>Ga0224555_1002719_pt1 | contig 19909 bp, 17 predicted proteins | sample 714S23034metaG_FD_180687 | JGI IMG/M metagenome (GOLD analysis project Ga0224555, IMG submission 180687) | Peat soil microbial communities from Stordalen Mire, Sweden - 717 S2 30-34 | ecosystem: Environmental > Terrestrial > Soil > Wetlands > Peat | place: Sweden: Norrbotten County, Stordalen...
CGATGGTGAATATATTATCTGTTTTTTTCGGCATGGATTTTACTTTCGATGTTTGTCGAGTTTTGCCCGTGGCACCAAGACATGGTCCGCCCGGAAACGACGTCAAGTTGGTTTCCACGCACGGTTTTGCTGCGTTTCCGTACAGGCCCGGTGAACGCCCTTTATGGCCCGTCCTTTTGCCTGTGGAAACGATTCCGTCCCCCTTCGTTTCTCGTTTCCACACCATATTGCCGCGGCCTTCTGCCGATTGACGGCAAGCACGCTCTTGGGGAGGACAGCCGATGGAATTCTAGTCATGTTGAACTCGCCGGCAGGTTGAACCAATTGACCCTTAGGAACTGCGGGCTGAGGCCCTCCCAGCCGACCTTTAGCTTGGCCTTGAGCCGCTGGGCTTGGGCTTTGCAAGCGCACCTCTGCGCGTTGATGAACGGGACCATTGCGCTAAAATACGCAGATTTGCACCGAACACCATAATGAATTCAGGCGAGAGTTCTTGCGCAGCTTTGTCGGCGCATTCACGTGGCTGGCGAATGGCTGATTTTCTCCATTCGGACTTGGTGGTCTTGTCGCGAGGGTGAACCACGCGTAAGCTTCTCTGGTGATGAGAGATTTACTGACGCTGCTCGCGCATTGGATGACCATCTTGGCGACACTGCTCCGCCCCGGCGGTTTTTATTGGGAACGTGATGTTGCACAACGAATATCCGGTCGTGGTTTATGATCGGGTCGGCGCCAATCTGCAAATGAAAAGTGTACTTGATGGACTCGCCTTGTGCTGTAGTTTGCAAATATGACAGTCCATGAACGAATCGAAGCCCTCCAAAGGGCATGGAAAGCGACGGCATGGCGGCTGGACGCCGACGACGGCTACGTCAAACAATTTAGCCACGACGAAAAACACTACTTTTTTCACTGCCCGCACAATGCCAATGCGGAGACCTTGGCTAGGTGCCCTACTTTCCGCAGCGTCGAGCTGAACCACTGGGAGCCTCGGCGGCACGATTGATTCTCACAGGCATAATAGCGCCCCGGCGTCTTGTGGCTGCACTGTCCGAAAGCTCGCGTTTGCGCCGGAAATTGACGGGTAGCCGTGACGATGCGATTCGATTATCCAAGCGGATTTGAGAAGATTGCCCCGACAGCGGAATCCCCATCAAGAGCAAAGGCCATTGAAAGTCGTCGGGCATTTCCACGCTGACCCCGCGAAGAAACGCGCGGCTCACGGGACTTCTGGCCTAACAGATCATTTTCTTGAGACGATTTTGGCTTGTAAATCGCCGATGGCCTCTCCAATTTACGCGCTGCTGCGGCCTGCCAGATCGGCACGTAAGCAGTTCCGCCGCAATTTCGAAGTATGAACGCACAACCATTGACTCCGGAGGGAGAGAGAATCGCTGGCGACCTCGCCGGGCGCCACGGCTTCAGCGTCGACGCAGTGACTCACATGCCCGACAAGGCGCGAGAAATTTATCAGATACTCGCGCCGACGCAATACGCCTTTTTCACAAAGTGTGCGACCGCCCAATCCCTTCTGGAAACAGGATTTCCCCACCGATGGCAGGAGTGGCTCATCACGGATAAACAAGTGAAGGCCGTGGGTCTCCTCGGAAGTTGGTATTCATACGGGGATGGCACTGGCAGGGGGAGGCGGCGGCTCAGGTTCTCGCCGTTTGTCTGGATTGGGTGTTTGAAGAAGGCCAAAGAATTCGTTCAGGAACAGGCAACAGAGAACGTCGCACGGCAGCCGCAACCATACAGGATGGAAGACAAAGCGGGAAAACCGCGAGACCTGTCTGCTCAAGCCCTGAAAAAACGGCCGGCGCGATTGTGCCGCCAAACCAAGGAAATGGAACCACGGATGGCACGGATTTGACGGATGGGAATCCCGTCCTTTCTTATCCGTGAAATCCGTGAAATCCGCGGTTAAACAAACAAAATTCAGCCAGCGCGGCCTTGCTTGCCCCGGTCCATGAGGCGATCCGCCGCCCCGGCTTCGCAACGTCTTGTTGCCTCTTTTGGGATTTCGGCTAGTCTGTGGCGCACGAGAATGCGAATATACTATTTCTTAACTTGCGGTTTGGCCGCCCTTTGGGCGGGGTGCGGCACCAAGCCCGCGGCGCCGGCCGCCCCGGACGGCGACCTGGCTCAATTCAAGGCGCGAGCCGCCCAATTCCACTCCGTCGTCACCCTGCCGGTTTTCGAGACCACGACCAACGCCCTGGCGGCGTCGGCCAAGGCGACCATGGCCCAAGCCGAGGCCGCGCTGGCACGCCTCGGCCGCCTCCAGCCTTCCGAAGTCACTTTCGACAACACCGCGCGCGCGCTGGATGATGTCAACTACACCATCGCCACCCTCGAAAACCGCCTCTCCCTCATCAAGGAAACCAGCACCAACGCCGCCCTGCGCGACGCCGCCACCGAGCAAGTCAAAAGGATTGACGAATGGGCCGTGGGCCTGGATTACCGGGAGGACGTTTACCGCGCCATCAAGGCTTATGCCGATACCCATCCGGTCTTGCAGGATGAAGACGCCAAACTGTTGTCCGACACCATGCGCGATTACCGCCGCGCCGGCCTGGATTTGCCCAAGGACCAGCGCGACCAGGTCGAGAGCCTTCGCAAAAAGCTCTCCGCCCTGACCACCGATTTCGAGAGCAACGTGACCAAAGCCCAATGCCGCCTGAAATTCACCAAGGTGGAATTGGCGGGCGTGCCGGAGGATTTTCTGGAACAAAAAGGCGCGCGGAACGCGGACGGCACTTACACGGTCATGGCCAACGTCACCTGGCATTACCTGACGGTGATGGAGAACGCCCGGAGCGAGCAGACGCGCCTCAAGCTGCAAACCGCCCGCGACAGCCTGGCCAGGGAAACCAATATCCCCCTGCTGCAGCAGATTCTGGTGTTGCGGGACGACATTGCCCGCAAATTGGGCTACACCAATTGGGCCGATTACGTCATCGAAATCAAAATGGCCAAAACGGCCGCGCGCGCGACGGACTTTTTGCAACGGATGAAAACCGGCTTGCAGCCGAAGTTCGACGCCGAGATCGCGGAATTTCGCGTCCTCAAGGCCAAAGACACCGGCGAGACCAACGCGCCTTTCCATTTGTGGGATTGGCGCTATTACGCCAATCAACTCAAGAAGGAAAAGTACACCGTGGATGAGGAGGCCTTGAAGGTGTATTTCCCCTACCAACGCTGCCTGGACGGGATGTTCGCCATCTACCAGAGAATTTTCGGACTGCGCTTCCAGCGCCTGACGCCGCCTTACCGATGGGTGGACGGCTTGCAGCTTTACGCCGTCTCGGACGCGGCCACCGGCGAGCCGATGGGTCTTTTTTATCTCGACATGTTCCCGCGCGAGGGCAAATACAATCACTTCGCCGAATTCGGCATCGTGGACGGAAAACTGCTCCGGGATGGAACCTACCAGCGCCCGGTGGTGGCGCTGATCTGCAATTTTCCCGCCCCGCAGCCGGACCGGCCCTCGCTCCTGCCGCACGAGGACGTGGTGACGCTCTTCCATGAATTCGGACACGCCATGCACGCCATTTTGACCCGCGCCCACTACGCCCGCTTTGCCGGCACCAGCGTGCCGGGCGATTTCGTCGAGGCCCCCTCGCAAATGTTGGAGAACTGGGCCTGGGACAAAACAGTGCTGGACAGCTTTGCCGCCGACTACCGGGATCCGTCCAAAAAGATTCCGCCGGAAATCCTGAGCCGGATCAAGGCCTCCAAGCTGGCCATTGAAGGCTCGTTTTATCGTCGGCAACTGGTCTTCGGCCTGACGGACCTGGCGCTGCACGTGCAAATTCACGCCGCCAACGCCGACCAGGCGCAGCCGATGGCGGACAACATCGCCGCCGAAACATTTTTCCCGGAGCCGCCGGAGACGGCCTGGCTGGCTTATTTCGGACATTTAATGGGATACGACGCCGGTTATTACGGCTATGCCTGGGCCGACGCCATCGCGGCGGATATGGCCACGGTGTTCGAGAAGGCGCCCGACGGCTATTTTGACCGCGAGGCCGGGCGGCGGTTGCGCGAGGAAATTTACGCCAGGGGCGGCTCGCGCGACATCAATATCTCCATCGAGAAATTCCTCGGCCGCCCCGAATCCATCGAGCCGTTCCTCAAGAAGATCGGCGTCAATTCCCCGTCCGGCGGCCAATGACCATGCCAGGCCCAAGTCTTGCCGCCACTGTTTCGCTTTTGGGCCTTTTTCTCTTTTGCGGCTGCGGCCGCCGCCAGACTCTGGTTGAAATCGCCGACCGCGTTCAACAATATCGCGTCGGCAACGGCGACGAGCCGAGTGATCTGGACCCGCAGATTGCCATTGGGCAAATCGAACATGACATCATGCTCTCGTTGTACGAGGGCCTGGTCTATGGGGACGCCAAAGACAATTCGCCCCGGCCCGGCGTGGCCCAAAGCTGGGACATCTCGCCCGACGGGTTGGTCTATACTTTCCACCTCCGCAAAAACGCCCGCTGGTCCAATGGCGGCCCGGTGACGGCGCGCGATTTTTACGAATCTTATCACCGCCTGCTCCTGCCGTCGCTGGCCGCGCAATACTCCTACATGCTCTATCCCGTCACCAACGCCGAAGCCTTCAATTTGGGCAAGTTGACCAATTTCGACCAGGTCGGCTTCAAAGTGCTGGACGATTACACCCTGCGCTTGACGCTGCACGACCCGGCCCCCTATCTGCTTTCGATGATGGGGCATGACTCGTGGTATCCGGTGCCGCTGGCGACGATCAAGCAGTACGGGGCCATGGACGACCGCTCCAATCCCTGGACGCGCCCGGAACATTTCGTGGGCAACGGCCCGTTTGTGCTCAAGGAATGGGACATGAATTCCCATATCCTGGTGGTCAAGAACCCCCTATATTGGGACGCGGCCCATGTCCGGCTCAATTCCATTTACTTCGGTTCGGAGGCGAACTACGACACCGAGGAGAGAATGTTCCGCTCGGGGCAGCTCCACACCATCCGGGCGGCGCCGCAATCCAAAGTGGATTTCTATCGGAAACACAAGCCGGAGTTGATCAACATTTACCCGATCTTAACCACCTATTTTTTCTATCTCAACGTGACCCGTCCGCCCTTGAACGACAAGCGGGTCCGCCAAGCCCTGGCCATGTCCCTGGACCGGCGGGCCATTACCGAAACCATCACGCGCGCCGGGGAAATCCCGGCTTTTTGTTTCACGCCGCCCGGCACGGCGGGCTTCACGGCCACCGCCCGCTTGCGGGAGGACCCGGTGGCGGCGCGGCGGCTTTTGGCCGAGGCTGGCTACCCGGACGGGAAAAACTTCCCCGAGGTGACGCTGCTCTACAACACGTTGCAAAGCCACAAGGCCATCGCCGAAGCCGCGCAGGAGATGTGGCGCGAGAACCTCAATATCCATGTCACCTTGCAAAACGCGGAATGGAAGGTTTATCTGGATGAGATGCAGCACACCAATTACGACATCTGCCGCGGCGGCTGGGGCGCCGATTACGTGGATCCGGGCACTTTTCTGGACATTTTCCAAACCGACAGCGGCAACAATAACACCGGCTGGTCCAGCGCCCAGTACGACCGCCTCTGCCACCTGGCCGCCAGCACGGGCGACACCGCCGCCCGTTACGCGGCTTACCAGAAAGCCGAGGCCATCCTGACGGACGAAATGCCGATGATTCCACTTTATGTTTACACCAATCCCCGGCTCATCCGGCCTGACGTCAAGGGCTGGTATCCCAACTTGTTGGACTCGCCCAACTACCGGTCCATCCATCTTGAGCCGCAACCCCGTTGACGCATGATTCGATTCGTCGCGCGCCGTTTTTTGGAGACCATTCCGGTCCTGTTCATCCTGGCGACGGCGACCTTTTTCATGATGCGCCTGGCGCCCGGCGGCCCCTTCGCCACGGAGAAGCAGGCGGGCAGGGAGGTGCGCGCGCGCATGGAGGCCCACTACGGCCTGGACAAACCGCTGTTCCAGCAATACCTGCTGCAAATGAAGCATCTTCTGCGGGGGGACCTGGGGCCGTCCTACAAATACCCCAGCCGCACTGTCAATGAAATTATTGCCAAGGCCTTTCCGGTTTCGGCCGAATTGGGGTTGGAGGCGCTGGCCGTCGCCCTGGTTCTGGGGCTGCTGGCCGGCATGGTGGCCGCGCTCCAACAGAACACCTTCTGGGACCATGGTCCCATGTCGCTGGCCATGATCGGCCTGTGTGTGCCCACTTTTGTCATGGGGCCGCTGCTCATCTCCGCCTTCGCCCTGCACCTGGGTTGGTTCAACGCCGCCGGCTGGTATTGGCCGCGCGACCGCGTGCTGCCGGCCTTGACGCTGGGCGCCTTTTACGCCGCCTACGTCGCCCGCCTGGCGCGGGGCGGCTTGCTGGAAGTGCTGCGGCAGGATTTCATCCGCACCGCCCAAGCCAAGGGGGCCGGTCCCTCGCGGATACTCTTCCGCCACGCGCTGCGGGGCGGGATGCTGCCGGTGGTGTCGTTTCTGGGGCCGGCCATCGCCGGATTGTTGACAGGTTCCTTCGTGGTGGAAACGATCTTCGGCATCCCCGGCCTGGGCCGTTTCTTCGTCACGGCCGCCTTCAACCGGGACTATTTCATGATCATGGGTTCGGTGCTTTTTTACGCCGTCTTCGTCATCGCCATGAACCTGGTGGTGGACGTTGTCCTGGTGTGGCTGAACCCCAAATTGCGTTTTGACTAATGCCGCCGCCCGCCCTTCATCCCGATGAAAAAAGCGCCTCCTTTTGGCGGGACGCCTGGCATCGGCTGTGGCAAAACAAACTGGCTCTCTTCGGCCTGCTGGTCGTGGCGGTCTTGTCGCTGGTGTGCGGTCTGGCCGCGCCGCTGTGCGGCCATCTCATCGGCTATTCCTACGAACAGCAGAACCTGGCCCTCGGCCCCGTGCCGCCCAACCACGCCCACTGGCTGGGCACCGACCGCATGGGACGCGACTTGCTGGCGCGCCTGCTCTACGGCGGACGGATTTCCCTCATGGTCGGGTTGCTGGCCACCGTGGTGTCGCTGGTCATCGGCGTCCTGTACGGCGCCGTGTCCGGTTTTGCCGGCGGCAAGGTGGATATGGCGCTGATGCGGCTGGTGGATATTCTTTACGCGCTGCCGTTCACCATTTTCGTCATCCTGCTGATGGTGTTTTTCGGGCGGAACATCATTTTGCTTTTCGTGGCCATCGGCGCGGTCGAATGGTTGACCATGGCCCGCATTGTGCGGGGGCAGGTCATGGCCGTCAAACAGCAGGAATTCATCGAAGCGGCGCGCGCCTTGGGCTTGCGCCGCCGGCGGATTCTCTTCCGGCACATCCTGCCCAACCTGCTCGGCCCCATCATCGTCTATGCCACGCTGACGGTGCCGGAAGTGATGTTGCTGGAAGCCTTCCTGAGCTTCCTGGGTCTGGGCGTGCAGCCGCCGCACAGCTCCTGGGGCGTCCTCATCAAGGAAGGCGCCGAAGTGATGGAGGAATACCCGTGGCTGCTGACCTATCCGGCCGCCGCCATGGCCCTGACTCTCTTCTCCCTCAATTTCCTGGGCGACGGCCTGCGCGACGCCCTGGACGTGCGCGGTTCCAAGGACTGACCATGCCGCTCTTATCTGTCAACCATCTGCGGGCCGCCTTTCACACGCGCGCGGGCGTCGTGCGCGCCGTGCGGGATGTCTCCTTCCAAATCGAACGCGGCGAAACGCTGGGCCTGGTCGGCGAATCCGGCTCCGGCAAATCCGTCACCTGCTATTCCATCATGGGCCTGCTGCCGCAACCGCCGGGGCGCGTCGAAGGCGGACAGGCCGTTTTTGACGGGGTGGATTTGCTGACGCTTTCGCCCCGGCAGCTCAATCAATACCGCGGCCGCCGCATCTCGATGATTTTTCAAGACCCGATGACCTCCCTCAATCCCTATCTGCGCATCGGGACGCAATTGATCGAACCGTTGCTCATCCATGAAAAAATCGGCCGCGCGGAGGCCCGCCGGCGGGCCTTGGACATGATGGCCGAAGTGGGCCTGCCCGATCCCACCCACCGCCTCCGGATGTATCCGCATGAATTCTCCGGCGGCATGCGGCAAAGGGTGATGATCGCCATGGCCCTGATGACCAGGCCGGACCTGCTCATCGCCGATGAACCGACCACCGCGCTGGACGTGACCGTGCAGGCGCAGATTCTCGACCTGATGAAAAAAATGCGCGAGGAACTGGGCATGGCCATCCTGCTCATCAGCCATGACCTGGGCGTGGTGTCCGGCTTTTGCGACCGCGTCATGGTTATGTACGCCGGCAGCGTCATGGAAAGCGCCCGCACCGGGGACCTGTTTTATCACACCAAACATCCCTACACGCGCGCGCTGCAAAAATCCATTCCCGCCCTCCAGGTCAAGGGACGGGAGCTTTACACCATCGCGGGCGCGCCGCCGGACTTGCTCCATCCCCTGCCCGGCTGTCCGTTCGCGCCCCGTTGCGAATATGTGATTGACGCGTGCGCGCGGGAGGAGATGGCCCCGCTGGAGGTGGCGCCCGCGCACTGCTCCGCCTGCCTGCGCGCGCAAAAGGAGGACTTGCCGTGGTGAGCGCCCCCGCGACATCCGGGCCGCCCTTCCTGCGGGTGCGCGATCTCAAAACGCATTTCCCCGTCGAGCGCGGCTTTCTGTTCCAACACCGCGCCGGCACGGTCCGGGCGGTGGATGGCGTCTCCTTTGACTTGCGTCAGGGCGAAATTCTGGGCCTGGTCGGCGAATCCGGCTGCGGCAAATCCACCTTGGGCCGCTCCATTCTCCAGCTTATCCGCCCCACCGGGGGTGTCGTTCTTCTTGACGGTTGTGACTTGACGGCCTTGCGCGGACGGCGGTTGCGCCAGGCGCGCGCCGGCTTCCAGATGATTTTCCAGGACCCCTACGCCTCGCTCAACCCGCGCATGACCGTGTTCGACGCCCTCGGCGAGGCCATCCTGGCTCATCGCCGCGTGCCCCGGGCGGAACTGCCCGCCCGCGTCGGCGACCTGTTGCAAAAAGTGGGCCTGCCGCCGCGCGCCCAGCGCAAATATCCCCACGAATTCTCCGGCGGCCAGCGTCAACGCGTGGCCATCGCCCGCGCCCTGGCCGTCGAGCCTCAATTGATTATCGCCGACGAACCGGTCTCGGCCCTGGACGTTTCCATCCAGGCCCAGATCATCAACCTGCTGGCCCGCATCTCGCGCGAGATGAAGCTGGCGTTGATCTTCATTTCGCACGATCTCTCCGTGGTCAATTATATTTCAGAGCGGATCGCCGTCATGTATTTGGGCCGGATCGTGGAAATCGGCCCCGCCGCCCGCGTCTTTGAGCATCCGCTGCACCCTTACACGCAGGCCCTGCTCGGCGCCATCCCCATTCCCGATCCGGTGCGCGAGCGTCAGCGCATTCGTGTCGTGCCGCCCGGCGACCCGCCCTCGCCGCTGAACCCGCCGGGCGGCTGCCCGTTTCATCCGCGCTGCGCCCAGGCCCGGGAGCGTTGCGCGCGGGAAGTTCCGGCGCTGGAACCGTTCATGGACCCAAGCCACCAGGCGGCCTGCCTGCGAACAAGAGAGATCAATTGACTAAAACCAATGCCCGTATAAATTTAAAATGTTATGACGAGAGACAAAATTCAGACGGCCATCAAGGAAGGCATTCCCTTTTTAATTCGAATGGCCGACGGGGAAAAGTATGAAGTGGCCGACCGTTACCAGATTGCGCTTGGCCAAACCACGGTCATCGTCGTGGGCAAAGACGACATGCCGCACGTCCTTCCACTATTGACGATGACCGGCATCAGCTATTTGAAGTCGGCCATGGGCGAGAATTAAGATTGAGCATCCATTGCCGGGGCGTTAGTCTGCAGGCTGTGAATGTATTTGTTACCGGCGGCGCCGGCTACATTGGTTCGGTCTGTGTCGAGGAACTCCTGGACGCGGGACACGAAGTGACGGTCTATGACAATCTCTCCGAAGGGCATCGCTCGGCGGTGGACAACCGGGCCGTCTTCATCCACGCCCAATTGAGCGACTCGGAAACCATCCGGCAGGCGATCCGCGACGCCAAGGCGGAGGCGGTCATCCATTTCGCGGCCTACGCGCAGGTGGGCGAGTCCATGACCAATCCGTCCAAGTACTTCCGCAACAACGTCTGCTGCGGCCTCAACTTGCTCGATGCCGCGGTGGCCGCGGGCGTCAAAAAATTTGTCTTCAGTTCAACCTGCGCGACCTACGGGCCGCCCGACCGCGTGCCCATGACCGAGGACCTGCCGCAACGCCCCATCAACCCATACGGCGAATCCAAGTTGATGTTCGAGAAAACCTTGCAGTGGTACCAGCGCATCCACGGCTTGGAGTTTGTCGCCTTCCGCTATTTCAACGCCGCCGGCGCGAGCGGCAAATTCGGCGAACATCATCGCGTGGAGACCCACCTCATCCCCAACGTCCTGAGCGTGGCCCTGGGCCGCGCCCCCCGCTGCGAGATTTTTGGAACCGATTATCCAACCCCCGACGGCACCTGCATTCGGGATTACATTCATATTATTGACCTGGCCCAGGCCCACATCCTGGCCTTGCAACCGGAGCGGAAGGGCTTTTACAACCTGGGCAACGGCGACGGCTATTCCGTGCGCCAGGTCATCAACGTCTGCGAGAAGATCACCGGCCGGCCCATTCCCACCGTCGAGAAGCCGCGCCGTCCCGGCGACCCGCCCAAACTGGTGGCGGCGGCGCAAAAGGCCATGCGCGAATTGGGCTGGAAACCGGCCTATCCCAAGCTGGAGCAAATCGTGGCCGACGCCTGGCGCTGGCACCAAGCCCATCCGGCCGGCTACCCGGATTAGCCAGGACCCGCTTTTTGGGCAATTCTCAATAACCATTTTTCAATGCCCAATTGTCAATCGTTGCCATCGCCAACCCCCTGTCCGGGGCGGAAACGCGCCTGAGATTGAGAATTATTTATTGACAATTGGCCATAAAGGTAAAGGGGTCATAAAGGGGTCAGTTCCTTGCATTGACACATTGTTGGATGGTTGGGGGGACCGGGAGGCTCTCCCGCTGCGGCGCGACAGCGTCGCCGTTCCTGAAAGCAGGAAGGCAGACAGAAACGCGGATTTCCATGAAAAACGTCTTTCACCTGTTGGGTGACCGCTGTTTTTTTCGCAACTCCTTCTCATCTGCGTCTATCCGCGTTCATCTGCGGTTCTCCCTGCTCCGCCCGGCCACGTCTGGCGAAAAATGTCCCAACTCCATTCAAAAATGGGTCAAGCTGCAAATCAACGCAAGTTCCTCTCCATCAAGGCCAAAGGCCGCCTTGGCCGCGCCCTAAAAAACGTACTGACAGGAATAAGGAGCCTTTTTAGGGGCCGTTTGGCAGAAAAACGGGGGGACCAGGCTCTAAAAATACCACTTTTTTTCGTGTTTTTTCGCTTTTTGGGGATTTTTAGCCCCGGAAGTTATTGAGGCTCAGGATGTTTCGCGGATGTGCCCGCTCTCCAAAAAATCGTGCCTAAAAACCTACGGTAGGTTTTTGGGGTTTTGCGGTTCCTGGTAATATCCTCGCGTGAATGTTGATAAAGTTCAACGCGAGACGGTTCTCGTGGCGCAGGTTTCAAAACCTGCCGTGTGCGACAGGAGCACGCACGTTGCTGCGCCCGGGGACGGGCGCGCGCCGGCCAAAGAAAAAATGTCCAAACTCCAGAGGTGGCGCTGCCGCGCCGCCCAAATATCAGGGCGATGCGGCAGCTTCGCCCTACCGAACTATGAAATATTGGGGCTGGTCATTTCCAGCCAATCTGACCTTAACCTCGCGTCCAATCCAACCTCAATCCGGCTTTAATCCAACCCAATCCGACCCAATCCGACCCAATCCGACCTATGACAAAAAAATAAATCCACGGAATCGAGTGATGCCGCTTTTGACCAAATTTGACCAAATTTGACCAAATCGCACCAAATATGACCGGATTTTTTTTATTTTTAGGCTGTGCGGCCCAAGGCGGCAAAGCGTAGGAAAATGCTAAATTCTAAATGCTGAATGCTAAAACACTGCGGGTGCGTGAATTTCACGCGGGCAACTTCTTGCCATGAATGCCGGCTGCAAAACACCCGCAAAGGTGAAATCAAGGCGTGTTGGAGTGGCAGGCCAACACGGCTTAACACGGCTAATCGAAGGTAAACACGGCTTAACACGCCTTCCGCTTTTTACGGAAATGGGCGGCAAGACGGCAGCGCCGTCGTCTAAGCACTTGTTGCCAGACTTTAGAGCAGCCCTGGCCCATTGTCGGAAGCTTCATTTTTCGCCTGACGCGGGGCAGGGGATGGCGTACACTCCGGTTCTCATGCAACGCGATGCCATTACAGTCGAACGATTTTACACCGGGGAGGCGCAACACCTTTCCATGAAACTGGTGGCCGGCGCCTCCGGCTTGAAGCGGGTCATTCGGGAGCCAACGGTCAACCGTCCGGGCCTGGCCCTGGCCGGTTTCACCCGTTACTTTGCCAACAAACGCCTGCAAGTCATCGGCAACGCCGAGACTTGCTTCCTGCGCACGCTCTCCTCCCAGGACCGCGCCAGGCGCTACGCCAATTTGTTTTCCTACAAAATCCCCGGCGTGATCTTTTCCCGCAACCTCGTGCCGGACAAACTGTTTCGGCGGGCGGCCGAGAAGGCGCAGGTGCCGATTTTTGTCACGCCGATGATCACCATGAAGTTCATCAACATGGCCACGCTGGCCCTGGAAATGCTTTTCGCCCCGCGCGGCAGCGAAATGGGCAGCATGGTGGACATCCTGGGCGTCGGCGTCATCATCCGCGGCGACAGCGGCATCGGCAAAAGCGAGAGCGTGCTGGCCCTCATCGAGCGCGGTTACAGCCTCGTGTCCGACGACATCACGCGCCTGACGCTGATAGACGGGCATGAAATCATGGGCACCAGCGCCGAGCTGACCCGCAACCACATGGAAGTCCGCGGCATCGGCATCATCAACGTGGCCGACATGTTCGGAGTTCGGAGCATCCGCGCCGAGAAAAGCGTGGATTTGGTCATTACGCTCAAACCGTGGGAGGAGGTGGCGGACGTGGAGCGGCTGGGGATGGACCAGCAATTCGTCAAAATCCTGGGCGTGCCCGTGCCCCACATGATCATCCCGGTGCGGCCCGGACGCGATTTGGCCAGGTTGATCGAAGTGGCGGCGTTTCACGTCAAACTCAAGTCGGCGGGCCGCAACCCGGCCAAGGAATTGAACGACCGTGTGCTGGCGCAAATGGCCGCGCCGGCCAAGATGTAGCAAAAATGTCAGACTTCATTCACATTTTCATGGCTAAAATTGTGGCCCGCGGGCATGATGGCGCCGCATGAGCAGTGCCAGGAAATCAGGCGCCAAACAGACCGCGCAGCGCGAACTTGTTGTGACCAACAAGCTGGGCGTCCATGCCCGTCCCGCCGCCCTGTTTGTCAAAGCGGCCAATCGCTTCTCTTGCAGCGTCCTGGTGGAAAAGGACGGCGAGCAGATCAACGGCAAGAGCATCATGGGGTTGATGATGCTGGCCGCCGGCCCCGGCAGCAAATTGCTCATCACCTGTGAAGGGGAGGATTGCCACCAGGCCCTGGATGACATCGAGGCCCTGGTCAAACGCAAATTCGACGAGGAATAACTCCATGCCCGGCAACTTTGACGTCCAATATGTAGCCCGCCTGGCCCGCGTGGGCTTGACGCCCGCGGAAGAGGAAAAATTCGGCGCCCAACTTTCCAACGTCCTCGGCTACATCGAGAAGCTCAACCAACTGGACGTTTCCGGCATCGAACCGACCGCCCACGCCGTGCCGCTGGTCAACGTCGCGCGGGCTGACGAAGTGCGGCCCTCCTTGAGCAACGAGGAGGCCTTGCGCAACGCGCCCGCCAAGGCCAACGGCCTGTTCCTGGCCCCCAAGATCGTCGAGTGACCGCTCCTGCCATGCTGAACCGACTGTCCATTTCCCAATTGGCCGCCCTTCTCGACCGGCGCGAGGTCTCCGCCCGCGAAATCCTGGCCGCCTGCCTGGAACGAATTGAACGGGTGGATGGCCGCCTTCATGCCTTCCTCAGTTATGACGCCGCCGACGCCCTGGCGCAGGCTCAAGCGGCCGACCAGGCTCTGGCCGGCGGCATCACCCATCGCCAAAAACCGCTCCTGGGCATCCCGGTCGGCATCAAGGATGTCATCGCCGTGCGCGATCAACCGCTCAATTGCGGCTCCAGGATTCTGGGGCACTACGTCTCGCCTTACAGCGCCACCGTCATTGACAAGTTGCAAGAGGCCGGCGCCGTCGTCTTCGGACGCCTGAACATGGATGAATTCGCCATGGGCAGCTCCACCGAAAACTCCGCCTTCGGCGTCACCCGCAATCCGTGGGACCTCACGCGCATCCCCGGCGGCTCCTCCGGCGGTTCCGCCGCCGCCGTCTCCGCCGCCGAATGCATCGCCGCCCTGGGCAGCGACACCGGCGGTTCGATTCGCCAACCCGCCGCCCTCTGTGGTTGCGTCGGCTTGAAACCCACCTACGGGCGTGTCTCCCGCTATGGCTTGACGGCCTTTGCCTCGTCGCTGGACCAAATCGGCCCGTTCGGCCGGGAAACGCGCGACGCCGCCACGGTCCTGGGCGTCATTAGCGGGCACGATCCGCGCGATTCCACCAGCGTGCCCGCGCCGGTGCCCGATTATGAGGCCGCTCTGCAAAAGCCGGTCAAGGGCCTCAAACTCGGCCTGCCCAGGGAGTACATGATTGGTGGGCTGGACGCGGAGGTTGGCCGGGCCGTGCAGGCCGCTGTCAAGCATTTTAAAGGGCTGGGGGCGGAGATGGTCGAGGTGTCGCTCCCGCACACCGAATACGCCGTGGCAACTTATTACATCGTCGCCACCGCCGAGGCCAGCGCCAACCTGGCGCGTTTCGACGGCATCCGTTACGGCGCGCGCGTGGACGGGACTGATCCGACGGATCTTTACTGCAAGACGCGCGGGGCCGGATTCGGCGCGGAGGTCAAACGCCGGATTATTTTGGGCGCCTATGTGTTGAGCAGCGGCTACCACGACGCCTATTATTTGCGGGCGCAGAAGGTTCGCACCTTGATTCGGCGGGATTTTCTGGAAGCTTTTGAGAAAGTGGACGCCATCATCACGCCGACCTCGCCGACCGCCGCCTTCAAGATTGGGGAAAAGACGGACGACCCGTTGCAGATGTATCTCTCCGACATTTTCACGATTTCGTGCAATCTGGCCGGCATCTGCGGCCTGAGTCTGCCCTGCGGTTTTACCGCCGCGCCGAAGCTGCCGATCGGCTTGCAATTGCTGGGCAAGCCCTTTGGCGAGGAGACCATCCTGCAACTGGCCCACGCCTACGAACAAAGCACCTCCTGGCACAAAGAGCAGCCGCCGGAGCTTTGACGGGCCGGGATTCCTTGGAGCCGTGACTTTTTCCCGCGAATTCAGGCCAGCACGGCTTCCTTCATGGGCCGCGTGCCGGGAGGAGGCAGTTCTTTGCCGTTTTGGCGCAATGGCTCGACCTCTTCACGAACGAGCGCGCACAACTGGCGATAGGTTGTTTCCTCGCTGCCCACCACAAAGACCCCCAACCAACCCAGCAGCGAGCCAAAGAATGGAAACGCGCGACCCGTCGAAGCAAAGGCCAGCCCCAGCGTGGCGGTGGCTCCGCTGTAGTTCATCAGGAATGCGAATGAAAGCACGGCAACGATGGTCAGCACCGGAAAGGCCAGTTGCTGGAGCGAGGTCACCGTGACTTGGCCAAGCTGCCTGGGGGTCACGCGGAGGAACCAACAACAAACGCTACTGACGCCCCAATTGTTAAAACAAATAGTCTTCTCACAATTTTACTGGAAATCATCGTGCTTTTGCGGCAGCGACAAGCCGGGCGCGGATGGCCGGACTTAACCGCCGATGGGCCTTCTTTTTCCTTGAAGGTTTCCGCTTGGGTGGCGGGGTTGGAGCCGGAACCGGAGCCGGAGTCGAAGCGGGAAGTTCAACCACGGGCACGGAAACTGCGGATGCCGGCGCCAATTCGATGCCAAAAACATCGGCCGCCTCGGTTTCGCTCATGGCGGGAGCGCCGTCCGCCGTTGCGGCGGTCTGGCGCACGGCTTCGGCGGCGGAAGCTTTGCTGATCAGGTCGGCGGGATCCACGCCGCGGAGCAGAAAAAGCAGGGCGGGGTTTTGGTCGAGCTTGGCCCCCACACCGTAAAGGGACGCGGCCACGTGTTTGCACAGGTCGGCCCAATCCGGACAGGAACAGTCCAAGTCAATTTCCTTTGGCGTGGGAAACAGGCCCCGTTCATGCCGGGTCACGATTTGCATCACGGCCGAGGAGAGCTTGCCCTGAAGCAATTCGATCAGGGAATCAATCTTCCCTGCGCATTCGGTCTGGATGGATTTCCAAAGACCCGGCGCCAGGGGTTTGATTTTGATCTCAATCTTGTAGAGTTCGGAACCGGAGACCAAGGCGCTGACGTTGCCTTTGTTAATTTGCAAATCCACCACCGAACCGTTGCGCACGTAGGTGCGTCCGCGGGGAAGGCGGTTTTCGTAGTCGCTGTAGGCCTCGAGGTTGTCGCACCACGCCTTGCCCCAAAACGTGCTGGCAATTTTGCGGCCGTCCAGCACCACCGGCGCGGCGGCCCGTCCGGTCTTCCTGGCCAGTTTTGACAATTCGCGCGCGGCTTTGGCCCGCCGCTCGGCCACGGACACGTAAGGCCGCCATCCGAAATATCCCCAGCTCATAATATGGTTTGTGTTTTGATCATTCGCCAAGAGGCTTAATCTTCAGCGGTGGCGTTTATATCCAGCGCCACAAACCGAAGCAACTCGGAATTGTTCATTTCTGTCAACAATCGCTCGCCGCCTTCACCCAGGACATCCTCGACCAGGGCGCTCTTGCTGGCAATCACTTCTTGAATCCGCTCTTCCAGGGTGCCGCGGCAGGTGAATTTATGGACCATGACGTTCCGCTTCTGGCCGATGCGGAAGGCGCGGTCGGTCGCCTGGTTTTCGACGGCCGGGTTCCACCAGCGGTCAAAATGGATGACGTGTGAGGCGGCGGTGAGATTGAGGCCGGTGCCGCCGGCTTTGAGCGAGAGCACAAAAAAGGGCGGACCCCCGTCGCGTTGAAAGGCATCCACCAGCGCCTTGCGCTTGCCGACGGGAACGCCACCGTGAAGGATGAGTCCGGCCTGGCCGAAGACTCCCGCCAGGTGCCGCGCCAGCGGATCGGTGATTTCGCGGTATTGGGTGAAAACCAGCACCTTCTCCTGGCGCGAGGCAATTTCATCGCACAACTCCCGCAAGCGATTGAACTTGCCGCTTTCCGCCGGCGCATAAACACCGTCCCCGAGCCATTGCGAAGGGTGATTGCAGATTTGTTTGAACCGGGTGAGAAACGCCAGGATGATGCCCCGGCGTTGAATGCCCTCGACCTCCCGCGCCTCCAGTCGTTCCGCCAGTTCAGCCACGGCTTGCTGATACAGCGCGGCTTGGCGGCGGGTTAGCGGACAGAAGGCCGTCATTTCCGTCTTGTCCGGCAGGTCGGTGATGATGCGTTTGTCCGTCTTGAGCCGCCGCAGTATGTACGGCCGCACCAGACGGCGCAGCGGTGTGAATTGGTTCTGGTCGGTTTGCGAACGGCTCTTGAGGAAGGCCGCGAACTCCCTGGCGCCGCCCAGCAGGCCGGGACAGAGGAAGTCGAAGAGCGACCATAAATCCGAAAGCCGATTCTCAATCGGCGTGCCGCTCAGCGCAATCCGGTGCCGGCAGCGCAGTTCTCGCACAGCCCGGCTCTGGCGCGCGCCCGGATTCTTGATCGCCTGCGCCTCGTCCAGAACGGCCAGGCTCCAGTTCACTTCTTTGAGCCAGGCCAATCGAATGGCCATCGAGTAACTCGTGATGACAAGGTCCGCCCGCTCCAGCGCTTTCGCCGGGTCTTTGCCCGCCTTGGCGAGTTCCTCGCTGGGAGTTTCCGCCGGATGTGCGTAAAAGACCGAGAGCGAAGGCGCAAATTTCTGAATCTCGGCTTTCCAGTTGGCGATGAGCGAGGCTGGCACAATCAGCAGGCTCGCTCCGCTCTCACTGGCGGCAGGCTGTGGCTGGCTCCGCCGGCGCTTGAGGACCAGCAGGAGGGATAGAACTTGAATGGTCTTGCCAAGGCCCATGTCATCCGCAAGGCAGGCCCCCAGCCCCAGCCGGTTCATGAACCAGAGCCAATGCGCGCCTTGGCGCTGATAGGGCCGCAACGTCCCCTGCAAATCCCGGCCCGGGTCCGACTCGGCCGAAACCTCCGGCTGCTGCATCTCCTCCAACAACTTCTTCAGGGCGTCTCCGGCCACGACGCTTGACCACGCCGCGCGCACCGCTTCCGCCTCCGGTTCCCCGGCTTGACTGCCATCAAAGCCGGAGAGGAGGCGCAGGCCTTCGAGCAACGGCATCCCGCCCGCGCCCTGAGCGGCCTGTATCTTCTTCCAGTGATCCATGACCTCCTGGAGTTTGTCCCGGTCCACCTCGACCCACTTGCCTTTGAGCAGCACCAGCCCGCTGGCCGATTGCAGGATGGCCTTGAGTTCCGACTCCGTGAGAGACTCGCCCTCGAGCGACATTTGCACTTTGAAGTCCAGCAGACTGTCGGCGCCGAGCAGGTTTCCCTTGGCTTCGCCAATCCGCACTGTTACCTGCGGCCGGGGTGGCCGCCCCGCCTTCCACCAATCCGGAATCCGGACCACCAGGCCGCTTTGCTCGAAAAAGGGAATATTCTGCAGAAACGAAAACGCCTGTTCGGGCCGCCAGACTTGCGGGTGAAAAATGGCGCGCGTGTCCAACAACTCGCGGGCCAGCTTGCTCTGTTCCGCGGCTCGCTGCACCGGTGACAATAACGCGGCCAGGGCGGCGCGATTCTTCGCCCCCGCATATTCCTCCAAAGCGCGGCCCAACGGCAGATGCTGAACTTTTCCCTGCTCGGAAATGCCATGGGTATAGGTGGCCAGGAAGGCAAAGGGATACGCCGGGTTGCGCTTGTTCTCCGCCAGATGAAAAGTGACGCGTCCGACCGCGTTCCAGACCGGGTTGCAGCTTCTCAGATACGCCACCGCCCCACCTGCGGCGTGGGCAATGGCGACCTGAACATGAGCATCCAACTCGTCCCACAACCTGGCCAGCACCGCGCCATTCAAATACTCCAGACCCCTCATGGGCGGCGCCCCTTCCGCCAGCGCGGACCACTCGGCTTCCGCCGGCTTCGGAATCGTTATCGTGGAAGCATCCTGCAAATTCGGGTTGTGACAAAGCGCGGTGAAAAGTCGTTGGGCAACGCCGCGCCAAAAAACGAAGGTGGGCGGCAGCGGCTCATACAAGAACTCGGAAGCCAGCGTTTCCAAACCGCGCGCAGGAGAGGCGCCGAAGGCCTCAGTCAGGCGCGCAACGGTCGCGTGGCTGAGTTTCGGTTCAGCTTGGTCGTCCGGTTGGACAAATAAATGTCCCCCGGGAGACAATGCCAAAGCGTGTGACATGACGCACGAAGCATATAATCCGCCTTACCCGGTACGCCATCAGTTTCCAGAAGTTTGCGTTGAAAAAATTCGAAGTTGCAACGGGAGAATTGGTTGCGGGGGTAGGATTTGAACCTACGACCTTCAGGTTATGAGCCTGACGAGCTACCAGGCTGCTCCACCCCGCGATCCATTCGACGCCTCCCATCATACCGGCGTTCTCTCCGGAGCGCAAGTTTATATTTTCAGGACTGATATTGCGCCCGAATCATTAGCGAAGACTTCGACACCCGACGCGACACCGCGTTTCCAGCCGGAGATCCGATTCATGGGGCGTAGCCGGCGGCATTATTGCGGTTTTTGACCGTTTT
>Ga0224555_1002720_pt1 | contig 19903 bp, 19 predicted proteins | sample 714S23034metaG_FD_180687 | JGI IMG/M metagenome (GOLD analysis project Ga0224555, IMG submission 180687) | Peat soil microbial communities from Stordalen Mire, Sweden - 717 S2 30-34 | ecosystem: Environmental > Terrestrial > Soil > Wetlands > Peat | place: Sweden: Norrbotten County, Stordalen...
TTACCCCGCTCATCATGTTGCCGAACAGGCGGACGGCCAGGGCCAGTGTGCGCGAAAGTTCACTGATGACATTAAACGGCAGCATGATGAATGTCGGCTCCACGTAGGACTTGAGGTAGCCGCCCAGGCCCTGGTCCTCGATGCCGAAAAGCGGCACGGCCACAAACACGCTCAGCGCGAGTGCCGCGGTGGTCGAGAGCGAGCCCGTCGGCGGCTCGTAGCCGGGAATGACGGTGCAGAGGCTGGCCAGGGCGACGAACAGGAAGAGCGTGCCCAGAAAACCGATATACTTCTCCGGGTGGCGGAGGCCGACGTCTTCGATTTGTTTCTCGATGCCGGTGACGACGATTTCCAGAAGGTTCTGCCAGCGGGAACGTTCCAGACCCGTGGAAAGTTTGCGCGTGATGAGTTTTGAACCGACGGCCAGCACGAGCATCAGTCCCCACGTGAACACAATGGTGGCGTTGAGTTTGAGAAACCCGTGTTGCCAGAAGATCATCTCATCGGGACTAAGGCGCATGGCTGGCCTCCGGTGCCGGGCGGTTTTGGTTTTCTCCCGACGGCCGGGTCAGCCAGGTCACGACCAGGCGTGCCATGACAAATCCAAGGAGACACAGGAGCAGCCGCTCCCAATGACGGCCCGAGACAAAGTAAAATCCAGCCAGGGCAATGCTCATCCGCAACAGCAGGCTGCCGAGGAACCAAAACGCCGGTTGTTTGGACGAAATGCCCTTGCGAACCGTCCACCAAAGGCCGCCGAAGAAAATCGCACCGAGCAAAAGGCCCGCCACCAACGCGAGTGCCAGAGTCAGCAATTCATTCATCGTCATCCTCCTGTTCGTCCCGCATTGCCTTGTCCTCCTTGGCGACCCAATGCCACGCATTCAAACAGCCGATCGCGAGCCCGACAACCAACAGCGCCAGCGTCCAGGCATGCTTGCCCGGATGGTGTTTGTCCAACCAGATACCGAGCGCCGCGCCGAGCAGCGTCGGGACCGCCACCGACCAGCCGACAAGCCCCATCATGCCCAAGCCGAACCAGACGCCCCGCGCGGAGTTACGCCGCGCCTTGAGCTTGCGCGCCGCCTTCGCGCCAACCTGCCCGGCGAAGGTTGGCTCGTTCTTCGAGGTTTTCTTTGGCTCGTCATTCATGTTGCAACGTCACGAAGCGACGCAGAAATCCAGTTTCCAATTTCGCCACTGCCGAGCGCACGTTTTGCTCGTGCTCGTCCAGGGTCAGAAACTCCTGCTCCACCGCATCGTGCAATTGGCCAAGATCCGTTCCGCCTATCGCCCGGCGCACGGAAACGAGCACGTCCGGGCCGGTCTTGACCAGCACCCCTTCGTCCACGGCCACCAAAACTTCCCCATCAGATTCTGTCTGGTAGATCAGAATTCCCGGCACGAGCGCCGCCACACAATCGAGCCGGTGTGGCAAGAGTCCAAACGAGCCCTCGCGCGTGTCCGCCACGATGCGCGACACGCCGGTTTTCTCGGCGAAGATTTGGAAAGGCAGGAGAACCTTAAGATGCATGAGCGTCGGCGGCATGTTCGACCTTCGGTTTGGGGTTCGCCTCGGGCTTCGGATGCGGCTCGGGCGTGGCTTTGGCCTGCGACTCGGCGGCAGGCTTCGGGTCGGCCTTGGCTTCGGTTTTTGACCCAGGTTTGGCTGGGGTTGCGGGCTGGACTGTTTTTGGTTTTCCCTTCACTTCGCCAATCGTCCCGATCATGTAGAGTGCGCTCTCCGGGTAGTCTTTGAATTCATCGCGCAGGATTCGCTCACAGCCGTCCAGCGCGTCCTTGAGGCTGACGAGCTTTCCTGCAAGGCCGGTGAACTGCTCGGTCGTGAAAAAGGGCTGGGTGAGAAAACGCTCCAACCGTCGGGCACGGACGACCACGTTGCGGTCCTCCGGCGAAAGCTGCTCCAGGCCGAGCATGGCAATGATGTCCTTGAGTTCCCCGTATTGCGCGAGCGTCCGCCGGATTTCCTGCGCCAGGGCGTAATGCCGTTCGCCGACGATGCCCGGCGTGGCCATCTTGGAACTGGATTGGAGCGGGTCGATGGCCGGGAAAAGCCCTTCGCTTGCCCTCTTGCGCGAGAGCACGATCGACGCGGAGAGATGCGAGAACGTATGCACCGCCGCCGGATCGGTGAAATCGTCCGCCGGCACATACACCGCCTGAATTGAGGTGATGGCGCCGGTATCGGTGTTGGCGATGCGCTCCTCCAACCCCGCCAGCTCGGTGCCCATCGTGGGCTGATAGCCTAGACGCGACGGCATTTGGCCCATCAAGCCGGACACCTCCATGCCGGCCTGGATGAAACGGAAGATATTGTCGATGAGCAGCAACACGTCGCGGTGCTCGTCGTCGCGGAAATACTCGGCCATTGTCAGCGCGGCGTGGCCCACGCGGAACCGGCTGCCCGGCGGCTCGTTCATTTGGCCGAAGATCATCACCATGTTCGGCAACACGCCGGCTTCCTTCATGGCGCGGTAAAGCTCTTCGCCTTCGCGACAACGTTCGCCGATGCCGCAAAAAATGCTTACGCCCGCGTGGTGCCCGATCATGTTGTGGATCATTTCGGTGAGCAACACCGTCTTGCCCACGCCCGCCCCGCCGAAAAGTCCCGCCTTGCCGCCGCGCTCCAGCGGCACGAGCACGTCGATGACCTTGATGCCCGTCTCGAAGATTTCAGACTTGGTGGAACGTCGTGCCAGCGGCGGCGGAGCCTGATGCACGGAACGCCACTGGACATCCGACGGAGCCGGCTGGCGGTCGATGGCGTTGCCAAACACGTCGAACATCCGCGAGAGAACCCCTCTGCCCACCGGCGCTTTTAACGGCCCACCGGTGTCCGCCACCGCCATGCCGCGAGCGAGACCTTGCGTGGGCGTCAACGCAATCCCGCGCACGTGACGTGCATCACTCTGCGCCAGCACTTCGATGACGATTCGCCCTTCATCTCCAGCGCGCAGTACCGAGTAGATCGGCGGCAAATGCTCATCGAACCTTATATCCACGACACTGCCGCGCACCGAGACGACCACGCCAAGATTCGATAAACTGGTTTTGCTTTCCATGTTTGCTCCGGCTGATCCACCGTCAGCCCCCCCATAAAATCGTCTTGTGCGACAGGGCGCGCCCAACGCGGCACGCCCTGCCAGTGAAATGAGCCGGCACCTGATTGACTTGGATACGGCTCAAGCCGCCGGTCATCGCTTTTCCTTCGGGAAATCGGCCCCGCGAGCAACCGCTTCCCACGCAGAAAACTCCTTGCGCAGGATTTCGAGCTTGGCCGTAGCGCCTTCATAAGCATCATTGCCAAGAAGAAGATGGTGTGGCGGGTTCGAGGACTCGACCGCCTTTACGATAGCGTGTGCAGCGCGGACCGGATCACCCGGTTGTTTGCCGGAGATGGCTCGCACTTGATTGCGCCACGCGCCCGCAGTCGCGGCGTAATCGTCAATTTGCCGCTTGCTTTCGTTCGCCGAACGCCCGGCCCAATCGGTGCGGAAGCCACTCGGCTCGACGAGCATCACCTTGATGCCCAGGGGCTCCACCTCCTGCCAGAGTGCTTCGGACAAACCTTCGACCGCAAATTTCGTCGCATTGTAGTAGCCGACCGACGGGAATGAACGAAGTCCGCCGACGGAAGAGAAATTGACGATGAATCCATTGCGACGCTTACGCATTCCAGGCAGAGCCGCATGAATCATTCGGCTCAGACCAAACACGTTGATCTCGAACATTCGGCGCACTTGATCCTCTTCACTCTCTTCAACGGCCGCGAAATAGCCGATGCCCGCGTTGTTTACGAGCACGTCGATGCGACCGAATTTCTCCTCAGCCGCCTTGATGGCCGCGTCGATCTGGCCCTGATCCGTGACGTCGAGCTTGAGGACCAAAGCCTCTCCCTTGGCTGCCAAGTCTTTCACCTTATCGGGATTGCGGGCGGTCACCACCGTGCGGTAGCCGCGCTCAAGCGCATGTTTGGCAAGTTCGTGGCCGAAGCCGGTCGAGCAGCCCGTAATAAACCAAACGGGCTTTTCTGTGATCGCTGATTTCTTATTTTTCGTTGTCATTGTCATATTTCTTTTGATGCGAATGTGAGTATCGCTGTTATGCCGGCGCGTCGATCGAAGCGACGCGAACCAGCTTTTTGTTCACGAACTCCTGGATGCCCATGCTGGAGAGCTCGCGGCCGTAGCCGGAGTTCTTGATGCCGCCGAACGGCAAATCCGGTGTCGTCCAGGTCGGGTGATTGACGAACATCATGCCCGTGTCAACGCGGCTTGCCACGCGTTTGCCGCGCGCAATATCCTTGGTGAAGACCGAGCCCCCCAACCCGAAATCCGAGTCATTGGCCAGCGCCACCGCCTCGTCCTCATTCCTGACCCGGAAGAAAAGCGCGACCGGCCCGAAGAATTCCTCCCGGAAGGCGGGATTGCCGGGCTTGATATTCGTCAGGATCGTCGGCTGCATGAAAGAGCCCGGCCGATCGATCCTCTTGCCGCCCATCACCACGGTGGCGCCTTTGGCGACAGCTCGCTTAACCTGGTCCAGCAGTTGCACCAGGGCCGCTTCCGTGGACAGAGGTCCGAACGTCGTCGCCTTGTCCATTGGGTCGCCTGGCTTGAATGCCGCCAGCGCTGACTGGAACTTCTCAAGAAAACGGTCGGCCAGTTTTTCGACGACGATGAAACGCTTCGCCGCGACGCAGCACTGGCCCGTGTTGTTCATCTTGGCCCAGACCGCCCACTTGACCGTCTTGTCGAGGTCGGCATCCTCGAGCACAATGAAGGCGTCGCTGCCGCCCAGCTCCATCGTTGACTTCTTGAGGTTTTTTCCCGCTCTCCCGGCAACGCCTTTGGCGGCTTCCACGCCACCGGTCAACGCCACCCCCTTGATCCGGGGATCATCAATCACTTGGTTCACCTGGTCATGCGAGATCAGCAGGTTGGTATAGGCGCCCACTGGCGCACCCGCCTCCCGCCACAGCTTCTCGAAGGCGATGGCACATTGCGGAACGCACCCCGCGTGCTTGACCATCACGACATTGCCCGCCATCAGATTGGGCGCGGCAAAGCGCGCGAGCTGGTAGTAAGGAAAGTTCCAGGGCTGGACGCCGAAGAGCACGCCGAACGGGGTGCTTTCGACCACGGCTTGGCCCGAACCCGGCTTGAGGTGTTGGGGTGCGAGGAAGCGCTCGGCGTTCTTGGCGTAGTAGTCGATGATGTCCGCGCTAAGCGCCACTTCGCCGCGGGCCTCGGCGATGAGCTTGCCCATTTCGAGCGTCACTGGGCGGGCGAACTCGTCCACGCGTGCGCGCATGATGGCGGCGGCTTTTGCGGCCACGGCTGCCCGCTTGGCGTAGGTCGTGCCCCGCCAGGTCTCGAAGCAGGTCGCAGCGGTTTTAAGCGCCTTCTCAAGCTGCTTGTCGTTAAGTTCTTTGAACGTTTTCAGGACTTTGCCGTTGTAGGGGTTGACGCTTTGGTAGCTCATGAACGCAACGATACGCTCCAGCACGGGCAAGCGACATGGGGTGTTAACCCCATATCTTTTCAATGCAAAGACGCAGAGAACGCAAAACGCAACCGCGCAATCACTGCCGACAGCGGCCAACGGCAACGGCGGCACTCCGCCCACTCCGCCACCGGCGTAAAGACATATTCAGAAAACGCGAACGGCCTTCCGAAATGAAGGCCGCTTTTTTTCAGGTGCGTAATTTCATTCTCGCCGTCCCCCTTAGTCGCGTGTTAAATCCATAGCCAATGAACCGGCATCTCTTTGGCGGCAAACCATGAGCACGCGGGCGCAGAACGAAAAGAAGTTGCCAAACCCAGACAACCTGGTGGTCGAGCGCGAGAAGATTGTTGATTACCTTCTCAATCCGGCGCATCGCTATGGCGCGAGTAAGGCGCGATTCTTCGCGGACTTTGGTTTTCGCCTGGAAGAATGGGAGCGATTGGCCGAAGCGTTGCGGGAGCATGGTCGCATACATGACGTGGCGAGGACACGCGAGACGGGCTTCGGCCCGCGCTACGCCCTGGAAGGGGAGTTGAACACGCCAAGTGGCCGCCGTCCGCGTGTGTGCACCGTCTGGCAACTGGATGAAGGCGCGGTTGCGCCGCGCCTGATTAGCGCGTATCCTCTGGAGGCAAAGTTATGATTAAAGAACACGATTGCGTGGTGCTGACGAAGAATCTGCCGGAAGAACATCTTGAGGCTGGCGACATCGGGACGGTTGTGCATATCCACAAGGGCGGCGAGGGATACGAAGTGGAATTCATGACCTTGACCGGAGAGACTGTCGCCATCGTCACTCTGCTCGCGGGCCAAGTGCGTCCGCTCAATCGTCGCGACCTTGCCCACACGCGTGAGTTGCAGGCGGCGTGATTTGGCTGCTTCTTCCAAAACTTTTTCCACACCCGCGAAGGAAGAGGCGAACGGTTTCCCGTTCGTCTTTAGGGGTCAGCTTCACGCCGACGCGGCGTTGTCGTAAACTCGCGGGAGCATGTTCTGCTTGGAGATTATCTGGTCGTGCCCCATTTCCAATTCCGGATCTCCGGCAGGTCCTCGCCATGCTTGGCGATCTATTGTTTGTGCTCGATGAGTTTGTCGCGAATGTGGGCGGTGAAGTAACTGCCGGTAAGGCCGGTCGCTTCGAGTGGGGAGTACGTTCCGACCGGCAACGACTGTGGCCCTTCGACAAGCCCAGGGTGACAGACTTTAGTCATCGCCCTCCAACCGGCGCGCGTCTGGGCTTGTGCGGTGGCAGCCGGGATCTTAACGTCCCGGCATGTTCGAAGCGGAAGCCGACCCGGCGCACAACCTCCTGCTGATGACGTTTCGGGAACGCGTCAGACCCGCGAAGCTGGCGCAGGGCCGGGCGCAGGTGGCCGTGCCGCTGGAGAGGTTGTCGGCGTGACATGGCTGTATGGGATCGTCTTTCTTTCGGCGTTCGCCGTCGATGTCATTCCGCTGATCGCGCCACCCGCTTGGACGGTCGCGTTATTTCTGTTGGTAAAGTTCCACTTGCACCCGTTGATCGTGTTGCCGCTCTGCGCTTCAGGTTCAACCCTGGGACGATACCTGATGAGTCTCTACATCCCCCGATTCGCCGGCCTATTCATCAAACGGCACAAAACAGATGAACTGAAATTCCTGGGAAAGAAACTGTCGCAGAGCCTGTGGCAGAGCTGGCTCTTCGTCTTTATTTACTCCATGACACCGCTGTCCACCACGGCGCTGTTCACGGCCGCCGGAGTGGCGAAAGTGAAGCCCTCGCGCACGGTGCCTCCGTACTTTTGCGGCAAATTTCTGAGCGACGCGGTGATGATCTTCACCGGGCTTTACGCGGCCGCCAATTTCAAAGATCTCGTGCATGGCAGCTATTCCCCAAAGGCGATTGTGACGCTGGTCTTGGGTTGCGTGGTCATTGCTGGATTTCTGTTTCTCGACTGGCGCGCGTTGCTGCAACGAAAGAAGTTCACATTCAATTTCAGAATCTGGAAATGAAATCTGCGCGGTTGTTTTCGTCAAGTCGAGCGCGGTGTGTGTGCGGTGAAGATTTTGCTCTCGCCTGCCGTGTCCGGCGACTCGCCGGACGCCATCTTTTCAACGCAGAGACGCAGAGGACGCAAAGCGCAACGCCATCAAACTCCGCTTTGCAACCACCGCTCGCTTCGCTAATCTCAGCCGCATACCGCATGGCAAAGGCAGACACGCAGAAAGCCAAAGGCGACATCGGGTGGCAATCCGCCAGGACTTTCGGACAGGAACAGATTTTCAAACCTTTGAAAGGCCGGCTCAAACCCATGTGCCATCGCACGCTCCGAACCTGCCCAAAGCGCCGCCGAAGCCGGGGCAGCAGGAATTGATTTAACCGCTCAAAGAGCACCAAGCGACATGGCCAAACAACCAGAGAACAAATCCGAGATCATCTTTTACCAGACTGAGGACGGGCACACGCGGCTGGAAGTCCAGTTGATCAACGAATCGGTCTGGCTTTCGCTGAATCAGATGACTGAACTTTTTCAGCGTGATAAATCGGTCATCTCCAAGCACATCAAGAACGTGTTTGAGGAAGGTGAATTGCGGGCGGATTCAGTTGTTGCAAATTTTGCAACAACTGCCGCCGACGCCAAAACCTACCAGGTGGCTCATTACAATCTCGATGTGATCATCTCGGTCGGTTACCGGGTGAAGTCCCTGTCTGGCACCCGGTTCCGCATTTGGGCCACGCAGCGGTTGCGGGAGTTCATCGTGAAGGGGTTCACGCTGGATGACGAGCGATTGAAGCAGGGAGGCGGGAAGTATTTCGACGAACTGACGGCGCGCATCCGGGAAATCCGCGCTTCGGAAAAGAATTTCTACCAGAAAATCAAAGACATTTACGCGACCAGCGCGGATTACGACGAGGCCGCGAAAATCACGCAGGACTTTTTCGCCATGGCCCAAAACAAACTGCATTGGGCGATCCACAGGCATACGGCGGCAGAGGTGATTGCCGCGCGGGCGAATGCTGACCAGCCGAACATGGGATTGACTGCCTGGAGCGGCAGCAAGGTGCGCAAACACGACGCTCACGTCGCCAAGAATTATCTGAATGAGGAGGAAATGGGATTGCTCAATCTGATCGTGACGCAATATCTGGACTTCGCGGAATTTCAAGCCCGGACGCGGAAGGCAATGTATATGCGCGATTGGGCAAGGAAGCTGGATGACTTTCTGCGGGTAAACGACCGGGAAATCCTGCAAGGATTCGGCAAAGTGTCCGCGCAACTGGCAAAGGAGAAAGCCGACCAGGAGTTTGAGAAATTTCAGGAGCAGCAAAAGCGGTTGGAGGACGCCAGGGCAGCGGAGGAACTCGCCGCTGATTTGAAGGCGTTGGCGGAAAGGACGAAGCAAGTCGCGCCACCCAGGACCGGGAAGAAAAAGAAATGAACCGACACGTCTTCATGAGTCCGCGCCTCGAATACCGCCTGCGCTTCTCCGTCGCGCACGAAATTGGCCAAGTGAAATGAGCTTTCCCGTACCTGACCCAGAAACAATCGCGCTGCTCCAATCGTTCGGCTACGGGATCGCGCAAAACCTCATTGCCAGCGCTATTGTCGAGTGGAAGAAGCTCAAGGATGACCGCCTGGCACAGGAGAATACGGCTTGGCTGGGAAATGTCGAACACTCAAAAACGCTCCAAACTCGAATTGCCCAGAGCGTAAGCCAAGCCCTCCGCCAGTTGACTCTTAGCCGCGAGCACCTCAATCTACTGCTCCCTCTAGCCACAGACGCTGCACTCAACACCGAACTTGCACAGCAGATCGTTTCCGATAGCTATTCGGCAGACAGCATTGCGAAGCTCGTGCTCGGCCATCAGCCATTGCTGGGAGTCGGCGAAGCACAGGTCAAATCCATCGCGGACGTTTTGGTTGAATCTATTCAAAGCGCTATTGCAGGAGACCCACATCTTTGCCGAGTCAAACAGCTACAATTCCAGGCGAGAACGACGGAAGATATATCTGATCTTCACAAGGAAGTGTCTGCGCGGTTCACCAAAACCCAAGATGCGTTGAACCAACTGCCAATCAACTTGGAGACAATGGTCAAGAGCGTAGTTAAATCAGCAATGGCTGAAAGCTCTCAAGAGGTCGAGCACTTGAAAACGCAGAATCAAAAGCGGTTTGACCGTGCTCGCCTCGAACTTAGCCACGGCTCAGTCGTTGTTGCCGAAAAGGAATATCGGGCATTGGTCGCGGATCTGGAGAGCTTGGGCGAACTCGTTGACAAGAAACTTCTATTTCGTTCATACACCAACTTGGGCTCAAGCCTGTGGCAGCAGTTCCGGCGCGATGAAGCCGTGGTCTGGTTTGATAAGGCGTACGCGACCAAGCCGGACGAGCAAAAGGCCAAAACGAACAAGGCGGCCGCCCACATCCATCGCAGGGAATTTCAAGCTGCGCTTGTCATTCTGGACGAACTCAAGGCAACAAGTCCTGACTGTTTCGATGCGCATTATCTGATCTCCTGCGTTCACCTGGAGCAGGGCGACGTTGACCGAGCAATTGGAGCACTCGAAGAGCGGCGCTTCGAGAACGACGACTATTTTGAAGCGCTGGCTCAGGCGTACTTGAGGCGCGAGAATTATCCGAAAGCTGTAGAGGCGGCGAGAGCTGCTCTTGCCAGAGATGGCAAGTCAACGGAAGCGATGGTGATGTTGGCGAATAGCCTCGGATTTCCATTGGTGCAACGGCGAATGCGCCGTGAGCTAACGGCTTTCAGTCTTTCGGAGGTTGAGCGTCAACAGATTCTTGAAGCCATCCAAACTGGCGAGGCGGCTGTCAAAGTCCTCAGAGCACAGGACCGCTCATTCCAACTTGGCGAAATGCTGACCAACCTGTCTGCCTTCTACGAGTTGGCTGGTGACGATGAGAATGCGGTACAGGCGGCAAAAGAGGCAGCCCAATTTGCTCCGCAGAGTATTACAACTCTGACCAACCTGTGGGCTTCGCAGATGAGGCTGGGCAAATACGCGAATGCGTATGACACCGCCAGCACGTTGAGCCATCTCGGAGCGCACCTAGCTGGCAAAGTGCGCCAGCTTGAGTCGCTGCTGCTGAATTCCGATTACGAACGATTGCTCCAAGAATCCGTAAGCGATCCTGCATTGGTCGGCGAATTGCTGAAAGACCCCAGCGTTTTTGAGCTAAAAGCACGCGCGCAATTTGAACTTCACCAAATCGAAGAGGCGTTTAACACCATCCAAGAGGGCTTCGCTCACTTCCCTGGAGGTGCGCGTCTGCACTGTGTTCGTGCATCCCTGTACGAAGACTTGGGGCAATTGAACGCCGCGCGGGAGGATCTGGAACGCGCGGAAGCGTCTGCCGGGGATGAACCGCGCACATTGCTTCAGGCAGCGATGTTCTATTTTCACCACAGTGAGTGGTCTGCCGCAGCGCAGCGATTCGTCAAGCTTGGAGCAGACTCCATACATTCACCATTCCTCGACAGTTATCTCGTATGCCTTCACAACCTCGGACAATTCCTTCAGTGTTTTGCCCTCGCGACAAAGGCCATCGTCGTAAAAGTAGATTTCAACGCGACGCTCCATGAACTAGCTGCGAGGTGCGCCTACAACGCGAACGATCTGTCCTCTGCGCAGAAGCACTTTGAAACACTCGTCCAACACAACACAACCAAGGCGGTGGAGCACCAGAAGATGTTGGCGCAGGTTTACCTACGGCTGGATGAACCAGATAAGGCGTTTGCAGTTCTCAAAAAGGCCCATGCCCGGACATCCAGAGACATCGACGTGCTGATCGGATTGAGTTTTGTTTCCACGTTGAAGAGGCAACACAAAGAGGCGGTTGTGTATGCTTTCGCTGCTGTGAATGCAGCGGCAAAAAACCCGCGGGCACACATGGCTCTCGTCAAAGCTGCAATGGATTGTCCACCGGAGATGAAAGTAGACGACAAGTACCGGAAGGCGGTCCAACGTAGTCTTGAATTCCTGCAAAAGCATCCTTCGGGATTCATCAAATCGATCCCATTTGAGAGAGATCTCAAATCGTTTATCGCGATAGTAAAAGCGCGGGCGGATCACGCACACCAAATCGAAGACCTCGTTCGAGACAAGAATCTGCCGATGTCAATTCTTGCTCAACAACTCGCCTTAACGCCATTTCAGGCATGGCTGGGGTTGATGGGACACACGAAGCTCCACGTCCATATGGCATATGGAACGACCGAAGAGCAGGTCAAGGAGGCAGAAACTGCACTCGCAGCAAAAGCCATCTGCGTAGATGTCTTCGCGCTCTTTACACTGCGACTTCTCAACCACCTCAACCTGCTACCAAAACTGTTTCCGAAGATTCTTGTCCACACTACTATCTTTGAAGCCATTGTTGAGAACATTCGCGAAATGGAGGTGAGGAAGACCGGCATGACCATCAGCTATCACGAAGGCAAGCTCATCCGTTCCGAAATTGGGCCAGAGCAGATCAAGGAGCAGCTTTCCTTTTTGATAGATATTCGTGACTTTTTGAAAAGCTCGGCTGTGGAATTGGTGGGCCTCGATGTCGGCCTCGTGTCTACCAAAGACATGAAGATGGCCCGAGAATTACTCGGTGTCATCTACTACGAGCCGATAGTGGTTTCACAATCGCGAGATTTGGCTTACTACGCGGACGATGCACCAATGCGCTCGCTTGCGTCGACCTCGCACGGGGTTGCGTCTTTCTGCACTCAGGCTCTGCTTCGGGCAGCAAAGGAAAAGAAAGTTCTGACCGATTTGCAGTACGAGGACGCCATAATCACGTTGCCGCGCCACAACTACTACTTTGTTTCTGAAAGCGTCGAGACGGTCGGACGCTTGGCCGAATCAGAAGGTTTTCAACCCAGCGAATTGGCAAAGGCAATTGTGCGCAGAGTTGCCGACCCAAAGGTTGACCAAGGCAGTGCTATTCGAATCCTTAGCGATTTCTGTTTCTTTATCTGGCGTGCGGACTTGTCAAAAGCGAAAGTCGGTCGCGAAGTTTGGTTAGAACTCTGTTTGGATTCAATGCTGCAAGTCAAGCAACCCGAAACATTGTTCGCGCAGTTTCTCGCCAATTTGGGAGTTCGAGCGTTAACTCAGCCGGCCGTTTTTGGAGGTATTACGCATTGGATTCTCCGAAGCCGCAAACTTTCGAGCTTACAGCGTGCGCTTTTCTACATCGGCGTTCAGCAAGCGATCACCCAAATGACTCCGCTGGCCAAGCGAGAGCATCCTTGGCAGCCAAACCTGCAGGAGGAATGGTGGTGGACGGGGCGCTTGAATGTTGCACTGGATAACAACGGCTGGATTTAAACGGATTGGATGCCGTAATGAACATGAACGACAATTCAACACCGGGCGCAATGCCGCACGTGGAGATCTACACGGACGGCGGGTGTGAACCCAATCCCGGCCCGGGCGGTTATGGCGTGGTGTTGTTGCATTCCAAGAAACGTGCCCAAGCCAACGGCGGCTTTCGTTTGACAACCAACAGCCGGATGGAAATCTATGCCGCCATCAAGGGGCTCGAATTGTTGATGCAGGCCTGCCTAGCCCCCGCCATGCCATCATTCGCCAAACCGGCGAATAAACCAGGTCTTCACCACCTGGGTCAGAATCGCATAGCCCAGCAGCATGAGGGCCAGATACAGCCAGAACAGCGGCGGGAGCGGGACGAACCCGAGCGTGTTCGCCAGCGGCGAGACCGTCAGCCCGGCGCCGGCCGCGACGATGATCAGGGAAGTGAGGATGAGCGGCCAACTGGCCCAGCTTTGGATGAACGGGATTTTGTTGGTGCGAATGACATGGATGATGAGCGTCTGGGTGAAGAGCGACTCCACAAACCAGCCGGTGTGGAACAGGGCCGGGTTGTGCCAGCAGTTGAAAACGTGCAGCATCAGGAAAAACGTCAGGTAATCGAAGATGGAGCTGATCGGCCCGATAAACAGAATAAATCGCAGGATCTTCCCAATCTCCCACTTGCGCGGTTTGGTCAGCCAGTCGGCATCCACCTGGTCGGTGGGGATGGTGGTCTGAGAGAAGTCGTACAGGAGGTTGTTGGTCAGCACCTGGATCGGCAGCATGGGGAGGAAGGGCAGGAACGCGCTGGCCCCCACGACACTGAACATGTTGCCGAAGTTCGAGCTGGCCGCCATCTTGATGTATTTGATAATGTTGCCGAACACCCGCCGGCCTTCCAGCACGCCCTGCTCCAGTACCAGCAGGCTGTTTTCCAGCAGGATGATATCGGATGACTCCTTGGCGATGTCCACCGCGCTGTTCACAGAGATGCCCACATCGGAGGCCTTCAAGGCCGGGGCGTCGTTGATGCCGTCGCCCATGAACCCCAACACATGGCCCTTACTCTGGAGCGCACGGATGATGCGTTTCTTGTGAGCGGGGGCCAGCCTGGCAAAGACGCTGGTGACGCTGGCGGCTTCGGCCAGTTCCGTCTCGCTCATCGCATCGATTTGGGAGCCGAGCAAGAGATGCTCCACCGGCATGCCCACCTCCTTGCAGATGTAGGCGGTGATGATCTCATTGTCGCCGGTCAGGACCTTGACGTCCACGCTCAGGCTGTGAAGCCGCTTCAAGGCCTCTGTGGCGGTGTCCTTGGGCGGGTCGAGGAAGGCCAGGAAACCCAGCAGGATCAGGTCCGATTCATCCTTGACCGAATACACAGGCTCATCGGAACCGCCCGGCATTTGCTTATAAGCCAGGGCGATCACCCGAAAGCCCTGACCGTTCAGATCGTCCGCCAACTGCCGGCGTTTGGCGTCGTGCTCGGGCAGCACTTCGATGATCTCCCCTTTGACTTCCACCCGGGCACACTGGCTCAGCACTTCCTCCACCGCGCCCTTGCAGATCAGCGTGTTCAACCCGGTTTCATCTTCCACCACCACCGACATGCGGCGCCGCACGAAGTCGAAAGGGATCTCGTCGATTTTGCGGTATTTCTCTTTCGCTTTCAGGCGTTCTTCCAGTTCCTGATGGTCGAGGATCGCTTCGTCGAGCAGGTTCTTCAACCCGGTATGGTAATAGCTGTTCAGGTAACCATACTGCAGCACCTTCTCGCTGGGATCGCCGTGCACGTCCAGATGCTTTTCGAGCACGATCTTGCCCTGGGTGAGGGTGCCGGTCTTGTCGGTGCACAGCACGTCCATCGCCCCGAAGTTCTGGATGGCGTTCAGGCGTTTGACGATCACTTTCTTGCGGGCCATTGCCAGGGCGCCTTTGGACAAGTTGACGGTCACGATCATGGGCAGCATCTCGGGGGTCAGCCCGACGGCCACGGCCATGGCAAACAGGAACGCTTCCAGCCAGTTGTGCTTGCTCAGCCCGTTGATGAGGAAAACAGCCGGAACCATCACGGCGATGAAGCGGATCATCAGCCAGGTGAACTTGTTGACGCCCAGATCGAAGCTGGTCAACTGGCGCTGCCCGACGATACTGGCGGCCAGCGATCCAAAGTAGGTCCGGCTCCCGGTGTGGATGACCACGGCGGTCGCGGATCCGCTCTCCACGTTGGAGCCCAGGAAGCAGATGTTGGGAAGTTCCAGCGGATTCTGAACGTCTGCCGATGACGGGGCGGCTTTCTTCTCCACAGGCAGGGCTTCGCCGGTGAGGGCCGCTTGATTCAAGAACAGGTCTTTGGCGGAAAGCACCCGTACATCAGCCGGCACCATATCACCGGCGGCCAGCCGGATGATATCGCCAGGCACCAACATCTTGAGTGGGACTTCTTCTTCCTTGCCGTCTCGCACTAATGTCGCGGTGTTGCTGACCATCGCTTGGAGCTTCGCGGCCGCGTTGTCGGCACGCGTCTCCTGGAAGAAACGCAACACCACGCCCAGAACCACCATCACGAAAATAACCACCGTCGCCCGCAGATCACCGGTTAGATAGGAAAGCACGCCCAGCGCCATGAGCAGGAGGACCAATGGATTCTTGACGTTACCCAACAGGCGCATCAGGGCCGATTGCCGCTTCTCCCGGGCAATCTCGTTCGTCCCGACCTGCTTCAAGCGAGAATCGGCTTCCGCCTCGCTCAGGCCGCCCAGTTGCGATCCAAGCTCCTTCAGGACGGTATCGGTATCGGCACGAGCCTTCTCCAACAGTTCAACGGAATACTGCGCCCCCTTCCCGCCGGGGACGGGCACGGAAGCGATGGCAGGGGGCTTGGCGTCTGCTGACTTCGCGGGCGCCGGCCCGGCTTCGGATTTATTGGCGCTCACGGTGTCGCCGGCGCGGGCTTTCTCAGGTCGGCTTTCATGGGAGTTTTAATCGCCTTCTTAAGCCGATTGTCGGTTAGTTTTAGTTCCTTCAACGTCTTCAGGACTTCGCCGTTGCAGGGGTGGACACTTTGGCAGGCCATGGCCGCGACTATACGCTCCCGCACGGGCGAGCGACATGGGGTGTTACCCCCATATCTTTTCAACGCAGAGACGCCGAGGACGCAGAGAGCCGCAGACCTTTGTCTCTAACCAAAAATGGACGCGGATAAACACGGATAAGGGCAGAAGCGAATTTCGCGAACTGACGCGAATTGGGGTTGCTTCGATCTGCGGACACAGGTTAAGAGGGGCAATCGAAAGGGCGCATCTCAATTTTCGATGACGGCCGAAGTTCTTCGATTTACACTTCGGCGCGGTAAGGGTTAGCTTTGCAACCGATGACAGTCACCGCCCCGCGCCAGCAACTTTCGCCGGCCTGGATGCTGTTCATCCTCACCGGCCTCAACCTGTTCAATTACCTCGACCGCTTCGTGCTCTCCGCGGTGTTGACGCCGTTGCAAAAAGATCTCGACATCAACGACGGTCAGGCCGGGCGGCTCGTGACGGCGTTCATGATCGGCTACTTCTTCACCTCGCCGGTCTTTGGCTGGCTGGGCGACCGCTGCTCGCGCAAATGGCTCATCGCCGCCGGCATTTGTGTATGGAGTGTGGGCACAATCCTGACGGGGTTCGCGGCGACGTTTGCGATGATGATCGCGTTTCGCGTCCTCGTCGGCGTTGGCGAGGCGAGCTATGCGACCATCAGTCCGAGTCTGATTTCCGACAGCTATGGCCCGGCGAAACGGAACAACGCGCTGACGATTTTCTACGTCGCGATTCCAGTCGGCGCTGCGCTGGGCACGATCATTGGCGGACTCATCGCCAAGCACTGGGGCTGGCGGCATGCCTTCATCTGGGCGGGCGCGCCGGGGCTGCTCCTCGCGCTGGTGATGCTGCCGTTTGCCGAACTCAAACGCGGCCAGGCCGAGGGCAAGGCGGCCGAGGCGGCAAAAAGACCTTCCGTCCGCGACATCGTGAATCTTTTTCGCATCCCGGAATACGTGTTCGTGGTGTTGGGCTACACGGCCTACACATTCGCGCTGGGTGCGTTCGGGCATTGGGGCCCGACGTTCCTGCATCGCGCTCACGGCGTGGCTGTGGACAAGGCAGCCGAATTTTTCGGCGCGGTACTCGTGATCGCCGGACTCGTGGGCACGTTGATCGGGGGATTCGCAGCGACCGCGTGGCAAAAGCGCAATCCCGCGGGCTACGCGTGGATGCTGGGACTCTCGGTGCTGGCCGCCGTGCCACTCGCGTTTGGCGCGTTCCTCGCAGGCTCGACGTTTTGGTCCATGTCGTTTCTGGCGGCGGCGATGTTCTTCCTGTTCCTGTCCACCGGACCGGTGAACACGCTCATTCTGGAAACCGCACCCGTAAATCTTCGTGCCAGCGCCATGGCCGTTTCCATTTTCACGATCCATCTCTTCGGCGACATGTGGTCGCCGGAGATCGTCGGCCGGCTCGCGGATTCATTCGGCGGAAATTTGCAGAAGGCCGTCTTGATTTTGCCCGTGGCGCTGATCGTGGCGAGCGCGCTTTGGCTGGTCCTCGCGTTGAAAACGAAGCGGGGCACCGGACCCAATTCTGTGACTATATGAGGCCGCGTTGCGTGCGACTTGCCTGCGCTCTCAAAAAGACTGGCAGCTTTTATTACGCTGCGGCTGGCCTGCCATCCACTACTGCAAAGTCACGCTCGACGAGATTTTCAACGAAAATAATTTTCAAAACGCTCTCGCGCCGCTTATGCAAATCTGCTAAAAGCAAATGCACTTGAATCGAACAAACTTTTGAAACCACTTTGAACGACGATATTTCATCCGAGCCGGACGTGCTCGAAGAGAATGCAGGGCCGCCACCGCCACTGCCTTCTAATCTTTCAAAGGACGAGCGTTATTTTCTGCTGATCCAAACGGCCCTTCGGAAATGCCTTGAATATAAACCGAAGTTTGGAAAAGGAAGAAAAGAGGGATTCTCGCTGGAACAATTTACCGCGCTGTATAGCGCTGATCCGTTTTACCATTGGTTCGGCGTTGATTCGCCATTGATGTACGCAGCGCACAAAGCTGCGGGCGGGATGACATCAATTTATAGGCAAATCGGAATTGGCGGTCAGTGGGTCTTTTACCAAATGTTGCAAGACCACCTTGGTCTAAGCCGCGAGCAGGCGATTTGGAGTTACAAAATTGATGGTGCGCGAGGAAAGCAACGCACCTTATCGCTTGATGGAAGAATCGCGCTGGGCGATGTGAAAAACGGAGAAGCACGCGCAAAGATTCAGGAATGGCTTGCTGAAGTTGCTGCACAAATTCGACTTCCTGACGACACGTTGAAAAATATCAAAGGAATCGTTTTTGAGACGCGGCAAGGCTACAAGAGCAAAGATTCCAAACGTCAGAATGCCGATATTGCAAACGCATCCAAAGCGTATGCGAATTTATATGTTCCAGTTCTCTTATTATTTTCGACGCAAATTGACGACGGCGTTGCGCAACGCTATCAAGAAAATCTTTGGGTTCTTCTGACTGGCACCCTTTCCGGTTCGACGACTGCAAGCGCATACTCTTTTTGTCGTGAGGTGGTCGGCTACGATTTGGCTGATTTCTTTACTCGCCACTCGCCTCGCATCAAGAGCGAGGTGGAGAACGTTCTTAAAATACTTCTTTCGACATAACGATGAGCATAGCCACTGAACAACCTCGATTTGGTTTCACAGAGCGTCTCACACAGAAAGCAAATCTGAAGCACACCCGATATGGCTGGCTGCGGCTCACACCGGCGTATTCTGTGCATCTTGTGATGGACCTTCTGAATGAATTGAACATTTCGGATGGAGTCGTGCTCGATCCGTTTTGCGGGACTGGCACCACTTCTCTTGTGTGCGTCGAGCGCGGAATTCGAGCAGACACAATTGATATCAATCCTTTTCTTGTTTGGCTGGCGCAGACGAAATGTGCGAGCTACACCTCGGCAGAATTGGAACAGTTTGTTGATGTATCTTCTGCCCTGATTGTCGAAGTTATGGCTCGTGACGGTGATGAGTGGATTCCGGCGATTCACGAAATAGAAAAGTGGTGGGACGCTGAAACATTGCATTTGCTTGGTCGTGCAATGGCCGGTATCCGCGCTGCCAATTGCGAACCGGCTGTCACGAATTTATTAAAGATTGTGTTCTGTCGCGTGATGATTGAAGCAGCAAACGTGAGCTTCGGCCATCAATCAATGTCTTTCAAAGCTCCCGCCGAACCGTGCCTGTTTCACGACAAGAAATCGGATTTCGTTACAAGCTGGCGACGGGTATCGAAGGATATTTTGGATGCAGCGGGTTCGCCCGTCAGAACAGAAGCGCATGTCTCGCTCGTTGATGCGAGGCGGCTAGATGAGAAACTCAGTCACAATAATTATGATTGCGTTATCACGTCGCCGCCTTATCCAAATCGCATGAGCTATATCCGCGAATTGCGACCATATATGTATTGGTTTGGATTTTTGACAAGCGGACGACAAGCCGGAGAACTCGACTGGGAAGCGATTGGCGGGACATGGGGCTGTGCAACGAGCAATCTTCAAAAATGGAGTCCCAATGGTTCAGGCACAATTCCCTTTGAGGACTTCGAGAGAATTATTCGTGGCATTCGTTCACGGAGCGAGGTCCTGGCAACATACGTTAATAAATACTTTCACGATATGCGGCAACACGTCCGGGGAATTTACAAAGTTGTGAAATATGGCGGCCAAATGAATTACGTCGTCGGAAATTCAAAGTTCTACGACGTGCTGTTGCCAGTCGAACAGATATTTGCCGCGATGTTTCGGGAAGCAGGTTTCAATGATGTGGCCGTTCGCACACTGCGAAAGCGCACGTCAAAAAAAGAGCTTTATGAATACTTGGTGTCGGGAACTAAGCTCATGTAGAGCCTGTCCCCAAAGTAGCTATTTCTGAAATCGGCTTGGCGGCGGCGGCTTGGCTCGGGTGTGGTTGGGGAGTTATTCACATTCCGGGGTCTGAAAACTCCTTAACACCCAATTCTGGAGACAC
>Ga0224555_1002723_pt1 | contig 19885 bp, 10 predicted proteins | sample 714S23034metaG_FD_180687 | JGI IMG/M metagenome (GOLD analysis project Ga0224555, IMG submission 180687) | Peat soil microbial communities from Stordalen Mire, Sweden - 717 S2 30-34 | ecosystem: Environmental > Terrestrial > Soil > Wetlands > Peat | place: Sweden: Norrbotten County, Stordalen...
TCTTTGCTCAAGACATTACCCATGTCAACCGAGGCTAACTGCCCGGGTCGAAGCTAATGTCTTAGGTCATTCTCTATGGCCGGTTTTGAGGTGATAACGTATGGCCGCTTTTGGGTGACCGCCGAGGCGCCCATCCAGACATTGTTTTTCGAATGTCGCTGCCGGTAAGTGCATCATCGCCAATGCGCTAACCGAGGGTGGGGGGAGGCACAATTCAGGGTTTCGGTCGAATGACCGGCAACCCTTCTATAACTGTTTTTCGGGTTAGGGAAGGTTTGGCGGCCACGCGTCTTCAATAGAACTTTGCATCCAGCTTTCTCCGATCATCGACGTGATTTGCCTGGAAGAGTATGTTCCCAACTCATGAGATGGGAATTGCCGCCAAACTAGGCGGTCGAGCCATGGAATCAGAGAGAAGTCAGTTTACGATTTCCACTTTCTTCAAATTGTCGTCGGGTACACGGTCGATCAGCAGGAACATCGGGTCGATGCCCGCCTTGTCCGGCAGGGAGGCGGTTACGAATGTGTAAGTACCATGCGTACCCGTCATGTGCATCAGTTGGCGCGTGAGCACGTCTCCGTAATGCTTGCCCTTGGCGGGAGCGGCGAGAGCGCCGACTTCAATCCAATCGTCGACGGGCACTTCTGTCTCGACGCCCTTCGCATCGGCTTTGTACTTGTGGGTTTCCACTTCCACTGTCACATCGTACTTGCCGTCGGGGCGCTTTCTGGCTTTTGCGCTCAGGGCGCGATTGGAGAAGAGCGTGATGTCTTCAAACAAATCCTTGAGCAGATACTGATCCTGGGGCGGAGTCTCTTCGCGCAGGGCGTCGACCAGGGCCCACGAGGTCGGATAAGGCGGCTGAGCGTAGCCGTAACGGGCAAGCACCTTGCGCAGGGCGCGATTGATGGCGTCTTCGCCAATCCTTTCGCGCAGGTAATACATCACCACGCTGCCCTTGTTGTAGTGGATGTATCCCTGGCTGGCTTCAACGCGCATAAGGGGCATCTCCTTGAGGCGTTCGCTGCCGCGCGAGTTCAGGTAGTTGTCCATCTCATACTCCATGAACTTGCGCATGGCATCGCGCCCGTATTCCTTCTCCATCACCATGAGAGCGGAATATTGGGCCAGGGTTTCAGATAGAGAGGTTGCGCCTTCCATGTCGGCGCCGATCATCTGGTGTGCCCACCACTGATGCGCCATCTCATGGGCAACGACGTAGAAGACCATATCGATATCGTCGGGTTTCTGAATGCTCGCGATGAAACCGATTGCCTCTGAATACGGCATCGTTCCAGGGAACGATTGCGCAAAGCCCTCGAGGCGGGGAAACTCGATGATTCTGGCCTGCTTGTTCTGATAGGGGCCGTAGTTGGCGGTGTAGTAGGCGAGCGATTTCTCGATCGAGTTCACCATCTTGGGAACATTCCAGGGATGCTCCTTGAGGTAGTAGATCTCGATGTCGATCCCGTTCCACCGGCGGCGTTCGACCTGGTAGCGAGCGGAGAGGAATGAGTAGAAATTCAGCGACTCGTGATCGAGCCTGTACTCGTAGAAATTGCGGCCGTCTTGTTGCCACTGGCGAACCAGGGAGCCCGGAGCGATGGCAATCTGATCGCTACTGGTGCTGATGACGGTATCGACGTTGACCCAGTCGGAGTTATTGCTGATGTAGGTGTTCATGCAGTCAGCCGTGCAGTTGGTCTCGAGGGCCGGCATCAGTTCTTTTGTCTTCAGGCCAAATCGCTTGCGATCGTTAGGATCGGTAAGCTCGTTGCCTGCCTGATAACCAATCTGCGGCATGGAGGTGGAGTGAATGAAAGTGCCGTTCTCGACGACGCTCGTCATCCATATATAGTTCTCAAAGCCGTGGGGATGGTACTCCACATCGAACTTCAGGGTGAGCGTCTCGCCCGGTGCAAGCGGCGTTGTGAGTTTGTAGATTCGGTAGCCCAGCCGCTTGTCATCGTTGGCCAGTTGCGCTCCGGGCAAATCGATGGTCTCCTTGAACTCGCGATTCATGGTGAAGTGGATGGTGTCCATGGGCTGTGCGGTTTCATTCTTGATTTGTTCCACTCCGCGCATGACCAGCTCGCGTGTTTTGGGATAAATGGCGATGTCGTAATGCACGTCCGTAATGCGCGGCTGGGACAGTTGCTCATAGCGCTTGTAGGCCTTCTCGTAGTCAGCCTGGCGCTTCTGTCCTTCGTTCTGGCTTTCCAGTTTATTGAGCACCTTGGTGTTATAGAAGATCCATCCGCCGGTGAGCAGAAAGCCGCTTGCCCCCACGGCAATCCAGACTCGGATTCCCCCGTGGAAACGCAAGCGGGCATTGGCCAGTCGCGCCTTCCATCGCGTGTCGCATCCGCGCTGCCAGAGCAGGATGCTGACCAGGGCAAGCAGAATGCTGAAGAAGGTCCAATAAACGGCAAACCAGCACCAGGTTTCCATCCACGGCCGATAGCCGAAGAAGTCCGAATAGGTCATGTTGGGAAGGCCGCCAAACTGCACCATCAGCGTCGCGACGTGCAGGGGACGCCACATGAATGCATTGGCAATCATGCATCCGACAAACGCGAAATAACCAACGTACTTATTTGGCGACAACACATGAATGATGAATGCTGCCGCCGCAAGGAAGGCAAAGGACAGCACATCCTGGCCAAGAACCGTCTCCGTGTAGAGCCCCAACTGAAAACGCGTATAGCCGTGCGCCGCCTGCACAATGACCGCGGCAAAGATCACCACCACGTCGATGGACACGATGGCCGCCATCAGCGCAAGGAATTTGGAGATATAGGCGGGCCACTCCGGGACCGGCAGCGCATCCTCGACCTCGTCGATTCGCGCATCGCGTTCTTCCCATACCAGCACGCCCGCAAAGAATGTGATCATCGCAACCAGGAAGATATACAGGCTTCCGGCGATGATCTCGATGGTGCGATAGGTGACGGGCCGGGAACTCAGCCCGTAGCCTTCGTTTGTGGTGAAGATGAGTGAGGCGACGCTGTTCAAAAGCGCAGCGCAGCCGACCACGATAAACGTTACCGTCTTCAACAGCCGCCGAAATTCGATGCGGATGGAGGCCAGCAACTGCTTCCAACGCGCCTTCGCTCCAAAGCTGAGTAGAACAGCGGTCTGAACAAGCGCCTGCGATTCAACCGGCGCCGCGTCCTGTGCACCTGGCTTTCGTTTCGATGCGCGCGCGACCCGCTCTGTGAAGCTAAAGCGCCAAGCTGCGAAGGCGAAGATCAGCGCCCCAACCGCGAGCCACAACAGCCGGTTCCAGAGCAGTATTCCGGAGAATCCAAGGCCGTGGGTATTTCTTTCGGCGACCGTCCAGTACTTGGTCAACAATCTGAAAGCATCGTCGCCAAACGGATCGATCATGGCAGAGAGTTTTTGGTTCTGGAGGTTGCTTCTAAGTGCACCCGCGATCCCGTTCGCCACCAGCAGCAACAGGCCGCCGAGAAACGAGATTACGGTGCTGCGCGTGAGCACGGCGATGGCAAAAATGACGGCCGCAATGAACAAGGTATTCGGCAGGGCGAAGACCAGAATGCTCTGCCAGTGCGCCGCCCATACTATGGGACCGAAGCGATCGGCATCCGCCCAGGGCATGTACCTGGCCAGCAGCGAGCCGAGGGAAATGCCCAACAAGGGGATGGTTGAGATGACGACCGCGCCGAGAAATCTGCCGAGCAGGAAATCGAGCTTTCGGATCGGCTTGGTAAACACGATTTGATGCATGTTGTAGGCAAACTCGCGCGAGGCTGCCGAGTTTACAAACGCAGTGACCATCAGCAACGTAAAAATCCAGAAGATCGCGTAGAACTGCTCGACCACGTAGGCAGCATTGCGGTAGGTGTTGCCGATCGCCCCGCCGACGACGATCTGGTCGCTGCTCATGGCGAGCAAGACGAACAGCGAGACGATGCCCGTAAAGACCCACAGCATGATTGAGCGCAGCCAGTAGCGAATTTCGAAGAAGAAGAAGAGAAGCATACGGCTCCCTTAATTGAGACCGGCAATGCTGGAGAAGAAGACGTCTTCAAGATCTGGAGTGACCGGGGCAAATCCTTCTTCCGGCTGGCTGTCGGCATAGACACGGATCTGCGGCCGGCCAGCCGAGAGTTTGTTCGAGATGACGTGCATGCGGAGGCTGTAGTCTTTGACCTCGTCGCGCTCGATGGTCTTGCGCCAGATCTTGCCTTCGAGGTGGGACACGGCCTGGTCCGGGGCGCCCGTGAAGAGCACCTTCCCCTCGTGAATGATGGCCATGTTGGCACAGAGTTCCATCACATCCTGCACGATGTGCGTGGAGAGAATGACGATGACGTTCTGGCCGATTTCGGCGAGGAGGTTGTAGAAGCGGTTCCGTTCGCCGGGATCGAGACCGGCGGTGGGTTCATCGACAATGAGCAGTTCAGGATTGCCGATGAGGGCTTGCGCGATGCCGAAGCGCTGCCGCATTCCTCCCGAGAATCCGGTCAGATTCTTGCGGCGGTAATCCCACAGATTTACGCGGTGGAGCAACGCTTGCACGACCTCCTTGCGCTGTTTGCGCTGTACCATGCCTTTGAGAAGTGCAATGTGGTTGAGCATGTCCTCGGCGTTAACTCGGGGATAGACCCCGAAATCCTGGGGAAGATAGCCGAGGATTTTGCGCACCTCTTCCTTCTGGCGAAGTACGTCCAGTTTGTCCAGCTGGATGGAGCCGGCGTCGGGCTCCTGCAGCGTGGCGATGGTACGCATGAGCGTCGATTTGCCCGCCCCATTCGGCCCCAGCAGACCGAACATGCCGTGGGAGATTGTAAGACTGACGTTGTCCAGGGCGCGAACGCCCCCTTTGTAGATCTTTGTCAGATCCTCTACGTGAAGTTCCATTGCCGGATCATCCTCCAGGACGCAAGAATGCGTTGAGGTTTTCAAGAAGATAGAAATCAGCGCAGCACAGCTATGAGGGAAACCCAAGTAAAGCGACCGGTTCCACAAATTCGCTGCTGATTGGCAAAAACAAGTTTGCAATGAATCATACCACTGGTTTGGCTGCGGGAAAGTTCCCTTAGACTCTTTCCGACCGGATTCCACCGGTGAACAACCTCCACTGGATGTGGCAATGAAATTCCTTTCACCCGTCTAGTCGCTTGCAGCTATTAGAAAACGACAGATCCCGGTTTCCTCAACGCTCATTGAGCCCATCGATGAATACAACTCGGCAAGAAGCGAGATTCAGTACGTCGCTTCGCAAAAGGGCGAGTGTCTCTAAACTCACGGCGCCACTTGAACACCTGGTTCGCGTTCACGCCATGGGCAGAGCGACAGCGCGACGAGACGACGGCTCATAGATGGAACCTTTCACGGGAACTCGCGAATATATACCAATTCCTGGCAATTTGGCTGTGCTGGAACTGAGTTACCGCCAATCCTGACAGAACCCGAAAATGGGGTAAAGTCGAGGTGTGGCGCGGTGGTTTAGGTGCGGCCTATCTGTTTCCGGCCCTTTCGTCTGCCGGTGTCTCATTAGCTGCGCCATGCCCCGTTTCCACACCCCGCTTATCGAACCGTGCGTGCGGATTTCCCGCACACGGCTCTCGGAGGAAGTATCACGCTCTCGCGTGTAACGCCGTCTGCAACTTCTGACCACTTTCCAGGGTTGCTAGGCTCATCGCCAATCTCCCTTTCTTCGTCGCTTGCTGCGTTCACTTCCAACTAAGGCCCCTTCCCTCCACCGGCATTACCCAGTTTCTTCGGTACTACGGACCTCTCCGCCACCCCAACCGGCCCGGCCTGGCTCTCGCGAGTTGCCAGTTGATCACGACTGCGAATCACCGCTGGGGCTTCCCGTGTTGCGTCTGGTCCCCTTTTTCATGCATGCTGTCGCCACTACCCCGGCAGGACTGATGAGACTGATTCGCTCGTACCTCTCACCAGCGTCGGCCTTCCCTCGATTACTGGCGGGTCGGCTCCTGCATCCCCGGTTTCGGGGCCTGCTCAGCGTTCACTCACGTTACGGCCTGCATGATCGCCAAGTCGCCTTCGCGACTCTCTACACCAGAGGCTTCAGCAGCTTCGTTGCCTCCACTGCTGCTCCGATTGCTACCGGGTGGAGCGATCCAGCTCCCGGGCGGGATTCTCACCCACTGTGGACCAGCGCCTTTCACGGCGCACGGTTGTCCGGATAGGCGACCATTCGCTCGTGTTACGCCTGCCTTCACCCTTAGAATCCTGAGCATGTTCGGTATCCGGTCTGACCGGCGACTTTTGTGCCAGCGGGAATCATCAGAGAAGCTGATATGAGAGGAACCTGGAATGGCACGAGGGAACGAATTTCTCGTCCAGCATGAACCTCGCAGGCGGTCTCAGCGACAGTAAGCGGGTAGTTGCCACTCCGGCTCCTGGCGGATCACGCCTTCGTCCATGCAGGTACTGCTCTCGTCAGCCATTCGTTCCGCGTACATTGTGCTCGACTGAGCTGCGCCGCCGCCAGCTGCGCCCACGCCGGGCGCCGGCAGGGGTGGTGTCGCGGGCTGGAGAATGAGCTTGAGCGAAGCTGTGGACGGCTTGTAACTGGCGAGTACGGCTTCTGCTATGGCGCGCTCCTGAGTGGCCAGAGAGGTCGGAACCGTAGCGTTCATCCAGAAAAGCTTGAAGATGCCGTTGGTGTCCATCGGCAATGAACAGAATCGCGACTCGAAACTCGATGAGCCTTTCGCGTTCGTCTGAATCCCGAGGAAGATGCCGCACTGAGCGATGTTGTCGAGCGGAACGGGTATGGCTGAGGTCACGCTGACGCGCTCCGTCGGATCACCTCCGGCGGCGGCGGCCTGCTGCCAGATCATCGCGTACTTTTGAGCAAGTGTGGCCTGGTTGGGCATCGTCATAGAGATAATGCCGTTTGCCTTTTGACCGAACTGGAATGGGCCGTTCTTGACGTACAACCCGTTTCCGAGGGAGATCGACTCGCCATTCGGACCGGACATTTGGATGACGCCATAGTCGGCCTTGATCACCTTCCACCCGGCAGGGACGCCGACGGACGCGCTTTGATCGGGCGCTATGTAGGCTTGCAACGAGGTGGATGGAGCAGGTGCTGATTGTTGCGTAGTGGCCAGCGATGCGCCGGCGATGAAGCCTGCCGCAAGCGCGGCGAATTTCAAGAATTCGGAACCATGTCTCGCCTGCATGGGGAATGTCATCCTTTCGCCTGGAGGACATTCTACCCCAATTCGAGAGTATCTTTACCGCGCCGGAGCCTTTGCGAGCTGGCAAAAGATTGACCGCAGTCCGCTGACAACAGGGCCCCCGTGCGCTACACCAACTCCCGCCAAAGTTGTGGCCTGCCCGATCTTTTGTACCAGCGAGATTGTTAGTGTAGCGCGAAGGTGAAGGGACCAGTATTTCTGTACCAAGTCCAGAGTTAGTCATCGGCCGGTTAAGGCTTCAGCCAGATCGCGGCTAGCCGCGATCTGGCTGGCGAACTCGCTTGGCGTCCTCTCTCCGAGAGATCGGTGAGGACGGTTCTCATTGTATTCCCTTCGCCAGGATTCGATGAGTTGACTTGGTCGCAAGAATCGACGCATTGCAGGTGTCAATAAAAGCGCGCGCTCTAGCAACTGTCAGGTTGGTCTCAACGGAACCTCCCTGCTTCTCGGAACATGCCTTTGCTTCGTTTACTACTCGCTGCTCGTTATCCCGAAGCAGTTCCCAAAGGCGGATTGCCCTTTCCAGATCGTGAATGACTCTCACGCTTCTTTGGAGTTCTTCGATCATGCAGGGAGTCCAGCAGAAAGGGGCGGAAGGATGCACTTTACGCAAGGGGTATAGAAACACAAGTTTTTAATCGAACTTTTTCCGCTCCTGCTTTTTCTGCCTCTCCAGCAGGTCTAGCATGAGTTGCAAAACGTGGCTTTCCCTTTGCGCGTCGCCCAAACAATGAGCGAGTACTGCCCTCTGCTTAATGGACAAGGATTCGGCCTCGAATTCCTTAATTAGGGATGCGCGTACGTGCTGGCGTTTCGCCAATTGAGCTTTGAGGTAGTGAATCCTCAACTTGGGAATGGTGGATTTCAAAGCTGGACTCCATTCAATGCGCGCCGAACCCGGCAGTCTTCTCGGGTTTCTCCCTGTCCGGGCCACGGTCAGAGGGCGCACTGGTAGGACTATATTCCCATTTTGGGCGGTCAGGTGTAATTTAGGTCACTCAACGGGGCGTATTTTGGTGCCGGTATGCCCGGATCAGACCTAAATGACGCGAGCGGTAAAAACCTGCGGAAAGCATACTTAACAACCAAGTGTTGGTCTTGCGGACAAAGGCTTTTTTTCGGATATGAGTGGATAGAAACCACCGCTCAAATCGAGGACCTGCAAATCTACTAGAGGCAAAAGGCGCACTAGGGTATTCCGCGCGGTGCACTTGCATTGTGCATAATCACGAGTGCGGCGCAATGAACCACATAACCAAGGAAACGATTGAATTTGCGGGTGAGAGATAGATGCAAGCCGGATAGTTGGCAAATCACCTTTGTTGAGATATTCTCTTTCCGAAAAGCATCAACGCACATTTCAGAAACTACTCAATTCCTTGGCACTTCGCGCCTAAATCCATCCACCTCCCGCCGTTTTGTCAACTATATTATTACCTGTGCCTCGCCAAAACTCGATCCGACCGAGAAATCGCAAAGTCGTAACGGCTAAGAATGATCTGGTCCCCACGACTCCTGCTAAGCCGGAAAGCTGTGAAAATGAAGGCAGATTGAATTTTGGCGAGGTATAAGGCACAACTCAGCGGAGGCGGTTTTCCTCCATCGCAATTGGAGAACTGCTATCGCGGTCGTAAAGCACGGTCAGGGATCGAAGTCTCGCGCTCAATTCGCTGCTCAATACGCCTGGACGATAACGCCATTTCCAATTTCCGCTCACCGTGCCGGGAAGATTCATGCGCGCTGCACTGCCCAGTCCCAGCACATCCTGCAAGGGAACAATCACAACGCCCGCGACGGAGGCTTCCACCGCACGGATTATGATCCAGTTGATCTCCGCATCGTCATGGAAGTTGAGATAGGTGCGCGCGAGTTCATGCTCTTTGCGCACATCCTCCGGCGTGCGGGTGCTGTCGGCCGCGCCGGAACTCGACCACCAGCCGACCGCTGTATCGTTGTCGTGACCGCCGGTGTAGGCGACCAGATTGTGGCTGTAATGATGGGGACGGAAGGACGGTCCCTGCGGATCTGTGCCAAACGCAAACTGCAGGATGCTCATCCCCGGAAGGGCGAACTCTTCTCGCAGTTGCTCCACCGGCGGCGTGATCACTCCCAGGTTCTCAGCCACAATCGGCAGTTCGCCAAATTCGTTCCGCAGCGCCGAAAGAAGTCTGTTACCTGGCGCCTTAACCCAGCGCCCGTGGATGGCTGTCGCTTGGCTGGCCGGAACCTCCCAGTAGGATTCAAAGCCGCGGAAATGATCGAGCCGCACCAGATCGAAGAGGGCGAGCGAGGCGCGGAAGCGCTCAATCCACCACCTGAATCCGTCGGCCTCCAGCACATCCCAGCGATAGATCGGATTGCCCCAAAGCTGTCCGGTGGCGCTGAAGTAGTCGGGGGGCACGCCGGAAACCACGGTCGGATTGCCCCGATCATCGAGATAGAAGAGTTCCGGGCGGGCCCAGACGTCCGCACTGTCGTGCGCGACGTAGATGGGGATGTCGCCCATCAGGCGGATGTCGCGCTGCCGGCAATAAATCTTGAGGTCTTCCCACTGGCGGAAAAACTCGAATTGCCAATACTTGATGGCATTCAACTGTGGCGCAAGCCGAAGCGTCCACTCGCTGACGGCGCGCGGGTCGCGGCGGCGAATCTCCTCGTCCCATGTGGTCCAGGCCGTCCCGTTGTGTACGTCCTTCAGGGCCATGAAGAGCGCGAAGTCGTCGAGCCAGGGACTGGCACTTTCACAAAAGCGGTCGAAGGCCGCGCGATCCGTGCGAGACGCATCGGCAAAGAAAGCCTCTGCAGCACGGCGCAATGCCGGTCTCTTGAACTGAATCGTCGCCCCAAAGTCGATCGGGTCCTCTGGAAAGGGCGGTGCCTTAGCCAGGTCTGATTCCTGGAGCAGTCCCTGATCCCGCAGGCGCTCAAGACTCAACAACAGCGGGTTGCCGGCAAAAGCGGAGAAGCATTGGTACGGAGAATCGCCGTATCCAGTGGGATTCAGTGGCAGCACCTGCCACAACTTCTGTCCGGCAGCGAGCAGGAAGTCAGCGAATTCGTAAGCACATGGTCCGAAATCGCCGATGCCAAAGCGGCCGGGCAAAGAAGTGCAATGCAACAAAATACCGCTGATTCGTGGAGGTTTCACGCCCCAAACATACGCGGGCCGCAGTTGCCCGGTCAAGCTCAGAGATGAAGTTCCGAGATCGTCGAATGCAAGCCTGGCTGCGCTGATCCAGAACAAGATGCACGATGACGTGAACTACGTGGTGAATAGCGGCGTAGTCACGCTGACTGGAAAACTGAACTCAGAACACCAACGCAGGGGCGCTGAGAAAGTGGCGAGCTGGGTGCCGAACGTGCAGTAAGTGGTGAACGCAATCGAGGTGGTCAAGAATCGGAAAGCCAATTCATCACAGTATGAACTGCGGAGTGGATTGATGGCTGGAAACGGATGACGACCGCCGCGCTCAACCACGAAATGATCAGTTAGAGATTGAGCGCGCAAGCCAAGAGCCACTCCTCCAGAAACCCCCTCAACTCCACTGGAGGCCGCAGCCAAACATCGGCCTCGGTCTCGTGCCATTGGCGGCGCATGAGCACGCTCAGGCTGTGGGGGCGAACGCTGTTTACGGCGCGAAACGCCGCCTCGTCGGTTAAATCATCGCCCAGATACGCAACCGGCGCGCCGGGACCGGCTTCTCGCAGGATCGTCTCAACAGCGCCTCCCTTGTCGCGGCCTACACGCAGTTCCACCCCAGCCTCAAACTTAAGCAGCGTCAGCCCATGCATCCGCGCCAGTGGCTCGAAAAGCGCCCGCGCCCTCTGCTCGATGAGCCGTGCCTTGCGCGGAGAAGCGCCCCGCCAATGTATCACCGCGCCGTTTGCCTTGTCCTCGAAGAGTCCGCCCAGGCTGTCGCGCTTGAGTAGGGCGCGCAGCCCATCCTGCTTCTCGCGGGCCGCGGGCGGTGCCTGCTCGAGCTCTCGCCGGCCATTGGGAAACAGGCGTTCGGCTCCGTGCAGGCCCCAAATCTCAGGCGGCGGGTCAATTCCGAGGAGCGGCACAATCTCGTACACTGAACGGCCGGTGATCACCGCCATGCGCGTCCGCCCATGCCGCTCGATGCGGGCCAGAAGCTCTCGCACGCCGGCCCAGAGCCGCGCCTGAAAGCGATCCACACGAAAAGGCGCCAGCGTGCCGTCGTAATCCAGCAGCAAGAACGGAGTTGCTCCGCCCGCAAAGGCGTTAAAGAAACCTTTCAGCTTTCTTGCCGCCTCGGCCGTCACCGGATACCCGCTTTCTACGCCAGTTTGCGGTCCACCACTTCTGCTGGCGAAACAGACGCTGGCTGGGCGTGGCTCAGATCGGCTGCCGCCGGACTCTCCAAGCGCAACTCGTGCAGGTCGCCCAGTATGCTGGCTGCCCAGCGATAAATGTTATGGTCCATGACATGGCGGCGCATGCGCTGCATTCTCATTAGTCGCTCGCCGCGGTTCATTTCTAGACCCTGATGGATGGCCTCGGCCACACCTTCAGTGTCGTAGGGGTTTACCACCAGCGCCTCCAACAATTCGGTGGCCGCGCCCGTGAACTTGCTCAGCACCAGCACGCCGTCCTCATCGTCGCGTGCGGCCACATACTCCTTGGCCACCAGATTCATCCCATCGTGAAGCGACGTCACCAGGCACACAGCCGCCGCGCGGTACCAGAGATCCACATCCGCATGGCTGCACTGCCGCTCGATCAGCAGGATGGGCTTCCAGAGGGTCGTCTGGTAGCGCTGGTTGATGCGCTCCACGGTCTCCTCCACCTGGCGGCGCAAATTCACATAGCTGGGAATCCGCGAACGGCTCGGCGCAGCAATCTGCACCATGGTCAATCGCTCCAGGTAAAAGGGATGTTCCTCGAGAACTTTCTCGACCGCCATCAGCCGCTCCACGATTCCCTTGGTGTAGTCCATGCGGTCCACGCCCACGATCAAGGTTTCACAGTGCAGGCCGAACTTCTTCAGCAGTTCCTCGCGCGAGAGTCTCGGCGTTCTCCGTTCTGGCTTGCTGCCGTCAAAGGCCACACTCACCGGATAAGCGCGCACAGAGCTGGTGTGCCCATCCCGGCGAGCGGTCATATGTTCGCGGTCGGTGCGCGACTCCAGCACGCGGTCTACAGTGGAAAGGAAGTTATTGCAGTGCAGCGGAATGTGGAATCCGATCAGGTCCGCGCCCAGCAATCCTTCCAAAAGCCTGGCCTGCCACGGGCAGATGCCGAATGCCTCTGGATTGGGCCAGGGAATGTGCCAGAAGATGGCCACACGCGCGGCCGGACGCGCGGCCTTGATGAGCCGTGGCACCAGCGCGAAGTGGTAATCCTGCACAAAGACAATAGGGTTGGCGCTGCCCTCCATCTCCCCCAGGAGCGCAGTAGCAAACTTCTCATTGACACGTTGGTAGCACTCCCAGTCCGAAGCGCGAAAGATTGGCCTGGTGTGCGCAATATGGCACAACGGCCACAGCCCTTCGTTGGAAAAGCCGTCGTAATAGCCTGACTCCTCCTCGCTCGAGAGCCACACCCGGCGGAGGCTGTAGCGGGGATCGTCGGGTGGCACGCGCAGCCGATCGAACTCGTCAACGTTCAGAGCATCCGCGCTACCGCTGCCGTGCGCCACCCATACGCCGTCACAGGCCCGCAGCACCGGCTCAATCGCCGTCACCAGTCCGCTGGGAGGAACCATGCATACCGTCTCTCGCCCCTGCAGCACATGCATATATGGCTCGCGATTCGACAACACAAAGATACGGCTGGAGCCAAAGCGCTCTCGAATATGTACGGCCAGCCGCTCGGCCGTCCACTGGTGCTCGCCGGCGTCGCGCAGCCGGGCTTCGGTTTCAGCGGCGGCGCGCGCCTCAATCAGGCTCTCGGAAATCGACTCCACTTCGCGGGCCAGCGGTGTAAAAAGACTCATTTCCGCCAAGCTTTCGTCCGCAAGATCGTCGGCTTGTCCCATGCGCAACCGACGGAGTCTCTCCGCCATACGCATCATGGGCCGCATCAAAAACCAGTGGACCATCAGGAGCGTGACGCAGAGGATCAGCAGAACAAAGGCGGCAATCCGCCAGAAGCTCTGCCGCCAAACCCGCGCGCTCTCCGCGCGAATGGAGCCGGCATCCTCCAGAATCACCAGCGCTCCGGCCATGTGCCCATCGACATGCAGCGGAATCGCTTCTTCCAGCCACTGCTCATCGTTCAGGTGGCCAAACGCGGATGAGTCAAGACCCTGCTTGATTGCCTTGTCCAACGGGCCGCGAGGCAGTGCTCCGAACAGCCCGGCAGGTCCCGATTCGGTCACCAATCCGCCCTGTGTGTCATAGACAGCCAGGCCCAGCGCCTCAGTTTGCGAATGCAGCCGCGCCGCCTCTGCGGCAATCTCCCCAGTCTGGCCGCCGGCCACCGTCTTCTCCATCTCCGGTTGCAGGCTTTTGTTCAGCAAGGTGACTCTTCGCACCAGTTCCAGCCTCTGCGCGTGTTTGTGGGCCAACACCTCAAAATAGGTCGAGGCAACTGAGACCAGCGTGATTCCTACGACCAGCGCAAGAATCAACCGCATGCGAAAGAACTTCATATTGCCCCCTGTTTTGTTCTATACAAACTTTTTGTGGTTCCGTGTGCAATTTGGAACAACCCATTTTTCCTGCGGCCATCCTTAAGCGTGACCGCGACGGGCGCATCTGAAAGGCCAGACGCCAACTCGTTGAAAACACGGCAGGGATTTCAACAAGCGGCTTTTGAAGCGTCGATATACTTCGCACTTTCGTGCGATTCCTGCCTCCTGAGCTGGCCCTCGGCCTAGCGGAACGCCGTTGCGCCATACATCGGGCGAGTTCATCTCCCGCTCAGCAAACCCCGGGACTCCCTCGATGCCATTACCTTGCGGGTCCCCGGTACCCACTTTGTCGCTGAGATGGGACCCGGTGAACAGCAGGTTGCAATCCAACTGTTCCACCATTTGCAGTTCTGAGATTTTCAAAAATGCCGGATGGATTCGCCGGGGACGGTGGTTGGAGGAGCCGGGGGTGCGACACCGCGCTCGCCGGCGTGTTCGGTGTGGCTCTCGAGCGAACGGCTGACGAGGTCCCGGGAGCCAAGGCCCACAGCCAGTGCGAGTGTAAGGACAATGCCGCCGAAGAGGATACCGAAAGCCAGCTCAACGACGATGCCGGCGATCTGGAGGTGGTCAAGGACCATTGCTGCAGTGAGCACGAGCACCAGCCACTTGACCCCGAGCGACAGGAAGCGCGCGTATCGGAGCTGCGCATTCACGGCTCCGATGAGCACTGAACGTGCCAGGAAGCGCGCAAAGAGAGTGCCGGCGATCAGCAGGAAGACGGCGCCTACCACGCGGGTCAGGTAGGGCAGTAGCGAGTTTGTCAGCGTTGCGGCCGTTGCGTAAGAGGCGTCGAAGGCCGAGACGCCGATGATGAGCCCGAGCAGGACGCAAGCCCAGAAGGATGCACGGGCAACCAGCTCGGTGGGCGAGGTCGATGGCGCCCAGTCGACACCGCCGCGTCCGCGGGCGACGTGTTCATCAAACCTGGCCGCGGCCAGTCCACGCCGCAACAGTGCTGAAAGTGCCATACCGATCAGGGTAAGCACAACAACGGCAACAATGAAGGCCAGGATGCCGGGCAGGATGGCGAGAAGCAATGAAAGGACGCGATAAAGCGACTCGTGGAGCGCGTCGGACATATGGCGCCAGAGAGTTGCGTTATCGGCAGACAAGGGTTGCCCAGTCTGTTGAAGCTCTGGCTGAAGCATGGTGGCAAGGACGTTTTGCATGGGACTCACTCCTTGAATCGACTCTCTTGCTTCGAACGGTAAACAGGCTTGATTCATGTTTTGCTCATGGGTTGAACCGGTCAGGCCATCGCCAGCGCGAGACCATGTAGATCTTTTCCGCCTCGAACGCAGCGGCGACGGCCTCGATATGGCTTTCAGTGTTGGCGCCGGAGGCGGTGATGTTGATATGGCTCGCGGCCCATGCGAGGTAAAGTGGGATGAGCGCGCCGAGCAGATGTCCACGGTTGATGGTCCGGAGCCGGTGGGCGAGCAGAAAGTCATACACAATGCGCGCCCAAAGGCTCTCGGGCATGCGGAATGCCGCGCCGTCGGTTTGAGCGAGTCGCTTGAGTCCGAGCAGCGATTGCGGCGGCAGAACCAATGACCAGATTTCCTCAAGGTTGGTGTGGGCGAGCCGAAAGGCCTGGAGCATAGGGGCAATCTCCACGGCTGCTTCGGTGGAGTGTGCGTGCCGCAATGGGATGTCGTTGCGTTCGGGTGGCAGCGGACGGAAGCGCTGCCAGTATGCTGCCTTGGCGTCGATATCGGAGAACAGGGAACCGGCGACCAGGGGGAGGATGATGTTGAGGTCGGGTCCGCTGGTTTGGGAATGGACGGGCGGGCCAACCTCGAACTGGTCGATGGCAAGCCCAACAACCGTGGCCTCATTGATCGGCCAAAGAGGCATCTCGCTCAGGCTGGCTGCGGTCAAACGATGAGCCGCGCCGGCCAGGCGTTCGGCCATGCGCAGCGAGAGACCCAGATCGACAGCCAGGGGAAACCGGACGCGGGAAGCGAAAAGCGCGCGGGTAAGCGGATAGAGAATGGCGGAGTTGACCAGTCCGGCGTGCGGCGGCAGATCGTAGAAGGGAACTGCGAGGTCGATGGGGCGGGTGAGAACGGCGTTGGCGAGGTCGCGAAGTGCGGACGAACTGAGCGACCCGGACTCCGGGCTCAGCATGAGGATGGCGCGGGCTTCGTTCTTTTCGGCGAGCTGGTACGCGTTGACGAAATCAGCCGCGGTGAGAGTCCACGAGGTGCTGGTCGGGGGAGCGGCAACCACGCGGAGAGACGGATGGGAGTCTGACAGGAGCGCCTCTGAGATCGCGTCCGGAGAAGCGACAAGCAGTTGTTCCTCCGGAAAGGAAGCGGTCAGGGCTGCGAGGACGCTTTCGAGCTGTTCCGGCGTCATGGGAGCGAGCAGGACGAGAAGTCCGGCGCTGGGGCGAGCGGAGGAGTCGGTGATGTCGGAGACTGGATCTGTTGTTGCCATGGCGATTCGAGAGACTCATGGTAACCCGGCTGGAGGCCTCTTACAGTTTCGAACTGACCAGCAGCTTTAGGGTCGAACGCTCGTACAACGTTAGGATACCGGGAAGCGGGATCATGATTATGCCGGCGCTCCATTCGGGGGCTGAAGTTCGAGCCAGAGAAAGGAATACGGTGCAAGAGTGAGGACATAAGGGGCTTCGGTGATGGTTGGGAAAGGCACATAGCCCAGCATCTCCACAGGTTCTGCGCCCCTGTGATCGGACAGGTCGAGTGCGACGGGTTGGGCAAAGCGGCTCAGATTGGCCACGCAGAGAACCGTTTCGTGCGAGCCGTCGCCGCGTTCGAGGACCCGAAGGTAAGCGAGGATCTTGCGATTCACCGGGTTCAAAAAACTCAGGCTTCCACGGCCGAAGACCTGGAATAGCTTGCGCAGGGCGATCATGTTGCGAGTCCAATTCAGGAGGCTGGATTGATCGCTCAGCTGAGCTTCCACATTGATTGTCTGGTAACCGTAAATGGGATCCATGACAACGGGAAGATAAAGCCGGGCAGGGTCGCACCTTGAGAAACCGGCGTTACGATCCGAGTTCCATTGCATGGGAGTCCGAACGCCGTTGCGGTCGCCGAGGTAGATATTGTCGCCCATGCCGATCTCGTCGCCGTAATACAGGATGGGTGTTCCCGGAAAGCTGAGCAGGAGCGAGTTTAACAACTCGATGCGACGGCGGTTGTTGTCGACCAGCGGCGCGAGGCGGCGACGGATACCGACGTTGACGCGCATGCGTGGGTCGGTCGAGTAGGCGAGGTACATGTAGTCGCGTTCGTCGTTGGTGACCATTTCCAGTGTGAGTTCGTCGTGATTGCGCAGGAACAGGCCCCATTGGCAGTTGTCGGGGATGGGCGGCGTCTGCGCCATTATGTCGGTGATCGGCAGGCGATCTTCCTGGCGCAGGGCCATATAGATACGCGGCATCAGCGGGAAGTGGAAGGCCATGTGGCACTCGTCGCCATCGCCGAAGTAGGGGCGGACATCGGCAGGCCACTGATTGGCTTCGGCCAGGATGAGGCGGTTGGCGTATTCGGCATCGATGGTGGCACGGATGGTTTTGACGACACCATGGGTCTCGGGCAGGTTTTCGCAGGAGGTGCCGTCGCGCTCGACCAGGTAGGGAATGGCGTCGATGCGCAGTCCATCGACACCCATGTTGAGCCAGAAGCGCATTGCCTTAAGAACTTCTTCGATCACCATGGGGTTATCGAAGTTGAGGTCGGGCTGGTGCGCAAAGAAGCGGTGCCAGTAGTAAGCCTGGGCCGCGTCGTCCCAGGTCCAGTTGGATTTTTCCGTGTCGGTGAAGATGATGCGGACGTCCTTGTAGAGATGGTCCGTATTGGACCAGACGTACATTTCGCGCGCCGGCGAGCCGGGCGGCGCGATGCGGGCAGCCTTGAACCAGGGGTGTTGGTCGCTGGTGTGATTGATGACCAGCTCGATCATGACCTGCATGTTACGCTGGTGAGCGGCGTCGAGAAACAACTGGAAGTCGTTCAGCGTTCCGTAGGACGGGTTGACGTCAACGAAATTCGCGATGTCGTAGCCGTCGTCGCGCAGGGGCGAGGGAAAGAAAGGGAGGAGCCAGATGCAGGTGACGCCGAGATTCTGGAGGTAGTCGAGCCGCGAGAGCAGTCCGGGGAAGTCGCCGATGCCGTCGCCATTCGAGTCGGCGAAGGCCCGAACGTGGAGTTCGTAGATGATCGCATCTTTGTACCAGAGGGGATCGGTTGCGCTTGCCAGCTTTTTCACTCTTGAGTTCTCCGAGGTGCTTGGATGCTCGTTTTCCTGCTATTTGCTTGCGGTACAGCAACGGCTTTTGAACTCCTGGACAACGATACGGCACGCCCAATCAATGCGCAAACGCGCTTACCTTTGTGCGCGCCAAATGGTCTGGAACCGGGTAACAGTCTTCTATGCATTGCTTCGCACGAGCTCGCGCCAATGGCATGCGAACTGCTTATTTGAGTTTCCCCGTCCAGGCTGTCGAAAGGAGCGCTGCAAAACGCCCTTTGAGTGTCTGAGCGCTCTCCCGGCAGGGATGAGATGCTACATTGCGATCCCAAATACTTGCGGCGACCGTGTTCCGTAGCGTTGGATTAGGGGATTTACTTCCATCAGCAACGACCAGGATGACGCCAGAAACTGGATTAATTGAAGCTTAGCTATTGTCTATTCTGCAGTCTGTGAGTGCTTTTCGAGATCGGACCGTGAAGGCGGCCTGTAGGAAGCGCTCTTTCCGCATGCCGCTGGTCGCTCCCGGTTGACCGCCCACCCGGAAGCAACGTGAGCCGCATCACGTTGGGGAAGCGTAGCCGACCACCCTCCTGAACATCGGAATTTGCTGCGCTGGTCGGTGAAGGGGATGCAATCAGCGTTCCTCGGAGGGGTTCGGAGAAGTCGCAACATCTAAGTCAATGAACGATTCCGGATCATGCGGGATCTGCGGCGCGTAGCAGTTTCCGTCATGTGCGGCGTTCTTGGGACAGCTTGAGCTGAATTGCGCACGGCGTGGCGACTGAGCGTATTGCCAAACCGCAATTTGATGGCTATCGATCAATGGCGCTCCTATAGAAGGTTGCAAGTTGGCAAGAATACATCCGGGCGCTGGTGGACATTGATCATTGGCTACCCAAAGTTTTAGGTCCGAGGAGGCTTGCGACATCCTTTTCGACTTCAACTCTTCGCCTTCTAGCTGCAGGATGTTCTCCGCCGTATTGATTTGGCCGTTTCCTTCAGCCACATCAATTGCTGAGCAATAAACACCCGCTCGCGCTCCCCGTCGGCGTACTGCATCGATCCATGCAAAAACATATGCTGCCTGATCAGCTAACAATCGTCCACCTTCTTCTTGGTCCAGAAAGATGCGGATGTCTCGTGGAAACCCTTCCCGAATAGCAGAATCCACCGCAGCGTTGCCATCTTTCTCCCCGAGAGCGGCAGCGTCCTTAGCGTGCAGGTCATTGTGAAGCCTGCCGTTGAAAAGTACTAGGAAACCAAAACCCTTCTGCTTGATCAAAGATCGCTTCCCAGCCCACGGGTTGTGATCAAGCCCAGGGGGATTGTTCAGCCAGTAGCTGGTGTACTGAAAGGACTCGCGGAGAGCGCCGAGCGTGGAATCACCCGGGTAATCGTTCTTGTCGAATCCCAAGTAGACGCGCTGCGCGGAAGCGGTTAATACGAACTGCAGAACCCCAATCGCACAAAAGAGCAAAACCGTTCTTCGCATGGCTCTCCATTCCATATATGACGACCAGATTAGATGCTGGAAACTGGAGCTTCAATCAGTACTTGGCGAATCACCGGCTACTCGTCAGTGTCGTTAGCAAGTGAAAATGTCCGCTTTTCGTAGCAAATGAAGTGTCCGGTTTCATAAGTTAGTAGCCGTAGAGGCGGTGGAAACGTCTTTTCCACGGCCTTGACCTGCTTTTTCGTCAGCGGCGTCAACAGTTTTCCTTCCGCGCTGTAATGTCCGACGCGGTGTCCTGCGATCATGAGGGTCAGGGTAGTGTCCAGGTGTTGATGGA
>Ga0224555_1002724_pt1 | contig 19884 bp, 14 predicted proteins | sample 714S23034metaG_FD_180687 | JGI IMG/M metagenome (GOLD analysis project Ga0224555, IMG submission 180687) | Peat soil microbial communities from Stordalen Mire, Sweden - 717 S2 30-34 | ecosystem: Environmental > Terrestrial > Soil > Wetlands > Peat | place: Sweden: Norrbotten County, Stordalen...
GTGCCACCTTCACACGGTGGAAGTCGTAGGTTCGAATCCTGCTGTGCCCACCATAAACCCAATAGAATGAATACTTCGGAGGGCGACCTGAAAGCAGCTACGCTGCTGACGGTACGGAATCGCTGCCTCTCATCAACATGTCGAACTGTTGCCGCTGTTGGCCACTATTACTGACCTTCAAAGAGCGGCTTGGTGCAGCAGCCACCTAGGATGAGATTGGAGGACTGGTCTGCTCACTTGCCAGAAGCTATCAATCTGCTCTTGACGACCTGATGTGGGTTAATGGCCGCCTCGACGATGCTGCGGAACTCCTCCCATCCACATTCGTTCTTCCCGTCAGAACAGTTGCTCATTCTCACGATCACATGTGCGGGAGGTGCCTCTAAGCTCAAGTCCTGCGCCTTCCGCATCTGCTCCAGCGTCTGCATTGTCACCGATAGCCGCACCACGTACCTTCCCTCATGCGTCTGCCAAAGCTCGAAGGCCATCTCCGCTCCCGGAGGCGTATCGTCCCGCCGCCCATCGAGTTCCCAATGTAGACCAAGCAGTGCGGCGACGCTCGCCAGGTTCGTATCGTGCCCCACCAGCACCACCAACTTGTCGTCAGGCCTTCCAATGGCGCCTTCGACCGGCTTCCCTTCTGCCCCCTGTTGCAGCGTCTTCACGATATGCCACAACATATTGGAGCCATTTGCCTTGGCAAGCGACGGCGTTCGATGCGTGAGGTCGAAGTTCGCCGTATGCAGGTCGAGAAATCTCCGTACCTGCGCCTCGTTCAGTCTGCCCCATCCAACCGATTTGAGCGGCATCCCATCGGCATACTCCAGCAGGAAGTCCTCTGCGAAGCTCGAAGCCTGCGGCAGCGGCCCCTGCAGATTCGCCATATGATCACCCTGTCCCCGATGTACGCCAAACGGCGCATCCAGCAACCGCTCTTCAGGTGCATGCACGGGCTTGCACTCGACATGAGGGTCGCAGCCTGAGAGCACGCGCTGCATCTCGGTAAGCAACTCCGCATCCTCAGGCCGTCGCGCAGCACGCTTCGCTAGCGCAGAAAATGCCGTATCTGCCTTTTCTGCCTTGGCGCTCACCGCGTCTGGATGAAACAGCGGATCTTTTTCGCCTTCTGCAAGCGAATGCACCTCCGGCGCGCACTCTGGGAACAGACCCTTGGCCAGCGCCCGTCCGCTCTCGATCGTCCGCTGATCGGTATCTGCCCAGATAGTTGTGGCCGCTGCATCGCCGCAGCCCTTCGCCACGAAGAGTCCTGCCTGCGCCAACGCTGCGCGATCGTAGCTGCCGAAGCGCTCGAGCAGATCGAAGCCATGCTGCGTCAGATACCCCGGAGCCACCGGCCACTGCGGCCACGGCTTCACCGAGTAGCGATTCAGCTCCTCCTCGGGCCACGTCGGCGAACGCACCCCATGCCGGCTCAGCACCACCAACATCTTCAAACGATCGCCGGCAGCCGCCTCCGCCGCTGGCGCCCTCAGTCCTCGGGCCAAGTGCGCGTTTGCTGTCTGCCCCAAAACCCCCGGCGGAAGCAGAACTCCTGCAACACACAAAACCACCACAATCGAAAATCGCGCTCTAGTCAATGCAGCCAACCTCAGAAGATCTATCGTTGATGAAAACACGCACAGAATAAATCCCATGCATCGCAACCCCGGTCTACGGAATCATTTGCTGCCCGTGCGGTAGACACGAACCTCGGCAGAACCGCTGGTTCCGGGTACGCCGACATAAAGAACTCCCTGTCCTTCGACAAGTAGCCCCGTCTTAGCTTCGGATGCCGTCGCCGTTCTCGCCAGCGACTGCAACTTTCCATCGGAAGCGACGGTGTAACTGTCCACGAAACCCGAACCGGTAATCAGGTAGGTCCGGTGGGTCTTCGACTCATAGAAGAGATCATCCGCGCCTGTGTTCGAAGCAGCGGAAGCCAGCTCGCCGCCAGTCTTGCCACTCAACACCACCAGCTTTGCAGGCGTCCGGCAACCGATCAGAAGCAGATCGTCGGCCGCATCGTACGTCAGCGGCGTATTGCCCTTCTCATGTACGAGCGGCCACTTCTTCTCAATCGTTTGGGTCTTGCCGTCAATCACGTCGACCTCTCCTGCGTCGCTGATGTCGGCGAAGATCCTGTCCCCACTCGCATCCAACTCCAGTCCTTCAGGATGCGAGGCAACAGCAATATCCTTCACCAACCTCAGACCAGCCACATCAATGACCGCGACTGCGGAAGGGTTCGCCGCATTCGTCCCTCCGTGGCCAACATACAACAGCTTATTTGCAGCGTCGTACAACATATCGTCCGCATCTTCTGAAAGCTGGATGCTTTTCACCATCTTCAGCGGCAATCCCTCGTAGATCTGAAGTACTCCCTTATCGCCATCCGACACGAATAGCCTTCCCGTCTCGGCAATCCATGCAATTCCATGGGGCTTACCGAATCCCGTCAGGCTTTGCACAACCTTTCCTGACTTCAGATCGATCACCTCAACGGCGTGACTCCCCGCCGCCGACGCGAACAAACGATCTCCAGCATCATCCATGGCGAAGTGATCGAACTTCCCAGTCACCCCTGCCAGCGTTATCGTATGACCCAGCGTAAGCGGTTTCTTCGCCTGCCCATGCGCAAGCACAGCACCCAACAAGGTCATGCCAAATACAAGAACCTTCCTCATCAATTACATCTCCTTGAGATAACTCGATTGGTAGCGCGCAGGAGCCTCTTATGAGACATGCCATGTCATCCCTTGCGTCTATTATTTGTGATGCAGCGTCCAGGTAAGACCGGCGCTATAGGTAGGCTTGTAGTACTCGCGCTGGACCATGTTCTGCGGGCTTCCGTTGTAGAAACCGAAGACCTCGTTGTTCATGTTCTCACCGGTAGCCATCAGCTTGAAACCCTTCCCGACGTAGTAACTCGCCTGCGCATCGATCTGCATATGCGAGTAGAAGTAGTTATCACCGCAGGGACTGGTGGTGGTATTGTAATTCGGCTGGGCATCCCCGTTCGGAGCGCAGGCAGGCGGGTTGGCTTCATAAGCTGCACCCGTGTTTTGATACTGGTACGCATAGATATTGGCGGAGTTATGTGTGATGCCCACCGACGCCAGGAACCGCTTCGTAGCATACGATGGCCCGATATTCCACGAGTATGGAGCCTGTCCCACCAACGCCGGGCTGTCCGTGCGTCCGGTGAGATTGTAGTTTGTCGAATTCGTGTAGGTAAAGTTTGCGTTGATCCGCGCGTACTTCAGCACTCCCGGCAGATAGGTCAAATGCTGCTGGTACGCGATCTCAAATCCCTGCACATAGGCATGATCGCCGTTGACCTCCTGTGAACTCAGATCGCCTGCATACGCCTGTGACAGGGGTGATCCGGTGGTCGGGATATAGAACTGCTGCGAATAAATCGGCTTGGTGATCTGCTTATAAAAGTAGCCTGCCTCGATCATCCCGACCGAAGGTAGATACTTCTCATAGAGCAGGTCGTAGTCATTCGCGTGCTCTGCCACGAGAGCCGGGTTTCCCACTCCGATCGTGTAGGGTGTCGTGGACTGGTCCTCGGTGATGTACGGCACTAACTGGTACGGATCGGGCCGCGAAATCCCACGCCCATACACCGCGCGAATATCCGAGCTTGGGTCGATGGTGTACCGCAGTTGCACGCTCGGCAGCGGGTTGATGTACGATCCGGTGCCATACTCCGGCGTCGTCGACACATAGACCCCATTGATATCGTTGATCACCAGATATCCCGTGTCCTGGGTCTGCGTCGCCTCGATACGAAGCCCCGTCTGCAGGTGGAAGCGGCCCATCTCCAGCGTATTCATGATGTAACCCGCTGAAACCCTCTCCTGCAGGTTGTAGTTCGCCGCATCCGACTGCAGGTGCGACGTACCCTCATCCAGAGAGTAGAGTGCTGGGTTGTTCGCCAAGTCAGCCGTAATCGCCCCAAAGCTCGTCACCGGTCCCAGCGGATAGCTGCCGCCATAGAAGTGAGGATTTGTAAATGTCCCGAGGTACTGGGTCATCGCGGTCCCATTCAGCGAGTCGTACTCCGGCGAGTAAGCATCCTGTCCCTTGTGCTCGTTGCGGATCTGCCCGCCAAACTCCAGCGTTGAAGCATGCGTGCCCATGTGGTAGTTGATCCCATATGAGCCACTTGCCTGAAGGTTCAACTGCGTCGCCTGTCCCGAAGTCAGATCGATCGTCTGCAGCGAATAGTTCGCCGGATTGAAGATAGAACTGCCCGCGACCGCGCAGGTATATTGTGGCCGAAACTCGCTCGACCCCGGAGCGTATTCGCAGTCCTGCTTCGAATTTTCTCCAAAGGCCGCTCCTGGATTGCCCGCCGCTCCACCGAACCTTGAATGCGCTGCGGCAACCTGATACTTCAGGAAGGAATGGTCGAAGACATGGTTCCCGCCCAGCGCCAGATCTACAATCTGTAGATTGGGTCGACGAACGCTCGTATGGTAGGTATCACTCTTGTCACCCGACTTCAACTCATAGGCATATTTCTGACCATAGTCTCTGAAGTTGGAAAACAAACCATGTGCGTACAAATCGGAGTTCGCCGACGCCTTGTAATCCAGCGCACCAGCAAACCCATACCGCGTACGGTCGTACAGATACTGCTGAATATAGAGCTTGTCGAACGTAAGATTTCCATTGGCATCGACAGTGGGATCCGGCTCCACGTCATCGATCCCTCGCCCGTTGTAGTCGTAGCTGTACCCAAGCTCCAGGCCGAAGCGCTTGCCTCCACCCACATCGCTGCTATTCCCGAACCGGAAGCCCGTCGACGAGTTGACCGTGAACGCCTTGCGCCCGTTGGCGATCGGCGTATAGCCATCCAAGAACTCGACAGCCAACGTCGGCCGGTCCGATGTCGCCTGCTTGATCCGCAGGTCTACCGATCCGCCGATCGCATCGCCGTCCTGGTTCGCCGACAGCGTCTTGTTGATCGCAACCGATCCCACCAGGTCCGCGGGAATCGTATCCAGATCGACCTGCCGCACCGCAGGATCGGGTCCCGGGACGATCACGCCATCGATCGTCGTATTGCTCAGCCGCGGCTCCGTCCCGCGAATCTGTACATACTGCCCTTCACCCTCGTTGCGCTGTAGCGTCACACCGGGCATGCGGCCAAGCGCGTCCGCGATATTCGCATTCGGCAGGCTCTGGATCTGTGTATCCGTCTGTACATCCAAAATATTCTCCGACGTACGCTGCTCATTGATCGCAGCCGCATCACCCGTCAGGTTCGCCGTCACATCCACCTGCTGGCTCGACGACCCAACCGTCAGCGCCGCATTCACCTGCGCCTTCTGCCCTTCGGTCACCACCACCGTCGTGGTAAAGCTGCTGAACCCGATATAAGTGATCGTCACGGTATAGCTTCCCGGCTTCACATTCTGTATCTCGAATGCGCCCTCCGTATCCGACGCCACCGTCGTCGCCGTCGGCTGTAACTCCACCTGCGCACCCTTCAGCACCGCTCCAGATGAGTCCTTCACAATACCGCTGATGCTCCCATTGTTGCCAGCCTCACTAGAAGCCGCATTGGAAGCCGCATTGGAATTAGTAGCTGCGGCGACAGACAGCACAGGAATGCAGAGCAAAGACAGGATAAGAAACGCGCGGTTGATCCAATTAATTCGGATAAATCTGTTCAGGGGACGCATCAGAACCTCGGTAGTTGACGACCGCGCGACCCTCGCCGCTTTGACGGACATCGAATTTGTAACTCGGTTATGAAGATCATCGAAGGTCGCCAACAACCTCCATTCAACGTTCCATGAAAAAGTTGTGAGGTCCCAGATGCGGGACGATTTATGGATATGTAACAACTCGGCGTTACAGTAAGGCAATCCGTGCAAATCGCAGCCCAATCAGCCCTGCCGCGCCGGAGAAGTCTATCCTTATGGCAGAGTCAGGCCATTTGCGCATCCTCGTCATCGAAGACGACCCGCGTATGGTCGATCTCCTGCGCCGCGGCCTCTGGGACCACGGCCACTCCGTCGTTACCGCGGCCACCGCCCAAGAGGGCCAGGACCTCGCCGACGCGCACGACTTCGACGCCATCGTGCTCGACATCGGCCTTCCCGACCGCAGCGGCTTCACCGTCGCCGCGCATCTCTCTCAACGAGCCGACCGCCCTGCCATCGTCATGCTTACCGCGCTCAACGAAGAGGATCACATCGTCTCCGGCCTCGACATCGGCGCCGACGACTACCTCACCAAGCCATTCTCCTTCGCGGAGCTGCTCGCACGTCTCGCCTGCGCCAGCCGTCGCTCCAGCCTGCACCGCGCCGGCGAAATCCCCTTCTGCGGCTTCACCCTCGACCTCAAGCAGCACCGTCTCCTCCACAACCACACAGAGGTTCGGCTCACTCGCAGCGAATACCTGCTGCTGCGCGAACTCGCGCTTTACTGCGGAGAAGTTGTTCCCCGTCGGAAGTTGATGGAGTCCGTCTGGGGAACAACGCAGGTGACGCAAGGCGCTCTCGATACGCTGATGGCGAGTCTGCGCGAAAAACTCCACGAAGGCCAGCCGGAGCAACATGTCACGGATCTCGTCATCACGCTGCGTGGGCTTGGATACATGTTGCTGCAAGAACCCTCTCCTGCGCGGTCAAAGCGATGATGACGCAACTCCCGTTGCGGATACGGCTTACGCTGTGGTACTCCACAGCTTTTGCAGTCGCTGTCTTCTGCTTCGGCTTTGCCTGTCTATGCCTGGTGCATCGGGCCGTCACTGATTTGGAAGAGAATGAGCTGCAGCAACGCGTACGCAGCGTTCACCGCTTTCTTGAGGTGCGCCCCGCCCAAGAGACGCCCGCTCAGCGCCGTGATGCAATCACCGCGGCCTATGACGTGAGTCATGGCGCGAAGTGGTTGCAGGTAATCGATGACCACGGCAACTGGCTCTATCGTTCTCCGCATGTTGCCGAGGTTTACCCCAAACTCGCGACACCACAGCAGCTCAAGCAAAGTTCGAGTTACTTTACCTACATAGCCGGATCAGCTCATGTTAGAGCGTTGATTGAGCCCATCACGGTCAACGGTGTTCGCTACACCGTGCAGACGGGACTCACGCTCGACAAGTCACTAGCTCTGTTGTCGAACTTCCAGATGCAGTTGTGGACATTAGCCGCGCTGGGACTTATAGCAGCGTCGCTTGCGGGCTACTTCATGAGCCGCAAGGCTCTTTCGCCGATTGCGGCTCTCGCCCGCGAGGCACAGCGCATCAATGATAGAAATTTGAACATTCGGCTGCCCGCTCTTCAAACCCGCGACGAACTCGCGGCGCTTTCGGCCACACTGAACCAGATGTTGGAGCGCATAGAGTCTGGCTACCAGGCTGTTCGGTCATTCACTGCGAATGCAGCTCATGAACTACGTACGCCGGCTTCCCTGCTGCACGCGGAAGTCGAAATTACACTCGCCTTCCCTCGGGATGTTAGCTACTACCGCGAGAGCTGTGAGAAGGTGCTGAGAGATTCCGCGCAGATGGCACGTCTGATAGATCAACTGCTAGCCCTCGCGCGCATGGATGCCGGTACCGAAATCCTCCATATGGAGCTGCTCAACCTGAACGAGCTTGTTGAAGAAGTAGGGGAACGATGGCATGATCGTTTCTCAGGCGCAGGCATTTACTTTACTGTTGCAGGCGAGGCAACAGCATCGTGGGTCGAAGGTGACTTCGTGGGGCTCAAGCGTCTGCTCGACACGCTCCTTGAAAACGCTTGGAGATATACACCATCAGGCCGACTGGTCACCATCTCTCTGCGCAGTGTAGCGCAACACGCCGAGCTAAGCGTATGCGATACAGGCGCGGGCATAAGTCAGGAAATTCAGTCGCAAATCTTTCAACGCTTCTCACGCTGGGCCGAACCCCTACGCGGCGACTTCTCAAGCTCTGGACTCGGACTTGCGCTCGCAAAGTGGATCGCCGAGCGACATCACTCTTCGCTGATCTTGAAGAGTACGCCTGGAACCGGGAGCTGCTTTTCTATATCCCTGAAGAAGGTTTCGGCACCGGACTATGCGACACATCTCTTTACTTCTAATCGGGACAGTTCTGGCTCCTACGCATGATTTCACTCCGAACTGAGGACCTGGTCGGATCAAAAGCGCCCATCGACTTGTGGCGTGCAGAGGAACAGCGCGCTTTTGAGATAAAGTTAGTGGGCCACGCCTGAGCGATAGGAGCCGGAGCAATCCCAGGTCTACCGCGGACTATCATGGATCTGTGCAGACCCAACCCAATCTGGGCGACATTCTCGCCAACGCAATCACACACGGGATCGGAGTCGTTCTTGCCGTGGCGGGCGCCGCATACCTCATCGCCGCGTCAACGCGGGGGACGACTTGGAACATCGTAGGTTGCTCCGTCTTTGCCGCGACCCTGATACTCGTCTACCTGAGCTCCACCCTTTATCACTCACTGTTCACTACGCGGGCGCAGCATGCCTTACAGGCCCTCGACCACTCAGCGATTTACCTGCTGATCGCGGGCACCTACACGCCTTTTACGCTGATCTCGCTGCGTGGAACTGTCGGCTGGGTGCTGTTCGGCGTTGTTTGGACACTCGCCGTGGCCGGGGTAATCTTCAAGTGCCTGGCCGTCGGCCGGTTTGCCGTGGCGTCGGTGTTGGTATATCTATTCCAGGGCTGGGTCGTGGTCTTCGCGGCCCGCCCGCTACTCCACGCCATCGGTTGGCACGGGATAATGTGGCTCGGCGCGGGGGGATTGGCTTACACGTTGGGCATTGCTTTCTTCGCTTTCGATCGCTTGCGCTACTTCCATGCTATCTGGCATGTCTTCGTACTGGCCGGCAGCGTAGCCCACTACTTTGCCATTTTATTCTATGTCGTTCCGCCGCGTCCCTGATCGGCCTGTCTCATCTGTTCCGACTCAGCAATCAATTCAATTCTTCGGAATCAGGGACCTTGCTGCGCTCGGAGAGAAGCCGAACGAATCATCTATTGCCGGGTGCTTAATTCCAGGGTTCGTCACACTACAGTTGTCGTGCAGTGCATCACATGGAGTTCGCTGATTCTGCGGACGCGGTCATCGCGAGAACCTCATCGATTAATCCGGTGTAGCACCAGCGCGGTAGCCATCGCCACCATGCTCGACAGAATCGCGAATCCGTAGCTGCCGATACGTACCGTTCTGTTGAATGGGCATCTGGTGGTGCGGCAATCGTGTGGCGCTCCGGCGGCCAAACACGAATCTTCCAACGCAAATTAGCAACGCAAATTGCGCATACTCAACCCTGTTTCGTGTTGCGCGACGACAGGTTCAGCCTGGTTTCGGGATGCGCAGATTTACTTTGAGCGGAATTTTTAGGTCGCATCGCCCGGTAAAATTTATATAGACAGATTCTTGTAAATGACTAGCTCAATACATTGACAGTTGCATGGGGAACGTCCTACAAGTTGGACGTTGGATACAAGGTTGATTTCGGCTATTGTGCGTCCAGCTCTTAGGATGACTTTTGGTATTAAGCTTGCCTAAGAATGGGTGAGCCAGCGCGGCGGTTATCCATAGCTGGGCGATCGGCCAGTGGGAGATGTTGTGGGCGGCCTGAACCCAGGGACCGGAAGCTCGCCCCAGGAGTTTGCCAATGCTTCGTCGCACATTTCTCTCAACGCTTCCACTGGCAGCCGCAGGTGCGTTTGGAGTTCATTTGCCCGCAGCTTTCGGACGGACGAACGATGTCGAGTTGGGTCCATCAAGATTGTTATGTGAACCACCTCGGCCGCTGGGGTGTCTTATGATGCTCTCTAAGGCGACTCCGTTACAGGAAGGCCGTGCCATGTCATTCGTCTTGAGAACGCCGGTATTTTCAGACGGCGGCAAAATTCCCCAAAAGTATACGTGCGATGGTGCTGATGTCTCACCCGCGCTGAACTGGAGCGACGCCCCAGCCAGAACGGAGTCCTTTGCCGTGATCGCCGATGATCCGGATGCACCGCGCGGAACGTGGACGCATTGGATCATCTGGAACATATCCCCCAACGCGACGGCGTTGCCGGAGGGCGTCCCCGGGGTAGGGGAATCCGCCGATGGCGCACGCCAAGGCAAGAACGACTTCAAACGCATTGGGTATGGTGGCCCGTGTCCGCCTCCGGGCAAGCCACACCGTTACTTTTTCAGGCTGTATGCTCTCGATGCCAAACTCGACCTAACGGCAGGAGCAAGCAGGAACGAACTGGAACACGCCATGAAGACGCACGTGCTGTCGCAGACGGAATTGATGGGCAAGTACGGACGGTGAGCCAGCGGCCGGTGATTGCGGAAGGAATCCGGCCAGCGGCTGATCCTAGGTTGCGATCGCCAATGCAGGTTTCGGCTTCGTCCCATTCTTCTGGATTGCTCCGCGGAAAAGGCGACGTTTGGCAACTTCGACCAGCAAGAGATAGACTCCCGTCGCGACAGCAACAAAAGCAAAGTACTTCGCTGGCAGCGGCGTTAAGCCGAGCAGGCCCGCAAGCGGGCTGAAGGGCAGATAAATGCCGACTGCCACAGCGCCAAAGCAGGTTGCGATCAAGGGAGCGCTGGGGCGGCTGCGAAATGGATTTTTCGATGTTCGGATGACGAACAGCACCAGCGTCTGGGTGGCCAGCGATTCGACAAACCAGCCGGTATGGAACTCCGCTTCGCTGGCGTGGAAAAAATGCAGCAACACATAAAAGGTCAGGAAATCGAAGACAGAACTGATCGGTCCGATGAACAGCATGAAATTGCGGATCAGACTGATATCCCAGCGCTGGGGCTTTTGGATGTACGTCTCGTCAACATTGTCGGTGGGAATCGTGAGTTGGGCTAAATCATAGAGGAGGTTGTTGAGGAGGATTTGCGTGGGCAGCATCGGCAGGAATGGAAGGAAGAGCGAGGCCACCGCCATGCTGAGCACATTTCCGAAGTTTGAGCTTGTGCCCATCAGCAGGTACTTCATGACGTTGCCAAAGGCTTTGCGCCCCTCGATGATGCCGTCATGGAGGACCCGCAGGCCAGGCTCAACAAGAATAACGTCGGCAGCCTCGCGAGCCACGTCCACAGCGCTTGACACGGAGATGCCAACATCGGAGGCGTGAAGCGATGGGGCATCGTTGATGCCATCCCCCATGAATCCAACTGCGTGGCCGTTGTGTTTGAGCGCCCGGAGGATCCGGTTTTTCTGTGACGGCGAGATGCGCGCGAAGACGCGCGTGCTCTCGGCTACGTGCCCCAGCGCCGGGTCCGTCATCCGTTCGACGTCCTCGCCAGAGATGATCTGGCCGGGTTCGATGCCTACCTGCGCGCAAACGTGGCTGGTGACGAGGGCGTTGTCGCCGGAGATGACTTTGACGTCAACACCATCCTGCTTTAAGGCAGTCATCACCTGGGCGGCGTCAGGCAGCGGCTCATCCGCAAAGGTCAGGAAGCCGACCAGGATCAGATTGCGTTCGTCCGCCACGGAATAGTTCGCGCACACAGGGACATTGGCGTAGGCCACCGCAAGCGAGCGGAATCCCTGGGTATTCAGCTCATCGCCAGTCTGCTGGAATTGCCTGACAACATCCCCTTGAATGGGCTCCACTTTGCCATCGAGCTCGTAACCGGAGAGGAGTGGGAAGATCCCTTCGGGAGCACCCTTGGTGATGAGAATCCGCTGGGACTGCCGCTCCACCACGACGGAGAGCCGGCGCCGCTCGAAATCGAACGGAATTTCGTCGCACTTGGTGTAATCCTGCGTATCTGGAACCGGCTGATGGAGGATGACCTCATCGAGTGGACTGCGGATACCCGTCTGGAACTTGCTGTTGAGATAGGCAAGTTCGAGGGCGCGGGGCGATGGCTTGCCCAAGGGACCGAGGGAGCAATCGAGGGACATGGTTCCAGCGGTGAGCGTTCCCGTCTTATCGCTGCAGAGCACATCCAGACTGCCAAGGTTCTGAATCGCAGAGAGATGCTTGACGATGACCTTCTTGCGCGCCATAGCGACGGCGCCTTTTGAAAGCGTCACCGACGTAATCATGGGCAGGAACTCCGGCGTTAAGCCGACCGCCAACGCAACCGCAAACAAGAGCGATTGAAGTACATCGCGGTGGCGTGCAACGCTGACCACGATCAGGAAGAGAACGAGAAAGAGAACCGTTCGCGCGAGAAGCTGGCTAAAATTTCGCAGGCCCGTATCGAAGGCGGTCTCTTCGGGGCTTGCTGCGAGGCGAGCCACGATATCGCCAAAGGCGGTTCGAGAGCCCGTCTGGACGACCTCTGCTGTGGCCGTTCCGCTGACAACAGAGGTGCCCTGGAAGACCATGTTGCGCGCATCGGCCTGGGTCGAGGCGGGCTCTGCGGTCGCTTCCTTTTCGGCGGGCATCGATTCGCCCGTTAGCGCGGCCTGGAGGAGATAGAGATCACGCGCAATCGAGAGACGCGCGTCGGCGGGAACCATATCCCCGGCTGAAAGCCGGATGACGTCTCCCGGCACCACGTCACGCCGCGGTACTTCTTTCCACTCCCCGTCGCGCAGGACCGTTGCCGTCGGAGCAACTTGCTTGCGCAGCTGTTCAATAGCCTGCTGAGAACGATATGTCTGGGTGAAATTAATGGCCGCGCTCAACAGAACAATGACGATGATGATTCCCGCATCTACCTTCTCGCCGAGGAACGCCGAAACGACAGCGGCAATGATCAGGATCAATATCAGCGGGCTCGCGAACTCATGGATGAGCTCGGAGAGGATGGGATGCTGCTGTGTCGCTGTGGGCTCATTCGGCCCCAACTTGTCCAGCCGCGCCTTAGCTTCCTGTGCCGTCAAGCCGGCAATGGCGACGCGGGTTTCATCAGCATCAGGGACCATGGGGAACACCTTAGTCGGCGAGCCGCTGCCGATCCTCAAAAAGACCCGCGGTCGCAGCTCCAAAGATAAAGCCGCTAACGTGAGCCAGGTAAGCCACTCCGCCCGTCTGGACTGCTGCCACCGACCCGACGCTAAAGAGCTGGATGAGAAACCAGAAGCCAATTATAAGGACGGCGGGAATGACGGTAACACGCACAAACAAGAAGATGATCAGGAGTGAGCGAATCTCATCGCGAGGGTAGGTCACCAGAAACGCGCCCATGACCGCTGCGATTGCGCCACTCGCACCCAGGTTGGGAATTGTGGAACCCGGCGTGACCGCGACCTGGGCCAGCATAGCGACCAGCCCGCCGCCGAGATAGAACAGCAAATAGCGCAACGGATTCATGGCGTCTTCGATCTCGGGGCCAAAGGCCCACAGGAAGACCATGTTTCCGAGGATGTGCGACCAACTGCCGTGCAGGAACATGGACGTCAGCAGGGTGATCCAGTGATGACCAGCGAGGATGTTCGCCGGGATCGCCGACCACTGATACACGAATGCGTCGCCACCCTTAAGTTCAAGTGAAAAGATGAAGACGTTCGCGAGAATAATGCAGGTCGTAACGATAGGAAAATGGACCGGGCGTCGCGATGCATCTTTTAATGGGATCAGGCCTCCCACGCTGTCTTCCTCCATTCAGGGCATGGCGATGAACGTCAACCGCGGAGTTCGTCGAAGTTTCGAAGTGCTGTTCGTCCAATCTCTCCGGGCTGGGCACGACCCCAGGGACCGGTGGCCGCGCTGCTGAGCCATGCGAGACCGGCGAAGGAGCATGTGCGGAAGACTATCAGTTCATCTGGATCAGGGATTCAGAAAACATCGCGTTGGGCGAAATTCGCACCAACGGTCCGGAAGACGCCCACATCGTCCCAGTGATACTTTTGTTAAAAAGGGAGAAAAATGGATAAGGCTGCAGTATTGGACTCCTTACAGGAGACCGGACTCGTCCCCGTGTTGCGCGCAGATTCTGTCGAGAAAGCGCTGGCACTGGCGGGAAACGCCAGCTGGCGCGCCGGAGTTCCCACGAGCGGCGATAAGAAGATTCTGCGGCCCGCCTGCACTCCGTTTGAGGTCCACGGCGGTCTCGGCCTCCTCCAGGGGAATCTTGGGAAGGCGATCGTCAAGACCTCCGCGATCGCTCATGACCGCCATTTCATCGAAGGCGCCATCCGCATCTTCCAGAGCCAGGAGGAGATGCAGGCCGCCTTCCATGCAGGCGAGCTGCACCGTGATGTGATTGTGGTTGTGCGTTTCCAGGGGCCACGCGCCAACGGCATGCCCGAGTTGCACAAGCTCCTGCCGCCACTGCAGTCCGTCCAGAGCCACGGTTTCAAGGTGGCGCTGGTTACGGATGGCCGCCTCTCGGGAGCGTCCGGCGATGTACTTTCGGCCATCCACCTCACTCCCGAAGCAGCGGACGGTGGGCCTATCGCCAAGCTGCAGGATGGCGATCGCATCCGCATCGATGCGAACACCGGAGAGCTTTGCGCCCTGGTGGAGCCGGAGGAGTGGGAGTCGCGTCCGCACGTAACCGCCGACCTCTCCGCATCGCAGTCAGGTGTTGGCCGCGAGCTCTTCAGTATGTTTCGCAAAACGATCAGCGCACCAGACCAGGGATGCTCAATCTTCTCCGGTCTTCTCCGCTGACGCGGCACCGGCTGAAGGATTACTTCACGGCATTGCTCCCAACGAACGCACGCGCGATCAACTGGCGGGCCAGCTCAATCTCTTCTGCGCTCACCGTGTGAGGCTTGCCCGGATAGCTCCGCAACGTAACGCGCGCGCCCATCGCGGTCAGCACCTTCGCCGACTCCTCCACCCTGGGCCAGGGCACATACGGGTCGGGGTCGCTGCTGCCGAGAAAAGCCGGCGTACCAGCGAGGTCGCCAGGGTGTGAAAGGTCGCTGCCCGGCGGCCCGATCAAACCGCCGGTCCACGCGATCAGCCCCGCATAACGCGCCGGATGCGTGGCGATAAACTCGGTCGCCAGGCATGCGCCCTGCGAGAAGCCACCAATCACAATCCGTTCCCGCGTAATGCCAGCGGCCAGCGCCAACCCGACAACCGACTGCACCCTCGCAAGCGCCGAGCTCAACCACGGCTCGTTGCTCTCGCGCTCCGCCAGAAACGAGTTTGGATACCAGGCAAAACCCACTGCCTCCGGCGCAAGGAACGCCAGCGGAAGCTCACCACCCAACTCGCTCGCCAGCGACAGAATCTCCGCCGCCGGTCCTCCGCGCCCATGCAGCATAATCACGACGCCAGAGGCGTCCTCCAGCGGCGCGCCCATGCGATAAAGCCCGCCTGCCGCGTGAGGATCGTGAGGATCCAGATTGCCGTTCACGCCAAGCCCTTCGCCTTATGCAACCTAATAGGAATCAGCCGCTCTGCCAGCTCCAGTCGCCGCGACTCCAGCCACCCCGGCAGGCATAGCCGCTCGCCCAAGGACTCCAACGGCTCGTCGATGGCAAAGCCAGGGTTGTCGGTAGCGAGCTCAAAAAGAACGCCGCCGGGCTCGCGGAAGTAGATCGACTGGAAGTAATCGCGGTCGAGCACTGCGGTCGTCTGAATATGCTTGCCGATCTCTGCGCGCCACTCCAGCTGCGAGGCGGCGTTGGCCACGCGAAACGCGATGTGATGCACCGAGCCAGCTCCCGACTGCCCGAAGCTCGCATGCGGATCGACGATGACGTCGATGTGATCGCCCAGAGCGGGAGCCTGCCCGTTGCCTACGGCCGCGAAGCGCAGGCGGTTGCCCTCCTCCGCGACCTTACGGAAGCCCATCACCGCAAGCGTCTTCGTCGTCTCCTCGGCGTCGATCTCCAGCATGGTCACACCGAAGAGACCGCGAATCGCATGCTCCGCCGGCACATCCGAAAACCGCGGAGCGTGCGCCGCGCCAGCGTCTGCATGGCCGACGATCTCAATCTTCATGCCATCAGGATCGGCCAGCGTGAGGACCTCTTCCTGAAAACGGTGGCCACTGGATTCGAACAATAAACCCCGCTCGGTTAGCCGCTGTTCCCAGTACGCGATCGACGCCAGGGGAACGCTGAACGCCGTATGCGTCACCTCGCCTGCACCGGCCGACCCACGCTCGGCGTTCGGCCACGGGAAGAACGTCAGGATTGTGCCTGGCGATCCAACATCGTCGCCGAAGTAGAAATGATAGGTTCCGGGGTCGTCGAAGTTGACGGTGCGCTTCACAAGACGCAGCCCGAGTACCTGGGTGTAAAAATCGAGATTCGCCTGCGGATCGGACGCAATGGCTGTGACGTGATGCAGTCCAACAATCGGCTGTGCCAACATGGGAAAAATCCTCTATTCGATAAGATTCACCGTCGCGGAGGTCGGATTCATTGCCATTCGTTCGCCCGGCTATCGTACACTCGGCAATCATGCCCCCAGCAATATTCGCACACGAGCTCACCCGTAGGTTCGACAGCTTCACCGCGGTCGATCACATCAATCTTGCGGTCGAACCGGGCCAGTTTTTTGGCTTCCTCGGTCCCAATGGCGCAGGCAAATCCACCACCATCAAGATGCTTACCGGCCTGCTCGCGCCCAGCTTCGGCTCCATTCAGATCCTCGGCCAAGACCTCTTCTCGAACCCGGTTGAGGTCAAGCGACACATCGGTGTCGTTCCCGAGGGCATGGCGCTCTTCGGCAAGCTGACCGCCCGCGAATACCTGGTCTTCGTCGGCCGCATGTACGGCCTCGATAAGGCCACGGCTGCGGAGCGAGCCGCAGAGTTGCTGGAGTTCATGGGGCTTGCCAACGAGCCCAGGAAGGTGATCGCCGACTACTCGCACGGCATGGGAAAGAAGCTTGCGCTGGCCGCCGCCGTCATCCACGGGCCAAAGGTTTTGTTTCTCGACGAGCCCTTCGAAGGTGTCGACGCGATCGCCGCCGGGACGCTCAAGTCCATGCTGCAGGGCATGATTGCGCGCGGCGCGACCATCTTTCTCACCTCGCATGTGCTCGAGATCGTCGAGCGACTCTGCTCGCACATCGCCATCATCCACCGCGGCCGTATCGTCGCCAACGGCTCGCTCGATGAGCTCCGCGCCGGCGTACAGGCCCGCCTCACACCGGGCGTCGAGGTGGACCCAAATGCGCGCCTCACCCTGGAACAGATCTTTCTCAACGTCGTCGGCGGCGAGGCCGGCGTGACACATCCGGAGCAGGAGTTGACATGGCTGAGCTAGCCCCTCAAAGCCGCCGGCCGGCCGCCCCCTGGACAGGACGCCAGACGCGCGCACAGTTCGCAGCGATCGCGTGGCTGCGCTGGCGCATCCTGGTCAACAGTTTGCGGCGCAAAGGCCGTGTCGGCGAGCTCATCGGCAACATCGTTGTCTACCTGGTCTCCGCTTCAATCGTGGTCTTTCTTGTCGGTGGCGCTGGCGTTGCAGCGTACTACCTTGCTGGCCATGGCCATCTCCATCGCATTTCGTGGATGTTGTGGGGAATCTTCATCCTCTGCCAGCTGCTCAATATTCAGCTCGCACAACCCTCAACCACCTTCGATCCAACGCAGCTCATTCGCTTTCCGCTGCGCGTCGATACGTACGTTGCCATCCGTCTCTTCTTCGGCCTGCTGACGCCTGCAAACATCGTCGGCACCCTGATGTCCCTGGCAGTTGCAGCCGGCATTGGCAGCGCAGCGCCCGCGCTCTGGACCTACGCACTGCTTACGCTGGCGGTCTTTGCCGCAACGAATGTCCTGTTCTCCCGCATGGTCTTCGCGTGGGTCGACCGCTGGCTGGCTACGCGACGCGCACGCGAGATCTTCACGGGTCTGATCTTCACCTTCTCACTGGGCATCCAGTGGGCGAATTTCACCTTCAACCCGGCCTACAGCAATAGCCACACGCACCACACGCATGGCATCTCGCACCAACACATTCACTTCATAATCACCGTGTATCGCCGAGTGCGGCCCTTGCTCGCCGCTCTGCCACCAGACCTCACGGCCTCATCTCTCGTCGCCGCGAATCAAGCGGCCGTCGCCAGCTTTTTTGCATACACGCTGGCATGCGCGCTCTTCGCCGCTGCCTTCCTCACCGTATTCGCGCTGCGCATGCGCACAGAGTTCCGCGGGGAAAGCCTCTCCGATGCGGCCACTGGGGTATCGCGCAAAGCCGTGAGGCCCGCGGCAGCTAAACTCGCGCACTCCACCAGCACACCCGCGGCCGTCGCGCCCCCCACCTCCAGCAGCAGCTTCGGGGTTCCATCCGTCTTCGTCACCATGCTCGGCAAAGAACTTCTGTATGTTCGCCGGCATATGGGAATCCTCTATGGCCTCATCATGCCCATCTTCCTGGTGATCATCTTCGCGAGCAAGTTCGCCGCGCGCTCGAACTCCATCTGGATCTTCCCCACCGCTGTCGCCTACACGCTGCTGGCCATCTGTCCGCTCAGCTACAACTCCTTCGGCTTCGAGGCCGAGGGTTCGCAGTTCTACTTCCTTGCCCCGGTGCGCATGCGTGACATTCTGCTGGCGAAAAATCTCTTCAACTTCCTCCTGGCGCTGGTCGAGATAATCGTCATCTTCGGCATCATCAGCTACATGACCGGGATGCCATCGCTGCAGATCGCCGCAGCGGCCATGTTTTGGGCTGCAGGAACACTGGCGATCAGCAGCATCTTCGGCAATCGCCGCTCGATCAGCACACCTAAGAAGATCAGCTCGCAGCGCATGGCCAATAAGCAGACCTCAAAGCTCAACGCCTTCATCAGCATGAGCGTCCTGGTGATCTCTGCCGGTACCGCCGCTGTCCTGTTCGGCATCTGCATCGGGTTTCATCTGCGGTGGGCGTTGGTTCCCATCTTCGCGATCTTCGCAGCGATCGAAATCGGCATCTACATCCATAGCTTGGGCTCGCTCGACCAATTCGCCCTCGACCACCGCGAAGAGCTGTTCACCGAACTCTGCAAACAGAGCTAACGATTCGCAGTTCCGATTACGCTCAACATTCGGCCCGTGTACCCATGCTCGGCGCGATGGCTGAAGTATTTCCTGCGCCCGTTCTTCAGCCTGGCGCAGGCCGTGCACTCGCCCACGACGCTGATCGCCTTCGCCTTCAGCCCGGCATCGAGCAGTTGCCGCCGGTTGGCCTCCCATAAGTCGAGGTGGATCTGCGGTCCGAGGTTGGAGTGCCCCGGCGCCCGCGCCGTCAGAAACAGCAGTGGATACTTCTCCCGCACAGGGTCCGGGTCGTAGACCTCCGAGAACAACTCCGGCGCATAGGCAAACTGGCTCCCGAACTCGAATTGCACCTCTTCGCCCACCGCGAAGCAGCACGCGCCAATCGCCGGCCCAATCGCTGCCACCAAATCCTTCGGTCGCGAGCCAAACTCTCTCTGCATGGTGCCGACGCCGCGCTCTACGATCCGCGCCAGCGTTCCACGCCAGCCCGCATGGAACGCCGCAACCGCCCGCGTGCGCGTGTCCGCGATGAGCACCGGCACGCAGTCCGCGGTCTGGATTCCAAGCAGCAGCCCACGCTCGCGCGTCATCAGGCCATCCCCACGCAGCACAGCCCGGCCCTCAGGCGTAGTCAGGCCAGGAGTCGCCAATGGCCCGGCGCTTCGCTCCACCAGCCGCAGCACTCCGCTGTGAAACTGCCGCACCGTAACCAACTCGGGCTTGGTCTTGCCCCCAACCGCTCCAATGAACCGCCGCCGGTTCTCAGCCACCGTCGCGGCATCGTCCTCGGCGGTCCAGCCCAGATTCTGCTCGGCAACCTCGCCACAGCTGTACGCCGTGGATCGACCGCCTTGCCGCGTGCTGAAGCCCGCCTGCAGCCATGGAAACTGCTCCCATTCGGCGATCGTCACCATGCCCGGCGCGCGGCGGCCCGCAACCGCGATCTCCAGTGGGGTTGAGCTCTTCGGAAGCCGAACGCGCTCGCCGCGCTTCCAGCTTCCACCCCGCGTCGACCGCCGTCCGTGCTCCAGCCCCGCACC
>Ga0224555_1002725_pt1 | contig 19880 bp, 20 predicted proteins | sample 714S23034metaG_FD_180687 | JGI IMG/M metagenome (GOLD analysis project Ga0224555, IMG submission 180687) | Peat soil microbial communities from Stordalen Mire, Sweden - 717 S2 30-34 | ecosystem: Environmental > Terrestrial > Soil > Wetlands > Peat | place: Sweden: Norrbotten County, Stordalen...
CTCAAAGGTGAGGGCTTCGCTTGCTCTCATGGGTGTATCTTCCTTTCCAGGTTTAGGGTTCGTTATTTGCATAAAACCCAGATACACCCGCTCCCTACACTTTTACACAACAACTCTTACACCACCCGGAATCCCGGGCGGTACTGTTTCTGCTTGTAGAGCCGGGCAATTGCTGTAGGATGTAATCTGTGTTGAAGTTGGCTATTAGACACCTGAACAATTCAAACAGGGCGGACTGACCATGCCTGCTTTGTTGCCAAACAAGACGTCAACGTCGGATGCGGAACAAGTCCGGGTGGCGGGCAAGCGTCGGGGCACTCTGCTCGTCGTGGATGACGAGGATGGTCCGCGGCAATCGTTGCGGGTGATTTTCAAGGACGACTACGAAATCCTCATGGCCGGCAACGGGCCTCATGCCGTTGAGCTGGCTCAACAGAACCGGGTGGACGTGGCCGTGCTCGACGTCCGCATGTCGGGCATGTCGGGGATTGAGGTGCTCGAGAGGCTGAAGTACGTGGATCCTGCGATCGAAGTGGTGATGATGACGGCTTTTGAGACCACGGACACGATCCGGCAGGCGCTTCGGTTGCGGGCCTGCGATTACATCAACAAGCCGTTTGATATTTCCACCATGCGTGCCGCCGTCTCGAGTGCGATGCAGCGGCGGACGCTGGAGAGCGAGATACACAACAACGCGGAACAGTTGCAGGAATTGATCAAGGAGCTGCAGACCCAGAAAATCGAGGAGCAAATCGCGAACACACGCGGGGAGATTTACGCCAGCATCATCCACGATATCAACGGCCCGCTCACGGTGATCTCCGGTTTCATCCAGTTGATGAACCAGCGCTTCAACGACGCAAGCCGGCTCGAAGTGGAGGACCTGGAGTTCATCAAAGACCGCCTGAAGATCATCACCCGCCAGGTCACCAACTGCATCGAGATTTCGCGACGTTACCTGAGCTTCCTGCGGAAGCAGTCGGATGAAGCGCCACGCGTCGGGGTCAACCAACTCCTGACCGATCTCAGCCACCTGATCAAGGTGCATCCGAGTCTGCAGCACAACGAATTCGCCATGCAGCCCCTGGCCGAAGACATCGGCGTAAAAATCAACGGGACGGATCTGATCCAGATCCTGTTGAACCTGGCCGTGAATGCGTTTCAATGCTCGCCCCGGCGCCACCGCGTCGATATCGAAGGCCGTATATTGCAGGAACCGCTGGACCTGGCCGCGTTCAAAGACGGGCTGGAGACGCGGTTCTTGAACGTGGAGAACTTCGCCAACACCGCCCCGCTCCTGCAGGTTTCTGTTCGCGACAATGGTCCCGGGATTCCTGCGGAGATCCTGCCGAAGATCTTTCAGCCCTACTTCACCACCAAGGGGCCAAAGCAGGGCACGGGGCTGGGCTTGAACATCGTGCAACGCCTGATCAAGGAAGCCAAAGGAGCTTTGCATCTGCAGACGCGCCTGGGCGAAGGCACGACCTTCACCATCTACCTTCCCGCAGCCCGGCTGATGAAATAGCGTCATGCAATTCCATTTGCTCAAATCAAAGATTCATCGCGCCAGAGTCACGGGAGGAAATGTCAATTACGAGGGCAGCCTGACCATCGCCCGCGATTTGATGGACAAGGCGGGGTTGCTCCCGTACGAGCGGATTCTCTGCAGCAACCTGGCCAACGGGAACCGGTTTGAGACTTACGCCATCCCGGGCGAACCCGGCTCCGGCCAGATCGTTCTCAATGGCGCGGCGGCGCATCTTGGCAAGAAGGGCGACCGGCTCACCATCATGAGCTTCACGTGTCTCAACAAGTCCAAAGCCAGGAGGTGGGCGCCACAAGTGATTGTCCTGGGCAAAGGCAATCGCATCGCGAATCGACGGGGTCTTTGAGCGCTCTCCTCGCGACCGCCGCGGGGACCAGGCCAAAAGAGGGATTGATCTGTGTGCCCGATGGCCGTAGCATGACTCCCAGGAAAGAATAATCCATTCATGACCACACGGGTCGCCCCAAACGAGAGGAAGAGGCTCACTGTGCTCTGGCAATACGACGTGCTCGACACCGTGCCGGAGGAAGTGTTCGACGAATTGACTGAACTGGCCGCGCGCATCTGCGAGGCGCCTACAGCGTTGATTTCGCTCGTGGACGAGGATCGCCAGTGGTTTAAGTCCCGGGTCGGGGTGACGGTCAAGGAGACCTCGCGCGACGTCTCGTTTTGCGCGCACGCCATCCGGCACGACGGCTTGTTTGTCGTCCCCGACGCCACCAAGGACGACCGATTCGCGAGCAACCCGCTCGTCATTTCCGATCCCAAAATCCGGTTTTATGCGGGCGCCCCGCTGATTTCGCCTGACGGGTTTGCGCTGGGCACACTGTGTGTCATTGACAAAGTGCCGCGCATCCTGCGATCGGAGCAGCAGCAGGCATTGCGCGTTCTTGCCCGCCATGTCATGACGCAACTGGAACTGCGGCGCCACGCGCACGAATTGGCGGATGCCCGCAAGGCTCGTGAAGCGGCCGATGGTGAACTGAGACAGGCGCGAACGGAAATCGCAAAACTGAAACGTGATCTGGCCGGTCTTCAGTCCAGGCGCGGTTCCGGGCGTCACACAACCGTGAAGTCCGCGAAGGCTTCCCGCTGAAGGCTTCCCTGTTGGAGGGCGAAGGGGCCGCTGAGCGGGGGTTACCCGGCCAATTCAAGGTTTGCCGCGGCGCACTTCCGCGCTTCGTCCACCAGTTCCGCCCGCTTCTCAATGAATTGGGCCAGGATGCTCACGGCGATCTCCGGCACGCTCCGGGAGCGGATAGGGATGCCCACCGGGCAGGCAACGCGTTCCAATTCTTCGGCCGTGGCGATTTTTTCCTCCAGGAAATGGTCGTGGATGGTTCGCGCCTTGCGTGAGCTGCCGATCATTCCGAGAAACAAGAACGGTTTGTGGATCCAGTCCTTGAGCACGAGCGCGTCGTGGCGATGGCCGCGGGTGACGATCAGTCCGAAACTGGGTTTGTCGGGGAGAGGCAGCGAGCAGAGGGTTTGCCAGGGGCCGACGTTCAGGGAAACGGTCGCCGGAAAATAATCGTGGTTGGCCAGTGCCGGCCGGTCGTCAAAGACCGACACATCAAAATCCAACTGCCACGCCAGGGGCGCCACGGCCTGGGCAATGTGGCCGGCGCCGGCAATCCACAGCGCGCAGGGCGGCGTGATCGTTTCCCGGTAGAGCCAGTCATTTCCGGAGGAAGCAACCGTCCCCGCCGGCCCGGGGCCGGCCACGGAAAGATCACCTCTGACGCCCCACGTCAGGGACGCCTGTCGTTCGGCCAGCGTGCTCCAGAACCCGGCGCCGTAGCGTTGCGCATTTGGCAGAATCACCCCAAACACCTTGCCGCCGCAGATCAGGCCGTCGTCCCAGCCGAAATCATGGTCGAGCACCAGATCGAAGGTTGAAGGCTCGCCGGTGCGCAGGGCCTCCACGGCGCGATGCTGGATTTCGGCTTCGAGACAGCCGCCGCCGAGCGTGCCTAGGATGCGGCCATCGCCATGGAACAGCGCTTTGGCTCCGACTTTTTGCGGACTCGACCCCTTCACTCCGGTGATCACCCCAAGGGTCACCGGCTCGTCGGCACGGGCGGCATCCGCAAGCGCCTGGAAAACGATGTCTATCATGAAATCCGGCCCACCGGCGGTTGGGTGTTACCCGGTTTGTGGAGAGCTTTGCCTCATCGAAAACCTTTCGCTGCCCGGCCGACAGTTTTGAAACCGGTTATTCTAAAAAGTGGTTGGCGACGTACAATACCGCGGCCAGCAGGGCCGAGACAAAGAGCCCGATGACGATGCCCCATCGAAGCATCCATTTCTGCTTTCGCCTCACCGCCTGGCCGCCCATGCCAGGCAGGAGGTAAAACCGCTTCCGCTCTTTGTTTCTTGCGCTTGAGATCATCGACACTTGGGACGTTACAGCACGGCAAAGTGATTCGCAAGTCCCGGCCTGGGCAGGCAGCGTTTGGCCAGCGCGTGGAACGGCCTCACGCGATGTGGAGCACCATGTTCTGGCCGCCGAAGGGATTGGGTACCCGGAGCGGGCAGGCAGGGTCGTCGCGCCACACGCCATCCACGATGAAGAGGTAGTGGTGCGAGCCCATTGGCAGCCCGACCGTGGCCATCCAGACCCCGTCATTGCCCTTCTGCATGGGTATGCCGCGCTGTTGCCAATTTGTGAAATCCCCCACCAGCAGGACTTTTTTCGCGGTCGGTGCGTTCAATCGAAACGTTTGGTTCTTGAAGATTCCAGCCTGTTTTGCCATAGCTCAGTATCCTTTCCAATCGTTGGGAGCTTCCCGCCAATTGCAGCTAATATCAAGCAGGACATATCGACCGGTTGTTCACAGGCTTTTGACAAGAGGAAATTTGTACCCATCGGCAAACGGAAGGAATGGACACTGGCAACCTCCGGCCTCGCGCCGGACCAATCACTTTTCCTTCTGGAACACGACAATGCGGTTATTAAGTCCGACTTCCTCCATGTCGTGGGCTGCACGAAATAAATTGGGGCCGCATCTTTACATTCTACATTGTTATTAGGCGTGGGTGCATGGCGCGGCCCATACGGATTGAATGGCCTGAGGCGTGGTATCACGTGACGGCGCGAGGTAATGAGCGCCGGGCCATTTGCCTGGACAAGCCGGATCGACGGCCTTTTTGCCAGGTGCTGGAAGGCTGCTCCAAATGTAGAATGTAAAGATGCGACCCAAATTTACTTGCGCCGGAAGACCTTGGCCAGTTTCCGGTCCGTTTCCTCGGTGGAAAACTGTTCCGGGTTCCACTTTTCCAGCCCCCAGTCCTCAAGGTCGGCATAGCGTTCGTGCTTTGGATTGCCAGCGGCTTCGACAAGTTCCTCATAGCCCCACACGCCGCCACAATCCTCGATGGGATCGGCGCGTGCGCCGTCGGTGCAGCGCGGGTAGCGAACACCGGCTTCGGGCGCCAGGATTTTTTCCACTTCGATGACATGCTCCCAGTCATCACCAAAGTCGTAAATGTAAATGAACTTGGTGCGGACACGTGGAACCAGCTCCCAGAGCGCGGGGACGTTGGAATCCCCGGCGGCTTCTGCTGGTGCTGATTGTTCCTGCAACTTGGCTTTCAACGATGAGAGAAGCTCCAGGGCTGACTGTGCCTTTTGTTCATTGGCCAACGGACTGCGAGCCCGTTTCCGGATCCGGCGAAGCTCATTTTCCGCAGCGTGCCGATCTTCCAGGCACCAGTCGGTTCCGTCGCCGATGCGCCGGCCCTTGATGTCGAATTCTCCCATGTGATCCCCGGACCAACCGAAGACGGCGTCAATGGCTGCGGCCACGCTGTCCATCTCCATGCCGGCGTACACTTCGAGTCGGCGCCAGATCGGCGGATGCACACCGACGAGGCTGATTTTAAGACGATAAACTTGACGGTCGCGGGCTTTCAGAGCCGCCAGGTCGTCGGCCTTTTTCTTTTTGGTCATAAGTTGTTAATTTGCTGCTGACGTAATGGGTCGAGTACAGCTCCTCCAAGTGCGGGTTGCCATATTTGCTGAATCGGAGCGGCTGACGACGACCGTTGCCCCAGGACATATAGACCGTGCGGCTGGGTTTGAGCCGGAGTTGGTCGCGAGAGTGCGAACGAACCGCGCGGAGGAGAAACTCGAATTGATTGAGGCTGCCAGGCATGACTTTCTCCAGGTGCGGCACTTGCCGCAAGCGCCATCGCTCATGGTTCTCTTTGGTCAACTTTCCCATCGCTATCAATACATCCACCATGCTGATGTAACCCTTGCTCTGCAAGAGTTGGTCGGCAACCGCAATGACTTTGGCTTCGAGCTCGTGTCGATTCATATGGCCAGACGGTTGGACTACTGCCTGATTTCCGGCTCCGGCAACGATTCATCCGGACAATCGATCTCATCTTGCCAGCAATCCTCGCGTTTATCGAACGATGCGAGGCGGGCACCTTCACGCCACGAACACGTCGGCAGACACGCCAAAGTGCCGCGCCAGAGTCCGCACATGATTGAGCGTCAGTTTGCGTTCACCGCGCAGAATCATAGCACCCAGGTTGCGGCTGCCGCCCAAAAGGCGCGAGAGGTCCGCCGCCACAAGGCCCTGTTCGCCAAGCAGGTGTTTCAGCACGTCCACGCCCGTGACTTTCGGCCACTTCACGTTTTTCGCGTCGTATTCCTCGATAAGCGAGCAAAGCAGGTCAAAGTAGTCGGCTTGGTCGCGGGTGAAATCATCGTGCCACAAGGCCATTGCATCGGTCACTTCCACAACGTTCGCATAGTCCACCGCGTCGTGTATGGGGCGCGGCAGGAACACCCGGCAAAGGCTCGTGTAGTCCTTTGGCAAGTCTTGAAAGCGGAGCTTCGTCTTTGTCTTCATAATTCGTCTTTCCAGTCGTCCCGATCGTATTCGGCGTGCGTCAGGAAGCGGAGCGTGTAAGCCATCCGGCTGTTAAAGTGCAGGGCCACAATCAGCCGATGGGTGTTGCCACAGACGTTGAACACGATCACCGGTTTCCTCCTGCGGACATGCACAACGTCCGCGCTGCTATAGCAGCCACGCACGTCAGCCATGTTTCGCCATGCCGCCGCCCGCACCGTCGCTGTCCAGGCAGCCAAATACTTCGCGGCCTTCGGATATTGTTCCGCCGCGTCGCGGAGGAACTTTTCCTTAATAATCCGCACGCATACAATTTGTATTCATTTGCCGGACTTGTCAAACACGAAAGAACACCACTGAACATGGGCAGATGAGTTGTAACTTTTTGTTGTAACTGGGACGCTTTGATTTGCAGGTTATTGGTAGAGAAAATGGAGCGAGCGAAGGGATTCGAACCCTCAACGCAAAATTCAGAAGCTTCACAGCGCCAAGTCCCTCCGCAATGCTCTCAAGAGGGCTATACACAAATACGCGCACAGATTTTAGACTCTTCCAGTCCTGATTTGGCAAAGGTAGTCGCGGCTTGGTCGAAACTTTCTGCGCCACTCAAGGCGGCAATCCTGGCAATCATCGCGACGAACGAGATTCAATGGGAGGCGTTGTCGTGAAAGCTGTTTTCATCATGGCCAGTCCGGCCAAAGGACTCCAAGCCTCTGTGAGCAAAGCTGTTCCTCGAAGCGATTTTCCTCATTTTCACAATGGGTCTGGCCAACCCGTTGTGCAACCAATCGGCCACTCTGCTCGCAAGTCCGGCGGGAATGGAGCAACCAAAGGACTAATCGTTGTCATCCCCAACGGCGAAGGTCGTGGCGTCGCCTGTCGCGTAGTAAGCCAATAGGAGAAATATGAAACAGAATCTGGCAGTAGAACAGTTCTTGGCGGGCCGCCGCGTGGTCATCGCCAAGTTTGTGGCGCATCGCCACAAGGAAGTTCAAAACAAAGCCAAGAAGCCCGTCGGGGTCGTGAACCTTTACGAGATTCAATGCACCGACGGCAAGGCCCCCACAGTCCAAACGTGGTGTCCTCGCAGCGTCCAGACGATGGAACAAGCCGCCAAGGAATGCCCCTGCACGTTCAAAGAGGGGCAAAAGCTGGTGATCGAGTTCGATCTGATGGAGCCGAACGGTTTCGACGCCAAGAACGGTGTCTTGATCCGGGCGGTGTCAACGTTGCCCTTGGAGTAGTCGTAACGTGGTCACGCATGGCGACCCCGTGGATTGGGTTTGGCGGCGGATGCGCCGCAGGCGCGCCGCCGCCAATCCATCCTTGTCCGAGAGGTGTGTCCAGAAGCGGTCAATCAATTAGCCAAAATGAATAATGCCCGAAACATCGAACCGGAGATGCGGCTCAAGGTCGCGCAACTGCATGTTGAGATGGGCGATTGGGTCCACTCACTGGCACCGTGGCAGGTCATTTCGCATCTGACGTTCAGGTGGGAAGCGTCCATTTGGTCGGCGTCCCGGTGTTACGAGAAGTTTATGCGAACCGAATTGCGCGGCGTTTCGTATTTCTACGCGCTGGAACCGAATCCGGGGCGGGATGGTTATCATGCCCATGCGCTGTGGGTGGATTGCAAGAATCTGCGGCGGTCGGACATTTGGCGGACCTGGTTTAAGCGTTACGGCCGTAATCGGATTGAACCGGTGAACAGCCGGGATGATGTGTCGGACTATTGCGCGAAATACGTTACCAAAGAGGGTTCATGGTGGAACGTGAAGCTGCTGAGTCACCGGCACCCTCAATTTGCAACGAACTTCATGCTTTCGCAGGCACCGCACGCGGAGTCATGACGGGTCTCGGCGAAAGCCGGGTGGCTTGAAGATGAAGTATGCCCGGATGAAATCGAAGGATGGATGTGCCAGAACGGTTCGTCCCGGTCGGGCAAGCGGCTAGAGGCGCTTCGGTGTTGGCTGATCTGTGCTGGCTGCGATTACGTTTGGAGCTTGTAGGAGATAGTTAGATTGCTAAAATTACTGGGAATAAAAGAAAAGACAAGTTATGGCATCGGTTAAAATTCATGATGAAGTACAACTGCCCGCCGGGACTTGGCACATCTGCTTCCAGCGCGTCACGTATCATTACGACGACGGGAATAGTGAGGACGGGTATCGTTTTATCTGGCGAAGGCCAAACAACAGCCTCCAAGCTGCGCGAGGTCAGGCGAGAATCCCAGACCGTGTAACCCTCAAAAGATTGATCAAAATGGCAGAATCGCAAGGTTGGCTGAAATAAAAATTAAACTGTACCACCACGGGCTTGACCGAGTGCTGGAAAAAGGCATAAGGTTCCCGCATGAACGGGTTTGGGTGGCGATTTCAGGTGCTTCAATAGACTAACGGGTGCTTTGAATAATCGTTGTTGAACTGATGCACTGCGAGAGCCCGAGTTTAGACTACACCCTCTGAAAAAAATTACATATGCAAGATCCGGATCAAACACCGCAAATTGTTCACCTGGTCCACCATGAAGGCGCTCCCACAGTGCCTACACCGCAGCCTCGGAGCACGTCTGGGCTTGCTGTTACGTCGATGATCATGGGTATTCTGAGTATGTTAGGCGGGAGCTGTCTTATCTTTCCGCCCGTTCTGGCGGTTATTTTTGGGCATATTGCGGTGGGTTCGTGCAAGAAGAATCCCCTACTGGACGGGAAGGGGATGGGCATCGCGGGATTAGTTATGGGATGGTTATGCATCGCTGGTTTTATCGTCCTCATTGTCGTCTATGGCAGCATAGCTGCCATTTTGGTCAAGGCGGGACTTTCAGATCAGCACTAGCCTTCGCACAAGGGCCGAACCAAACGCTGCACGCGACGCCGGGTTGCGCCATTCTCTTTCTCCTCGCGCTTCGGCCCGGTGCGCTTGAGCTTGGCCGTTAATCTGATACTGTTCGCCGTTTTGCGGGCAGATTGGTGCTGATCTGTGAGGAGGTCGAAGTTGAAAACACCGATAAAGATGGGGCTAGATTAGATGTGAGGAAACATGCTGAAGTGGGTTTCTCAATTTCGAGTCAGGGGTGTTCAACCGCTTCGACGCAACCAACCGGCCAGCCAGGAGCCAGCGGGTGAAAAGAAAAAAGATTGCCGCCCCTCGCGGCGGCGGAGAGCGAGTAAAAGCACAGTCTAATTTGCCCCCCTCGGCGACAGCGGACAGCAAGCTTGACACCCCAAAAGTGGCCGTCCCTCCCTGCCTTCAACTTCCTGGTGGTGAACAGCCGGGATGATGTGTCGGACCATTGCGCGAAATACGTTACCAAAGAGGGTTCATGGTAGAACGTGAAGCTGCTGAGTCACCGGTACCCTCAATTTGCAACGAACTTCATGCTTTCGCAGGCACTACACGCGGAGTCATGACGGGTCCCGGCGAAAGCCGGGTGGCTTGAAGAGGAACTATGCTCGGATGAAATCGAAGGATAGACACTCCAAGACGTCCCGGGCTGGTGTTGCGTTTAAGCCGCACGTCCCGCGTAGCGCAAGGGAGTGAAGCGGAGTCGGGCGCAAGGGGTTAGAGTCCGTGACGCATTCCCGCCCAGCTCTGCCGCGTCAAACATTCTAATAATTGCCATTCTGATAATCGCCAATCAGAACATTGTCACATAGCATTCCTTCGCCTTTAAAAATACGTGTACCACTCTTTTTCCACTCTAAAGAGAATAATCTGTTAGTACCATTCTTAGGCGAAATCTTTAAATTTGCAAATTGGGGTTCTCCCTTCTCCTGCCAAGTTGAATAATATTCCCCAAGGTAATCACCAGTATCACTTCCTATTAAATCACAACTTTCTGTAGATGTTTGTGGCAATCCACCAACACCACTTTTGTTGTTCGAGAATTCGCCAATAAGATTTCCGTTGCTCGTTCGTCTAAAGTAAAACCGGCCAATTATTTCGTTTGCCATATAGTCTTTTCGGGGATTGTGGCCGTTGCCGCGGAATTTGTCGAGACTTTGTGCGCGGGCGAGTTTGTCGGTTGAACCCCAATTGCTGGACGCGCATAAATAATCCTGGTAGAATTCCTATGCCCAAATGAAACTGACTTCATTAATCGTCGTAACGGTTCGTTTTGCTACCAGCTTGGATTTGCGCGCCAGCGCGGATTGAAGAAGCGGAGCACTAAATTCCGCATCAGCGGGGCGGAGCCATCCTAAAAAGCCTCTCCTCCTTGAATCAGTCAGCTTGCGCGGGCAATTGCGCGCAAAGCGGATGGCCTTCAAATCAGCAAGGCGGATGACAAGCAGGTGAACGCGAACGGGGAATTTTAGCTGTTCGTATTTTGTTCACAATAACTGTTGACGGTTCGTTCTCGTTCGTTTAAGTTCCTTCACATGACTGACGATTATACAAACAACCTGCCGGATCCAGAGATTGTGGCGCGTGCCGCCGGCGAAGCTGCCGCCCCCCGTGTGCTGGAAGATTACAGCGATGCCATCGAAATATTACGCGACAAGAAATTTACTTTCCGCGAAATAGCCAAATGGCTTGGAAAAAACTTTGGCATTCAGGCCGATCACAATTCGGTCTGGCGTGCCTTTACGAAATACATGGACAATTGCGAAGCCCATGAAGAAGCCCAGGCGGATGAAGAATTGGAGCGGGAAGAGGCCATAGCGGAAGCCGAAGCCAACGGGACATTAAGAGTTTTAGCCCATGCCCCCGTCCCGGCAACTGAAGCAACTGTCGCGGAAAAAGCCGCAACGGAGAATCCCAAAGCCGCGTCTCAAAAAGCAAAGCGGAAAAAGAAAAAGTAAGCCGACCATGAAAGAAGTCGAATCAACGAACAATGACCGGCTGCTTCGGAAAAAAGAAGCGGCTGCCATGCTGGCCTGCTCATTGCGCACAGTGGATCGGTTGGTCAATGCCGGACGGTTGACGCGCGTAAAAATTCTGGGCGGGATTCGGTTTCGTTTTAGTCAGGTTCAATTTTTAATGAATGGAGGCAACCATGATTTTCAAGGTTGAAAAACGCCGGTCGCGGCCAAACGGCAAGCTTCACCTGACACGGTGCTATTATCTGCGGTATCGCGTCGGCGATATGCCCGTGGATCGCTGGAAATCACTCGGCGCAACCGATCTGCAAGTGGCAAACAAGCGGGCGCAACAATTCATTCAGGAACGCGAGCGGGAGGCGGCTGGCATCCTTGAACCCAAACTGGTGCGAGATGCCGCACAACGGCCTTTGGCGGAACACCTGAACGATTACGAGGCTGATCTGGTGAAACGCGGACGTGCGGGGCGTGGTGGCCGTGGGGCGAGTTTGCTCAAGTCGCGCATTCTGCGGCTGCTGAATGATTGTGGCTGGAAATTATGCGCCAGCATCACGGCGGATTCCTTCATTGCCTGGCGGAACCGGCAAACGGATTCGGCGCGGACGTTGAATCATTACCTGCAAGGCATGTTTTCATTTCTTAACTGGATGGACCGCGTCGGTCGCATCAAAGCCAATCCGTTGAAATTCGTAGGCAAAGTGGATGAGCGTGGACAAAAGAAGCGGGTGCGGCGGGCCTTCACGGATGAGGAATTGGTGAAGCTCATTAATGGTTCAGGGCCGCGCGGGATCATCTATTTCACGGCGGCACGAACCGGACTGCGACAGGAAGAATTGAGGCAACTTGTGTGGGGAGACGTAAGGTTGGATGACAAAAAACCTCAGATTGTCGTCCGTGCCGAGACAGCGAAAAACAAAACGGAGGAACCAGTGTTTTTGGTGCCTGAAATTGTCGATGCATTGAAAGCATATCGCGGGGCACACTGGTCGCCGTCGGATCTGGTATTCCCAAAAGGCATACCGCGCGCCTCACGGCTCAAAGTGGATGCAGATCGCGTTGGCGTTGATTACAAGGATGAGCTTGGCCGTTATGGCGACTTTCATGCGCTGCGCTACACCTGGGCAACCTTCATGCGGAGGAACGGCATTCCCGATAACTTCGCGAGAAAGCAAATGCGTCATCGAACGATCCGGCAAACGGACGGTTACACCGATGCAATGCAGTTGCCGATTTACGATTCGATCAAGAACCTTCCGAGGCTTGGGGAGTATACACAAATACGCGCACAGATTTTAGGCTCAGCGGGTCAAAACGGGTCGCAAGCTGTCGCATCGGGCGAAGGGAAGAAAAGTGAAGAATCCCCTGATTCTGTCAGTGTTTGTCACACGTTGTCGCACTGTGACGCGGGAATGGAATTGGAGCGAGCGAAGGGATTCGAACCCTCGACATTCACCTTGGCAAGGTGACGCTCTACCAGACTGAGCTACGCTCGCTTCCTAGCAGGGAGGCAGAAATTACGGGAATTCCGATTGAATGCAAGTCCTGTTTTCCCGAGTGTTTTTCCGCGCGCCCAAGGTCGGGGGCGGAAATCAGGGGAATCGTGGAAGGGAGGCGGACGGATCAGGCGGAATCGGCGATTCGAAACCCGTCGGCCGGGCACGGTCACGCCGGGGCAGTTGTCTCTTCGACGTGCGTGCCGAGAATCTTGTTGATGGTGGCAAGCAGTTCGTCGTTGTTGATCGGTTTTTGGAAAAAGGCGGCCGCCCCGGCGGCCAGCGCGCGGTCCTTGTATTTTGCGGCGTCACCAGCGGTAATAATGATCACCGGTGTGGTCTTTACCTCATCCATCCGGCTGAACCACTCGATCATCCGAAAGCCGTCCCACGGAACTCCGCCACCGTGCCCGACATCCGGTGGAAAGCTGATGTCCAGCAGGATCAAGTCGGGCCTTTGCCTCCGAACCACGCTCAGGGCTTGCGAGCCATCCAGCGCGGTGACCACCTCATAATCGTTCGCTGTCAACTTCATCGAAAGCGTCTTGAGGACCACTTCGTTGTCATCCACGATTAGAATCAGAGCTTTCTTCAGGTCCATAAGTCGCTTCGACTGGCGCGCGTTTCGGCGATACACAACACAAGCCCGGGTTTCAGCACAATTCAAGCCACGGACGAAAAAAGAGGCCTTCCTGTGGCCTAAACGCCCCGGTTTGAAATTCCAGTGTACCAAATTTAGTCGCTTCCTGGCGATGAATTGCCCAATCTGAGGCGTACACTCCTGAACATGGCAAATCCATTTTACAACCCCGGCGCGCGGCGAGCCGAGAAAGTCCACGATTTGTTTGCCACCGTTGCCCGGCGTTACGACCTCATGAACGACCTCCAGAGCGTCGGGCTGCATCGGTTGTGGAAGCGACGGCTCGTGTGGTTGGCCAACGTGCGCGCGGGGGAGCAGGCGCTGGATGTGTGCTGCGGCACCGGTGACATCGCCTTCGCCCTGGCTCGCGAGGGGGCGTCGGTGGTGGGCCTGGATTTCAATGAACCGATGCTGGCGGTTGCGGAGGCCAGGAGGCAGAGGCCGGGAGACGGAAACGGGAGGGAGATCGGTGACGCGACGTTGGCCGGCGATGGTCTCAATCCGCGCTTTGTGAAGGCGGATGCCCAGGCGATTCCATTTCCGGACAACACGTTCGAGATTGCAACGGTGGGATACGGGCTGCGGAACCTGGCCCGTTGGGAAACCGGTTTGAGCGAAATGCACCGGGTGTTGAAACCAGGCGGACGGTTGCTCGCATTGGATTTTGGCAAGCCGGACAATTCACTGTTGCGCTGGGTTTATTTCAGTTATTTGAGGTTCCTGGTGCCGGTGTTGGGTGCGATGGTATGTGGAAACCCGGCCGCCTATGCCTACATCCTGGAGTCGCTCCTCCATTTTCCAGCGCAGCGCGGCGTGGATGCCAGAATGCGGGAGCTCGGGTTGTCCCGAGTCCGCATCATCAACCTTCTGGGGGGGATCATGAGCATCAATTACGGAAAAAAATCCGACTCAAACCGCGCGGGTTAAACATTGAAAGTCGTTGCCAAGCCGGAATAGGTCTGGCCAGAATGTCTCGATGCATTTTCGGGAGAAAATGATTTCCTGGGAGTCGCTGCCGCAATGGCGCGCCGCCATGCGTGCCAGCGGCAAAAAGGTTGTTGTCACCAACGGCTGCTTCGACCTCTTGCATCTGGGTCACGTGAGTTATCTGGAACAGGCGCGCAACGAGGGAGATCTCCTGCTCGTCGGCGTCAACGGGGATGCCTCGGTCCGTGAATTGAAGGGGCCGGAGCGTCCGCTCAACTCGGAGTCGGATCGAGCGGCCGTGATCGCGGCGTTGGAGAGCGTGGCCGCCGTATGCATCTTTGCCGAAAAAACCGCGACGCGGTTTCTTTCCCGGGCCCAACCGGACATTTACGTGAAGGGCGGCGACTACACATTGGAAACGCTGAACCAGGATGAGCGGCGGACGGTGGAGCAATCGGGCGGAAGGATTGTGATTCTTCCGCTGGTCTCAGGGAAGTCCACCACGTCGTTGCTGGAAAAAATCATGAGCCTCTGACCCCCGGGGCTGTGGAGGATAGGATGAAACTGCTGCTTATCTCCCTCGCCGGCATCGGGGACACCCTGTTTGCCGGGCCGCTGATTCACGAGTTGCGGCTCAACTTCCCCGAAGCTTCCATCGACGCCCTGGTCATGTGGCCGGGCGCCCGGGATATTCTGACCGGCCACCCGCATTTGAATGCGATCCATCAGAAGAACCTGATTCGCGATTCCAAGGCGGCCGCATGGAGCTTTCTCCGGGGATTGCGGAAGCGGCGATACGATGTGACGATCAATTCGATTCCACAAAGCAGGGTCGATTACCGGCTCGTGGCGCGCGCCATTGGGGCTCCCGTCCGGATCAGCCACGACTACCCGCATATGAGGTGGCTGACAGGGCTGCTGGTGAATCGCATGATTGAACCGGATTACTCCGTGCACTGCATCGAAAACAATCTGGCGCTTCTCAAACTGATGGGCGCCCGGCCGAGGCTGGAACAGCACCATTACGAACTCTATCTATCGGCAGCGGAGCACCAGTGGGCCGAGGAATTCATCACCCGCCAGGGGTTGAAGGGGCTCACCTTGATGGGCATTCACGTCGGGTCCGGCGGCACCAAGAACCTTGCGTTGAGGCGCTGGCCGCTGCCTTATTATTCACAATTGATTCGCGAGTTGAACAACGCCCATCCCGACGTCGCGATCCTGTTGTTTGGCGGCCCCGAGGAGGAGAAAGACCACGAGCAGCTCCTGGCCCAGGTGGACCGCAAACGGGTATTCACTCCGCAGACGAAAGATCTTCGTCAGGCGGCGGCCCTGCTGGGCCAATGCCGGTTGTTCCTGAGCGCGGACACGGCCTTGATGCATCTGGCAGCCGCCATGAAAGTGCCGCGACAAATCGTCATCGAAACGCCGACCTGGAACAAAACGGTCGAACCTTATGGCCGCCCCTTCGTGTTGGTGGCAAACCCGGCTGTCGCGGGCAGGAACCTGGATTATTATCGGTACGACGGGCGGGGCATCCGCGGTACTGCGGAGGAGATCATCCGGTGCATGAAATCGGTTACCGTGGACGCTGTTTATTCCGCTGTGCGCGACACCTTGAAACAAAGCAGGAACTAACCTCTGAAATAAAGATAAGCTCCGAGGATGCAGACCAGGATGAAAATGGATGCGGCCACTTCGTGCCAGCTCCAGCTCGCGCGCGTCTTGACGCGGTCTTCATCCGTTGCGGTGCCGAAGGTCAGGCTCTTGATCTTCACGTCGTCCGGCGCCGGGGTCATGTAGCTGACCACGATCATCACGAAGGCAGAGACGAGGGTGATGAGGATGCTGAAATACTGGAAGTTGATGTTGTTGACGATCCAAAGGAATGAGTTTTGGGGATAGCTTTTCATGAGGCCCATCGTCACCGGTGTGTCCACGAGCATCCGGAAAACTCCCAGGATGAAACCCACCACCATGGCCCAAAGGCAACCCTGCGCGTTCAGGCGCTTGTTGAACACGCCGAAGAAAAAGACCACGAAAATGGGCGGAGCGAGATAACCCTGCACGGATTGCAGATAATCATACAGACCATGCGCGCCCTTGATGACGGGGATCCACGCCATGGCGATGAGGACCATGACGATGGTTGCGGTCCGGCCCATCCGCACGAGTTCGTGCTGCGAGGCGCCGGGCTTCCATTTTTGGTAGAGGTCAACCGTGAAAAGCGTCGAGCAGGCGTTGAACACGCCGGCCAGCGAGCCCATCAGCGCGGAGAGCAGCCCCGCGACCACGATGCCGCGCAACCCCGGCGGCAGAAGATGCTGCACCATCAATGGGAACGCGCCCTGGGCGGCGTTCGGGCCGGCATTGGCACCAAAGAGGGCTTCATGCAGTCCAGGGTTCCTTCCGCTCTTGGCGAGCGCGTAGCAGATCAGGCCGGGGATGATGAACAGATAGACCGGGAACAATTTGAGGAATGCGGCAAAGATGGAGCCGCGGCGGGCGGTTTGCTCGTTGGGCGCGCCGAGCGCGCGCTGGACGATGTACTGGTCGGTGCACCAGTACCAGAGACCGATGACCGGGGCGCAGATGGCCATGCCCAGCCACGGGTAGCGGTCGTTAAAGTACCAGGCGATCCGCGTGGGTTCCTTGACGGGAGCCCAGGTCCCTTCCATTCCGGCGGGAATGAGCGGTTTCCAGAGGTTGAACATGTCCGAGCCGCATATCCGTTTCAACTCGCCCCAACCTCCCAGTTGATGCAGTCCGTAGAAGGTCAGCAACGCAGACCCGCCGATCAAAACGGTGACCTGGACCGCGTCGTTGTAGGCCACAGCCCGCATGCCGCCAAGGGCCGTGTAGAGGCCCGTCAGCACGATCACCAGCACGGAGCCGATCCAGAAACTGTCAATCACGTGCCCGCCGATATTCAGTTGCATCTCCGGGAGCAACGTTCCAAATACAACACCTCCCGCGAAAATGCCGACAGCGATCTTCGACACGATGAACGTGATCAGCGACACGATGGAGAGAACGTAACGGGAGGCGGGAGAAAACCGCCGCTCGAGAAACTCCGGCATGGTGAACACGAGCGAACGGGCGTAGAACGGAACAAACACCCAGCCCAGCACGAGCAGACACCAGGCGTGCAATTCGTAGTGAGCCATCGCCACACCGTCCTTGGCACCGGAACCGGCCAGGCCGACGATGTGCTCGGAACCGATGTTGGAGGCAAAGATCGAAGCGCCGATGATCCACCAGCTCAGATTGCGGCCGGCCAGAAAGTAATCGGTGGCGGTGTCTTTGTTCTTCCTGACGACCCACCAGGCTACACACAGCAGGATGCCGAAGTAGAAGGCGATCGCCAGCCAGTCCAGGGGCGTCAAGGTGGTGCCGCTATTGGCGGCGGCAAGAAAGGGAGTCAGGTTGTTCATGGTTGACTACTCGGGGGTTTCAGGGAGCCGCGCCACGCGACGCGGCGGCGCGGATTCACCGGGGTTTTACTGAGTGGAGAACTTGTAGATGATCGTGTTCTTGTACGTCTGGCCGGGATCCAGTTCCGCGCTGGGGAATTGCGGGTGATTGGGCGAATCCGGGTAGTGCTGTGGTTCGAAGCAGAGCCCATTGCGGCGCTGGTAAACCCGGCCGTCCTTGCCGGTGATCGAGCCGTCCAGGGAATTGCCGGTGTAGAATTGGACGCCGGGTTCGGTGGACCAGACTTCCATGACGCGACCGGAGGTCGGTTCCATCACGCGAGCCATCAGGCCCAGTTTCCCCATCGGCTTGTTGATGACCCAGTTGTGGTCGTAACCGGTGCCGAACTTGAGCTGCTCGTCGTCGTTGTTGATGCGGAGCCCGACCGGCGTGGGTTTGCGGAAATCAAACGGGGTGCCGTCCACCGGTCTCAATTCCCCTGTGGGAATGAGCGTGCTGTCCACCGGAGTGAACGTGTCCGCGTCGATCCAGACAATATGGCCGAGGATGTCGCCCTTGCCTGCGAGGTTGAAATAGGAATGCTGCGTGAGATTGCAGACGGTGGCCTTGTCCGTCCTGGCCGTGTAGTCCACGCGCAGCGCATTGTCATCTGTCAGGGTATAAGCGGCGGTGACCTCCAGATTGCCGGGAAACCCTTCTTCGCCATCCTTGCTCAGGTAAGCCAATTCCAGCCGGGGGCCGTGGGGACCGACATCGGCCTTGACGACTTTCCATACCCTCTTGTCGAAGCCAACAGGGCCGCCGTGCAGGTTATTGGGAGGGTTGTTGGTGGCCAGTGTGTAAGTCGTGCCGTCCAGCGTGAACCGTCCTTTGGCGATGCGGTTGCCGTATCGCCCAACCAGGCACCCGAAAAATGGACTGTTCGTGATATATCCCCCCAAATGGTCGTAGCCGAGGACCACGTCGCCGATCGTGCCATTCCTGTCCGGCACCTTGAGGGAGGTGACGGTGCCGCCGTAGGTCATGATGGTCGCCTCCGCCCCCTTGGCGTTGCGCAGCGTGTAAAGATCCACCGACTGGCCATCCGGCGTGACGCCGAATGCGTCCTTGTCCATTTTACCTGCGGACGAACTCAGGGCTGCGCACCCTGCCAGGCCGATGGCGCAGGCGCCCGCGCCGAACAGAAGCATCCATTCAATCATGTTGGTTTTCACGGTTTGATGTTTGGGTTGGTCTATGGGCATTGGAGCTGACGGACGTTGCCTTCGAAATGCCTCGAATCCACGCCCTGAATCACGCGTCTTGGAAACGACTGTTGCGGCAGAATTTCCTGCCAGTGTTCCGAATCCGCAGATTTCACGGCTTTGTAATACTGAGGTTGGGAGTCACGGTCAAAATAAATCTTGCCAATCCACGGACGGGGAGACCTACGCTAAGTCCCGCTGTTGCCGGCACTTTCAAAGCGTTGACCTGTCGCAAATGGGCGGATCGAACACCCGTGTTGAAGAGCCGCGAAGAGGGTGTTTAAACCAAACCTTCCAGAACGCTGGGCAGCCGCTCCAGACAGCGGTGCAATGACGCGCGCGCGATGGTCTGTTCCGCTGCGGCTTGATTTGGAAACAACACGTGCCACCCGGATGCTTCCAGGCACTGTTCGCGCGTGACTTCCACGAAGTTGCCGCTGCATCCAATCCGCGCACTGCGCATCAGGAGATCGGCGATTTGCACCGATGCAACGATCAGTTCATGACCCTTCGCCTGCTCCGGGTGATGGTGGAATCGCGCGGACTTGACCATCAGGTCCGGTAGATTGTGGCGCTCGAGGTAGAGCGCGCCCAGATGGGAATGGTCGATGCCAAGAACCTCCGTTTCAATCGCCGACAGGTCCTGTGTCGCCTGCGTCGCGCGCCGATGTATCTCCGAGAAATGTTCCGGAAACGACCACGCCATCACGATTTTGCCGACATCGTGGACCAGTCCGGCGATATAGTCCGACTCATCCGGAGGGGATTGGGCCAGGCTCACCACTTCGCGCGTGAGGATCGCCGTCCCGATGCAGTGCTGCCAGAACTCGCGCCATGGAAAGGAGCATTGCGTCGAGAGCCGTTGAAAGTCCTCGATGATCGGTGTGACCATCGTGAGCTGGAGTATTACG
>Ga0224555_1002726_pt1 | contig 19875 bp, 17 predicted proteins | sample 714S23034metaG_FD_180687 | JGI IMG/M metagenome (GOLD analysis project Ga0224555, IMG submission 180687) | Peat soil microbial communities from Stordalen Mire, Sweden - 717 S2 30-34 | ecosystem: Environmental > Terrestrial > Soil > Wetlands > Peat | place: Sweden: Norrbotten County, Stordalen...
CGCAACTGCTGACGCTTTACATCACGCCCGTCATTTACCTTTACATGGAATCCTTCCAGAACTGGGTGCGCCGGCATCTGCCCCACCGGCACGCTGAGCGCCCTTCAACTGCCGAGCCGGCGGCGGCTTGATCCGGAGAGCGGGTCTGTGACCCGCAGCAGGATTGGCAACGGATGGCGTGCTGAGAGGTTCCATCACCTCCGGATATTCCGACGTTGCTGCGGCTCACAGAGCCGCGGTCCTTCGCTGGGGCGTGCGCCAGCCCTCTGCGCTTTCCTTGCGCGTGTTGCTACATCAAAAGCGGCAGAGGGCTGCCCCCGTCCAAGATGCTACCGCGCCGGGCCATACCCATCGCGGTTCATGGCCGGGAGCCTTTCCCGGGATGCAGGGCCAATTCATGAGGAGGTGGGGACGGCCTCGTCTCCACTGAGGTTGCAGATACTCAAGGGATCGCGGGGACGAGGCCGTCGCCGCCCCAATTTCGCTGCCTTCATGAATTGGCGCTGCCCGGGACGGGAGACGAACGGATTGTCCTTGATATAAAACCGCAGGTGGCGCCTCGCCCAATGCCGGGCATAGGACACACCGATCCGGGGACCTTTTGCGATGGCAACGGCCCCGGCATCCGGCGCTGCGGCGATGTAGAGGTCGTCGCTGAGGAGGTCATGGGCATTGAGGCGTTTGTCGATGCGCATCGCATTGCACAACAGACCCGGCCCCTGGGTCCGGCCCTCGACGTTTCGGACCGGCTCGATCGCCCGCAGCAGGATGGCGGACCCATGGCCCTCGCGCTCGGTCACGACGTTCATGCAATAATACATCCCGTAGATGAAGTACACGTAAGCGCGGCCCGGCGGCCCGAACATGACTTTTGTCCGGGCGGTCAGGCCGCGGGAGGAATGCGCCGCCAGATCGTGCGGCCCGAGGTACGCCTCCACTTCCACGATCCTGCCAATGCGCTCCACACCCCGCCACACGCGAACGAGATGTTTCCCGAGCAGTTCCCGGGCGACGAGCGCCGTGTCGCGATCGTAAAACGAGCGCGGCAGTTTGAGCAATTCTCCGGCAGGCATCTCAAGGTGAATTCGTGGCCGCCTCCCGCATCGAGGCGCCAACGCCCTCCGGCATCCCGTCGATGCGGTAAAGTCGGTGCATGTAAAGATCGTCGGCCACCTGGTAAATCGCCGTGGCGTTTTGCTCCAATTCCAAAAACGGCGGCGTCGCCTGTTTCACGGGTTTCAATTCCGCCACCTTCGGGTCGCCTTGATAGAATTCCACGACCTTTTGCAGGCCCAGCACCACCATACGGTCCTGCGAAAACATGCCGATGTCGCGATTGTGGTTGAGCAGCGCCCGGGCCGCGTCGGGCGGATCCTTCAGCAGATCGCGACCGAAGAACAGGGTCTCGTACGGCCGGCCAATGAGCCCGAGCAGGGTCGGCGAGACGTCGAGCGAGTTGCCCAGCATGCCGATTTGCCGGGGTTTCTTCACCACGGCGGGACCGAGAATGACCCAGGGGATTTCGTAGGAGAAAATCGGGATGTCCTGGCTGCCGTAAACGCGGGCCCCGTGATCGGCGACCACCACGAACACCGTGTTGGTCCAGAACGGCTCCTTCTTCGCCATGTCGAAGAATCGCCCGAGGCACCAGTCCGAGTATTTGACCGCCTTCTCCCGCGTGCGTCTGGGCTTGTCCGGGTCTTCGGGGATGCGGCCTCTCGGGTAGGTGTAGGGTTTGTGGTTCGACACCGACATGATCGTGCCCAGGAAAGGCCTGCCGGTGAGGGCCAGGGCACGGAACTCCTGGATGGCGCGCGCGTAGGTGTCCTCGTCGCACACGCCCCAGATCGTCGTGAACGTCAGGTGCGGAAAATCCTTTTGCTCGATGAACCGGTCCCAGCCGTTACGGACGGCATAAGAACGCATGCCGTCGAAGAGCCCGCGGCCGCCGTAAAAAAACACCGTGTCGTATCCCTCGCGCTTGAGAACGCGGGCGATGGATTCCACATTTTCCGAACGATCCCGTTTGACGATTGAATCACCGGGCAACGGCGGGAATGAGGAGAGGACGCCCTCGAAACCGCGCACCGTGCGGTTGCCGCAGGCGTAAATGTTCGTAAAAAACAGCCCCTCCTCGACCGCCAGTTTGTCCATCTCCGGCGTGAGCGAGGGACCGGGCCGGCCCAGACTGCCCCAGAATTCCGAGCCGAGGCTTTCCTCAAGTAAAATGACGACATTCAGCCTCGGCCGGCCGGGGTCGCCGGAGATCTTGCGGCGAATGCTATAGCGATCGCCCACGAATGTCGCGTTGGGCGCCGTCAGAAGCTTCCGCACCCGCGCGTAGGCTTCGTCGCGCGGGAGGGTCCGGTAAAACGCGGTGTAATCCAGATCGCGCGTCCAGAAGGCGGCGATGAAGGAGATGGAGCCGTTGTTGGCGATCTCATTCAACGTCCGGTTGCTGCTGAAGCGCGTGCCCGTCAGATTTACCGTTGGCAGGAGCAGGACGCAAAAGATCACGGCCATTCCCAGATGCAGAAACCGGGAGGCGCGCGAGGTGGGCTGAAACCACATCTGGCGAAAATACCAGAACGCGCCCAGCACCCACGCGAGCCCGGCCACGCCGCAAACGGCGACGACAGTGTTCAGGGGATAGGATTCGCGGATGTTGCCGAAGACTTCGGTGGGATAGAGCAAATAATCCACCGCCACGGTATTGAACCGCGATTTGAATTCATCGAAGAAATAATACTCGGTGAAGAGCAGGAACACCTGCACCGTCCAGAAAAGCCAGCAGCCGGCGGTCAGCAGGATCTTTTGCCACGGCCTGCCGAACGCGCGGTCGCGAACCACCGCAAACCAAAACAGCAACGGCAGCGTCGTCATCAAGGCCACCAGGAAATCAGCATGAAATCCTGTCAGGAAAATGTGCGCCATCGTTCCCGCGGAAACCTGCCGGGGCGACCCGAACTGGACGAACAGCACCAGTCGCAACAGGAAGAACGCCGTCACCAACGAAAGGAAAAAGAACGCGGCGAAGCCGAAGCGGGATCGTTTCCAGGGAAAGTCCTTCGGCGAAGCGGAGGTAATCATAGAAACTTCACCCCGCGCCAATGCGCCGGACTGAGAGAATCGCGAAATGCCACGGGAGAATGACACCGGTTTCGCGCATTTTGTTCAACTCGAAAAATGAAAGCCGCCTCTGCCGGGTTCTGGAGGTCGCGAACGGGTCACGCGAACGGGTCAGTCCCAACAATCTGCAGTTTTCCCGGGGAGCGCGCCCGCCCCGGGTGCGGTGGCGGGCGCCCGCGTCCGGCAGGGCGGGCACATCGTTTGAACCACAGAGACACCGAGGCACCGAGAAAGGACAGGCTGCAAAGTCTGTTTCTCTTTCTTGCTCCGTGCCTCTGTGGTTCTCACTCGGTTCTCCTGGGCTGTTCCGGTCACGTTTGCTTTGGTTTTGTCTCGCCGCTCAGCAGCTTCTGCAGCTCGGTCAAAACGCCCAGTTCAACGGCCCAATGCTTCAAGTATGCCGCATCCAGCTTTTCCCCTTGCACAGCCACGATGCCGGCGGCGTCGCCTAATTGACGTTCCGACGGCGTGATTCGGTTCCAGACGAGCTTGTGGAGCACCGCATCTTCAGCCGTGGCGATCCACGCGCGTTCGCCAAACAAAGTTGCCTGCACGCGACGACGGAGTATTTCCTTGTCGAACGACTCCGGCTTCGGCAGCCAGAAATCCACCTTGAGAGCGGAGCGGGTGTCGATGGCGTTGAACTGATGCGGCGGCTGATACGCGGCGCGGATGGACGCTTCGTCAATATGATAATCGCCGCTGAACTCACGGACCACGGAAGGCACCGCGGACGGCGGCAGTTGAATGACGAAATCCAGATCGTGTGTCGTGCGGGGAATGCCCCAGTAGTTGCTGGCCATCGAGCCGGTGAGGTAATACGTGAGGCCGACCCGGTTCAACCGGCGCAAACAATCGACCAGCAGTTCGCGCTCGGTCATGACGCCCTGGCCAGTTCCAATCGGCGGCGCAGCAGAAGCTCGATCTCGGCCTGGTCGGCTTCCGGATGCTGATGCCGAACGCCTTCGCGCGCCACATCGCAAGCCAGCTCATGCAAATCCAGAGCGATGCCCAGCCGTTGCTCGCCGGTCATTCGCCGGTAACGCGCGATTTGTTCGTTCAGTGCATTCTGCGGCGTCATCGCGAACCAGCTTAAGCCCTCTCCAATTACCGCTCAAGCACACAAATGCGCCCACCATCCATATCACTTGAACCACAGAGACACTGAGGCACCGAGAAGAGACAAATCAAAGATACTTTCGCAGCAGAGGCTGCAATTCCCGTTTCGTCTTCGCAGGCCAGAGCTTCTTGTCGGTCAGGATCGCGTTCTTCAACGCCGCGTGGCAGGGCCAGTTCGGTTCGGCGGGAATCGCAGAGACGACACGGGCGACGATCGCCTTGGCCATCTCCGCGTTCCGGGTCAGGTTCTCGATGATCAGTTTCACGGTCACGTGCGCCTCGTCCGTCTTCCAGCAGTCATAATCCGTCACCATGGCCATCGTGGCGTAGGCGATTTCGGCCTCGCGCGCGCACCGGGCCTCGCCCAGGTTCGTCATGCCGATGACGTCGTAGCCCAATTTATGGTTCGTGAGCGACTCGGCGCGCGTGCTGAAGGCCGGTCCCTCCATGTTCACGTAGGTGCCGCCGTCGTGGACGCGGGCCTTCAACGAGCGCGCCGCCTTCAAGAGCAATCGGCGCAGTTCCTCGCAAATCGGGTCCGCAAAGGCGATGTGCGCCACGATGCCGCGACCGAAGAACGTGTGTTCGAAATCCCGCTTGGTGCGGTCGATGAATTGATCGATCAACACGAAATCGCGGGGTTTGTACCGGGCCTGAAGCGAGCCGACGGCGCTGGCGCTGATGATCCAGGCGACACCCAGCTTCTTCATCGCCCAGATGTTCGCGCGATGATTCAGTTCGCTGGGGAGGAGGCGATGGCCCCGGCCGTGGCGCGGCAGGAAAACCACGTCGCGTCCGGCCAGCCGGCCGGTGAGAAATTCGTCCGACGGCGGCCCAAACGGTGTATTGACCTTGAACCATTTCTGGTTCGTGAACCCTTCGATGTGGTAGAGCCCTGTGCCGCCGATGATGCCGATCCGGTGATTTGACATGGCGGATTTCTAACCACGAACCACACGAAACACACGAAAAAAAGCTAGGTACAACAGCTTGTTTGTGCAACTTGTCCGGTTGGCTTGACCCGCTGGGATCAGATTCCGCCATCCACTTGCCACCGGCCTGCCGGATTATTTTTCCTGATGGCCAGGTTCCATTTCTTGGTCTGTGACATGCGGCATTTCACAAACCAGGCGGATTGTTCCGGCGACCATGTGGCTTCACCCACCTCGACCACCGGCATCAATTTGTGCACGTCCATCCCGGCTTTCTTCGCCATCTCCATTTGATTTTTGGTGTCCTCGACATCGGATTCCGAGGTGAACTTGCGCATTTCGCCCCAGTCCAGTTTTGACTGTGCGTCGAAGTAGGCCTGCGCCGCTTCCTTGGGCGACAGCCGGGCATAGGCATCGTTGTTGGTCAGGACTTCCGGCCCGGTGGACCATTTATAATCCTGTTGCAGCCGCAGTTTTCTGTCATAAACCCCCGTTAGCACGCACCGTTTCGCCAGGTTCGTGTTAGACACGCGCACATTGAATTCCTGCGGTGGAACTTTGATTTCGTACGGCACATACCAGCCTGGATAGTTGCCGGATTGGTATGGCTTGCCGATGCTGACAATCTCCAGTCCGCCCAGGTAATCTTTCATCTGCTCGAATCGCTGGTCCGTGACGGACATCGGCCAGAACTTGAGAACTTCATCCCAGTTCTTTTCCGAGCAGGCTTTGAAGAACGCTTCCGCAGCCTCCCTGGGCGTCATTTTCTCATACTTTGCATTGTCCGGCAGGATTTTGACCTGGGTTTCCCCCAGATTCACTCCTCCGGTGATGTTCCAATGGTCGGGATGGATTTCATCATCCCCGGGCCTCACATAGGGGCTGACCGTCAAGACAGACTTCTCTCCGCCTGACTGAAGTATTTCCAGTTTGCAAGGGACCTTGAAGCCGTGTTTGTCCCAGTTCGTCTGCGCGACCGGAGGGCCGACGGAAACGATTCCGGCAACAGTGAGCGCGCTGAATTCCTTTTTGGCATATTCTTCAAGCTCGCCGCCGTATATCAAACCCGCTTTCTTATAGTCCTTGTCCACGAGCGCCTGGAAGAACTGGCGAACAGTTTCGGCGGCGGCCTGTTCATCCGTCATGTTCCCCTGGGTCACGCCGATCACCTGGTTAAGCTGGTCGGCCACGCTGACATCCTTCGGCAATTCGTCTCTCAACGAAAACATCTTCTCCTCAATCGGGACGTTATAATCGGAGAACTCGGTTGTGGACTTCAGGACTGCGTTGGTCCCTTCGATGCGATAATACTCGATGCGAGTGATCAAATCCGTTTTCCGGTCCACATAGTAGATTTCCTTTCTGGGCTCGGTCTTATGAACCGCCACGATCACGGCGGCTTTTTGCTCTCCCTGTGGTTCTTGAGTCCGGATGTCAACTTTGCCTGCCTTCTGGCCTTCCAGGAGCACTTTCATGACCAGTTGGGGCTGGCTTTGTTCCAGCAAGCTTTGCATCCAGGGCGCAATCCGCTTGGTCTGTAAAATCAGGAAACCATGTTTGCTCTTAAACCAGAGTTCCGTTCTTTCGGGCGTCCACGTGATGAGTTTTACGCCATCCTCGGTTTCCGGGAGGTAATAGCGCGCTTTTTCCACCTGGCCCTGGTCATTCGATTTAATCCAGAATTCAGCCGGCTCCTGAGACTTGGCCCCGAAGGTTTTTACGTGTAAAAAGCGGATTTTGTTGTAAGCCTCAATGACCTGCTCAATTCCGAATGCTCTGGGCGGCATGGCTACGATAATCGCGATGATAATCGCCGCTGCGCCTGCCGCCGCGCTTAATCCAAATCCCCAGCGATGTTTCAAAAGTTTGCTCATAATGGTTTCTCTTTCCGGTTCTTTGTGTTCCAGAACCCGCTGCATCACCGGCTCAACAATCGTCACCTCCGCGGCCGCTTGACCGCGCGCGATCAGCCGCTGTTGCAGGCCGACGATGGCCTGTTGTTCAGACCGGCAATCCGCGCAGACTCTCAAGTGAGCCTCACACTGGATCATGGCCTCGCGGTCCAGCAATCCCTCCGCGCAGGCGACCAAATTGTCCCGGCATTCAGCGCAGTTCATGTTTGTTCTATTCGGTTGACTCGTTCTTCGTCGTTTTCGCGGACTTTGAGCTCCTGCCGAAGCAGGGCGTAGGCGCGCGAAAGAGTTTTGGTGACTGTGCCGAGCGGCATGTCGAGTCGCGTGGCCACTTCCTGGCAGGAAAGGCCCTCGTAATACCGCAACAGAATCACCTCACGGTAGGTTTCAGGCAGGACCGCAATGGCTTCTTCCAACGGATACTCCTGCAGGCTGTCGGCGGCGTCCATGGTCAGGACTTCGGCGGCTTCACGATCCTTCTTGCGACGTTCCCGGGAACGAAGTTGTTCCTTGGCGACTCGTCCCGCGATGCCCAGCAGCCATGAGTAAAACGACTCCGGCTTGCGGAGCTTCTTGAGAGAAAAGAACGCCCGAACGAACGATTCCTGCGCGGCTTCCTCGGCCTGCGCGTGGTCTCCGACCCGGACCGCCAGATAGTAGAACAAGGGCTTTTGATACCGATCTACCAGCAGCCGAAAGTCCTCCGGATAACCGTCCCGGCAGCGCTCGACGTATTCTTTGTCAGTTGGATTCATGCAGGGTCCCGTCCCAACGAACTCCTACCGTCACCTGATAGTGACGGCCGAACTGAATTTGCGACAAATTAAATGCGCCAATCCCTCTGGGGCGCGACTGGAGCTGAAGGTCAATCGCATCCGTTCGAGCGCGGCTGTGTCCGCCGAGGACCAGCCGCAGCACGCCAATCCATTTCACGTCCGTAAGAGGCTCCCAGGCGTCGGCGACCTGCTTGCCCGCTGCGGCTGGTGCTTCGCACCCCCGCCGCGCTCCTGACCCTCATTTCCTATCTTACCCGCCCATCGGCCGCCGTTGATTTACCCAACCTGCAGGACGATGCGATCCCCCACGCGCAAATCGGAGATCGCAACGCTTTCTTCCGCCCCGCCCGTTCTACGCGCGACGGACAATGGAAAGAACGACTTGTAGTCGCGGTCAAACGCGAGGCGATCGTGGGTCTTTTGCTGAAACGCGCGCCCGCACAGCAGGAAGAAAACAAGGCCGACGAGAGAGTCCAGATACCCCGCGCCACGGCCCGACACAATTTCGTAGGCGCTCCATGCATACAGCGCCGCCAGACCGAGAGCGATCGGCACCTCCAGCGTCAACACCCGACGCCGAAGCGAAAGCCGCGCGGACTCCCAATAATCCGACGCGCTGTAAAGCAACACCGGCAACGCAAGCGCCAGGCTCAGGCACCCGAAAAGACCCTTGAACCCGCTTCCATTGACGGCGTCCAGACCCAGATACGTCGGAAGACTGAACAGCATGATGTTGCCGAAAGCGAAGCCGGCGATGCCGACTTGAATCCATTGACGCTTTCGAAGCGATGGAGGCGGTCGCTTCCCCAGTTCGGCCAGCGTCAGGGCCGGCTCATAGCCGATCGAGACGAGCAACGCCACCAGCTCGCTCAGCCGGATCTGGTCCGCAACAAAATCAATGGTCGCCTCCCGTCGCGCGAATTGGACGGCCGATCGTCCAATGCCCGGATGAAGGCGGAAAAGGTTCTCCAGCAGCCACACGCAGCCAACGCAATGAATCGCCGGAATGCGGAAAGTGACCCGGCTGCGGGTGCCATCCGTAAAATCGAGAAATCGCTGCTGCAGCTTCGGATCGTCCAGGTAAGTCCACTGCCCGCGCCGGAACGCGCCCCGGACACGCACGCCCGGATGATCGCCCAATCGGTAAAAGTGCTCCAACCCGGCCCCGGCCAGCAGTTCATGCACCGCAAGACATCCCTGGCAGCAGAATACCTTCTCCTCCTGCACAAACCCGGCAGACGGGCACGACTCGCCACAATGAAAGCAATAGACGCGCTCCGACAAATCGGAACTGCGCCCGCGAACGGCAGCCGGAATCCGTCCGTCCGACAGGCTGTCGTGCGGCTCGATCAAAGTCTTGTTCAACGCGCCATTCACGCGGCAAATCACATCGATCCAAAATGCTTTCTGCTTTTCTCGAAACAGGATGCTAGCAAGTCTGTACCGCCCGGGGTCGAAAAAATCTGCGCGTATATTGTCAAAGGACCGACATTTTTTGACTGATGAATGAGCCCGGGATGTCTGCGGGGCGCGGACAGCCGTGTCCGCGCGAATCCTGGATGCATGAGGATGGGAGGAATTCCCGCGAGCTATCCCCTGCGCGGATTCAGCGGACCGCGACTGTGTGCGAAGCACCAGTCGCTGCGCGCCGGCATTGTCACCTCGCCTCGGATCTAACCCTGCGCCCTTGCAATGTCTGACCGTGCTGCGGCTGGTCCTCGGCGGACACAGCCGCGCTCCACAGCGACACGGACCGCGCTCCGAGTCTTTGGGCAACACGCCCTCCAGACCGCCCGCCTTCATTGTCGCTTGCCCGGGTCCTGCGGGGCGCGTATAACGTTGCCAGCGGTTCGCGGAAAAAACTGTTATGCCAAACTCCGGACGCCAGCCCGTCAACACCAGCAACGTGCTTTCAGTGATCATGGGCGGAGGGCAGGGAACGAGACTGTTTCCCCTCACCAAAGAGCGCGCGAAGCCCGCCGTGCCGCTGGCCGGAAAGTACCGGCTGGTGGACATCCCGATTTCCAACTGCATCAACTCCGGGCTGCGCCGCATTTATCTGCTGACCCAGTTCAACTCCGCCTCGCTGCACCGGCATATTTCCCAGTCCTACAAGTTCGATCATTTCTCGGGCGGGTTCGTCGAGATCCTCGCGGCCGAACAGACCTTTGCCGACACCTCGTGGTATCAGGGCACCGCGGATGCCGTGCGCAAAAACCTGATTCACTTTCTGAACCACGATTTTGATTTCCTGCTGATCCTCAGCGGCGACCAGTTGTACCGGATGGATTTCCGCAACATCATCGCCCAGCATATTGAAAGCGACGCGGACATCACGGTCGCCACCATTCCCGTCACACGGCGACAGTCGGAGTCGCTCGGGATCATGCAGATCAATGAGGAGCGTCGCATCACGCGTTTCGTCGAGAAGCCGAAGGATCCGGCGGTCCAGGATTCGCTGCGGCTCCCGCGCGAGTGGTACGGCCGGTTGGGAATCGAGGACGGGCAGGAGCTGTTTCTCGCGTCCATGGGCATTTACGTTTTCAACCGCGAGCTGTTGCGCAAACTCCTGGACAATACCCTGGCCGACTTCGGCAAGCACGTCATTCCGAGCGCCATCGAAACACACCGGGTCTTTTCCTATGTGTTTCAAGGCTACTGGGAGGACATCGGGACGATCCGTTCCTTTTTCGAAGCCAATCTTGACCTCACCTCCGAACTGCCGCGTTTCAACTTCTTCGACATGGGCGCACCCATCTTCAGCCGTCCCCGTTTTCTCCCCGGCTCAAAGATCAACAGCGCGCAGATCGACCACGCCGTGATCTCCGATGGGTGCATCCTGAACCACTCCCGCATCTCGCACAGCATCGTGGGGGTCCGCAGCATCGTCGGCCCGGGCACGGAACTCACCCGCGTGATCCTGCTCGGCTGCGATTATTACGAGTCGCGCGAATCCATCGAGGCGAACAAGCAGGCCAAACGGCCCCGCATCGGCGTCGGCATCAACGCGAAGATCGAAAATACGATCATCGACAAGAACGCCCGCATCGGCGACAACGTCGTCATCTCGCCCGCCGGCAAGCCCGAGAACGTGGACCATCCGCTCTACTTCATCCGCGACGGCATCGTCATCATCCCCAAGAGCGGAATCCTGCCGGACGGGACCGTGATTTAGAACCGCCGCACCGCGTGCGTTCCCGCGCCTCTCACTCCAGCAGGGATTTCAGGACCGAGGCGGCAAGAGAAATACCCGTGTGCCGGTCAGCGTCATACGCGGATTCAGCGGACCGCGACTGTGTGCGAAGCACCAGTCGCTGCGCGCGAACATTGTCACCATCGCCGAAGGATTATCCTCAGCGCATTCCCTGCGTCTGACCGTACTGCGGCTGGTCCTCGGCGGACACAGTCGCGCTCCAGCGACTCAGCGGTCCGCGCTCCAAGCCTTTGAACAACACGCCCTCGAGATGCGCCCCACCCCCCAGCCCACTCGCAAAAGGCTTTCCAAAATCAGATTCTGCGCTAAATTGCCGGCAAACCCGGTACGTTTATGAAAAGTTTCCTCGCCTTCATCATCATCACACTGGCCATCAGCCTCGTTGCGCACGCCCAGGACTGGGCCAAGGCACGGCTCGAGAAATCACCGCGTCACATGGAGTGGGTGAAAGTCAAACACGGCGACCGCGAGGTCAATTGCTTCGTCGTGTATCCGGAGGTGAAGGACAAGGCGACCGCAGTGCTCGTCATTCACGAAATCTTTGGCCTCACCGACTGGGCCCGCGAAGCCGCCGATGAACTGGCCGCTGCCGGCTACATCGCCATCGCGCCGGACCTGCTGTCCGGCGAAGCCCCGAGCGGCGGCGGCACCGCCGAGATCGGCGACAGCGACGCCGCCATCAAAGCCGTGTCCGCGCTCCCGCCGGCTCAAGTGACGGCAGATCTGAACGCGGCGGCGCAGTACGTGACCAAGCTCCCGGCATGCAACGGCAAACTGGCGGTGGCGGGATTCTGTTGGGGAGGCGGACAATCCTTCCACTATGCGACGGTGAACAAGGATCTCCAGGCCGCCTTTGTGTTCTATGGCCCTCCTCCGACGGGAGATGCCCTGCGGCAAATCCAGTGTCCCGTGTACGGCTTTTATGGCGGGAACGACAACCGTATCACCTCCACCATTCCGAAAGCATCCGACGAGATGAAACAAGCCGGGAAAACGTACCTGCCGGTGACCTACGATGGCGCCGGGCACGGCTTCATGCGCGGCGGGGAAGCCCCCGATGCCCGGCCGGCGGACAGCACCGCCCGCCAGGAAGCGTGGAAACGCTGGAAGGAATTGCTGGGCAAACTGTGACGCGCCGCCGCCGCGGCCAGCCGGACCCGGAGCGGCGCTACTTCGTCTGTGCGGCGAGCATGAAAACCCGCCCGCCACGGCTCGTCATCAGTTGGAACTGTTCCTCTTCAGGCCCGCGCGGAACCGCCATGCCGTCGGCATTCTCGTCGTGGGTGGGTTTGCCGTCCACGAGCAGCATGTAATGATGGGTGCGGTTGCCCGGGATGTGCTCGACGGTCGCCTGCCACCCGTCCAGCTTGTTGGCCCGCGCCAGCGGCACCTTCTGCCAATGTGTGAACGACCCGGCGATCTCAACCGTGGCCGGCTTCTGTGTTTGACCCTCCGGCGGTTGCCAGCGGAACACCTTCGAAAACGTCAGGACGCGATGGGTGGGGTGCTTCTTCGCCACGGCTTCGTGGGGCAAAGTGACCCGAATCGGCATCCCGGTTTTTGGCGACGGTTTCCGCTCGGACAAATTGTTGTAATTGCTCAACATATAAAGTCTCAATTTAGCAAGCTCCTGTCTCGCGGATCAAATCGAAAAGAAATGTTTTGGATGTCTCAATGTCTCTCGGAGGCTGCATTCCGCCCCCCGCAGCCGGGTCCCGATGTCCTCCCCCTTGGCGCCGGGACCGCACCGCGCGCCGAGTCTTTGGGCAGCACGCCCTTGACACTGCCCCCGGGGTGCGGCCTTCAGGCCGATTCATCACCCGAACATCGATGGCGAAATGCATTGCCCACAGGCGATGAACAGTGAAGCGGCGTAAACGCGCTTCATCGTTCGAAATCCCACAGGTCAATCGTTTCGTCTTCGCCCGCTCGGACACTGAAGCGGGCTGAAGGCCGCGCTCCCGGGGCAGTGTCCGGATGCGCCGGGCGTTTTCTCGCGTTCGCACTTCTTGCTTCACAATTTCCGTTCCGTTCCCCAACATGCCGCCAACAGGACGGCAGGGAATCCCGTTTTGATCGTGAAGATGAAAGCCAAGATTATTGTTATGCCAAAAAAGGCGGTCCTCGATCCGCAAGGCAAGACCGTGCAGAGCGCGCTCGAACACATGGGCTATTCCGGCATCACCGCAGTCCACGTCGGCAAATACCTCGAGATCGAACTCGACGGCGCCGACAAGGAAACCGCCCGCCGGCAGTTGAACGAAGCCGCGCACAAGTTTCTCAGCAACCCGGTGATCGAGGATTACAAACTGGAGATCGAATGAACTTTGCCGTCCTCCAGTTTCCCGCCTCGAACTGCGACCAGGACGCGATCCATGCGATCCGGCTCCTGGGCCACTCCGCCCGTTATGTCTGGCACAAGGAAAACTCCCTGGGCGCTGCGGATGCCGTGGTGGTGCCCGGGGGATTCAGTTACGGCGATTACCTGCGCTGCGGCGCGATCGCGCGGTTCAGTCCCGTCATGCAGGCCGTCCAACAATTCGCCGCGAACGGCGGCTGGGTCATAGGCATCTGCAACGGCTTCCAGGTGCTGACCGAGGCCGGGATGCTGCCCGGCGCGCTGGTGCGCAACCGCGACCTGCAATTCCACTGCGAACACATCCATTTGAAAACGCTTGCCGCCGACACCCCTTTTACGAACCAAATCCCGGCAGGCAAGCCGTTGCGCATCCCGATCGCTCATGGCGAAGGATGCTATTTCGCCGACGATGAAACGCTCGCGCTGCTGAAATCAGACAATCGGATTCTTTGGCAGTATTGCGACGCGAACGGGGAGCCGACCGACGTCGCGAATCCCAACGGGTCATTGCTCAATATCGCCGGCATCTGCAATGAACGCCGAAACGTCGCCGGCCTCATGCCGCACCCCGAACGGGCTTGCGAGCCGCTGCTCGGCAGCGCCGACGGCCGCTGGATATTCGAGAGCATGATCGCCGCGCTGCAGGACAAATTGGCGAAGGCGGCGTGATACAAGCTTGGAAGAAATTAAAGCATTTGTTTGGTTGGTGATTAATGAAAGTGCCGCATCCCATTCCATATCAGGGGAGCAAGCGTAGTCTTGCCTCTGCGATATTGGATTATTTTCCGGAAGGAGTGAACACGCTCCTTGAACCCTTTGCGGGGTCTGCAGCACTCACACTGGCGGCGGCGGCGAGAAGCGTGGCTCGTCAATACATCATCAACGACCTCAACGAGCCGCTGATGGATTTGTGGGGAGAGATCATCAACTCACCAGAAAAACTCGCCCGGCAATACGAGTGCCTTCGGAAAGCGCAGCACGGCGATCGACGGAGTTACTACGACGAGGTGCGGGACGAATTCAACCGCTCGAGCAAGCCCGATCATTTTCTCTATCTGCTGGCGCGGTGTGTGAAGGCATCTGTCCGCTACAACGCTGATGGAGAATTCAATCAGAGTCCAGACAACCGGCGGATGGGCGCGCTGCCAGAAACGATGCGAGAGCACATTCTCGGCGCATCATGTCTTTTGCGTGGAAAGACGGACTTGTTGAAACTCGACTACAACGAAGTTGTCGCTCGGGCGACCTCTGACGATTTGATTTACCTGGATCCTCCTTATCAGGGAGTTTGTGGCAGCCGCGACCCGCGTTATCTGAAAAGCGTTTTGTTCGATGAATTCGTCGAGGTATTGGAAACACTGAATCACCGTGACATCAGTTACCTCGTTAGTTACGACGGTAGAACAGGCAACCGGACACACGGGCGCCCACTGCCCGATCGTTTGCGGTTGCATCTCGTCGAATTGAAAGCCGGCCGTTCTTCACAAGCCACACTGCTGGGACGCAACGAGATTACGGTCGAGTCGCTTTATCTTTCACCCGCGTTGGCGGTAAAGCTGAGCCTGTGTCGCAGGTACCCGCGCCGCGCCGCCGAACAACTGGCTTTGTTGGAGGGCGCGCGATGAGCGGTCCCAGGCTTCCGCCAGCGTTCGTCAAATTGTGCAAATCCGTCAAAGCCAAGCGCCCGAAAACGGTAATTGACCACATCCTCAAGCACGGATTCATCACCACGCAGGAGTTGAAGGATACCTATGGCTACAACCATCCGCCGCGCACGGTCCGAGACGTAAAGGAACACGGTATTCCCATTGAGATGTTTCGCGCGGAAGGAAGCGATGGTCGCAAGATAGCCGCTTACCGCTTCGGCAATCCAAAGCAGTCTCGGTTTGGACGACAGTTGGGGCGAACTGCTTTCGCCAAGGAACTGAAAGCGAAACTGGTAGCATTGCATGGCACACGCTGCGCCATCTACAACATCGCGATGCGTCCACTTCGCCGCGCCGACATCATGTGGACCGGAGCGGAAGTCGAGACTTACGAGAGGTTGAAGAAGCAGACGCAGGAGCTTCAAAAACATATTCCTGGTTACGTGAAGGAGATAATTGAAGCGCATTTGAAAAATACTCCATAAACCACATTTTGCGCCTTGACGTTGAATTTTGAAATGTCCGACCCCGCCATTACTCCCGAACTGGTCCAAAAACATGGCCTCACACCGGACGAGTTCGCGCGCATCCGGCAAATCCTCGGACGCGACCCGGGTTACACCGAGCTGGGCATCTTCTCGGTCATGTGGAGCGAACATTGCTCCTATAAAAACACCCGCCCGCTCCTGAAAACCTTCCCCACGAAATCGCCGAAAATCCTGGTCGGCGCCGGCGAGGAAAACGCGGGCATCATCGACATCGGCGACGGCCTGGCCATCGCCTTCAAAATCGAGTCGCACAACCATCCGAGCGCCGTCGAACCGTTTCAGGGCGCCGCCACGGGCGTGGGCGGCATCGTCCGCGACATTTTCACCATGGGCGCGCGTCCGATTTGTTCGGTGAACTCGCTACGTTTCGGGCCGATTGTGGAAGAGAATGGGAGCGCACGCGTCCCGCGTTCCGAATCCGGCGTCGCGCCGGATTCTTCCAAAAACCAAACTTCACCGGTGAGGGATTTGGATGAGCAACGTATTCGGCGCGACGCCGAAAACCACACGCCGGAGGCGCGTGCTCCCCAAATCGCAAACAACCGCCGCTTGTTTGCCGGCGTCGTCAGCGGCATCGCGCATTACGGCAATTGCTTCGGCATCCCCACCGTCGCCGGCGAGGTTTATTTCGACAAATCCTACGAAGGCAACCCGCTCGTCAATGCCTTCTGCCTCGGCGTGCTTCGCCACGATCAGATCGTGCGCGGCGCGGCCCAGGGCGTGGGCAACCCCGTTTTCTACGTCGGCCCGGCCACCGGGCGCGACGGCCTCGCCGGAGCGGCGTTCGCATCGCAGGATTTGACCGAGGAATCCGCCGAGAAACAGCGCGGCGCAGTGCAGGTGGGCGATCCCTTCATGGAGAAACTCGTGTGCGAAGCGTGCCTCGAACTGCTCGCCACCGGCGCGGTGGCCGGCATCCAGGACATGGGCGCCGCGGGCCTGACCTGTTCGACCTGCGAAACGGCGGCGCGCGCCGGCACGGGCATCGAGATTGAATTGAGCAAGGTCCCCCAGCGCGCCCCGAACATGACGCCTTACGAAATCATGCTGAGCGAATCCCAGGAGCGGATGCTCATCATCGTCCACCAGGGACGCGAGGATGAAGTGAAACGCATCTTCGACAAGTGGGACCTGCCCTGGGCGCAGATCGGGTTCGTCACGGACACCGGCCGCATGGTCGTGCGGCTGCAGGGCGTCGTGGTGGCCGATATCCCGGCCAGGAAAATCGCCGACGAATCCCCCGTTTACCAGCGCGAGGCGCGGGAACCGGAGTATTTGAAGGACGTCCGAGCCTTCCGCCTGGACGGCATCCCCGATTCCGGCGATCCCGCCGCCGATCTCAAGAAACTGCTCGCCTGGCCGACGATCGCGTCCAAGAACTGGGTTTACCGCCAATACGATCACATGGTCCGCGACGGCTCGGTGGTCTGCCCGGGCTCCGACGCGGCGGTGATCCGGATCAAACAGGATTCGGTGCCGGCTGATTCTAAATCTGAAACCTCCAATTTCAAATCGGACAAGTTCATCGCCATCTCGGTGGACTGCAACGCGGGTTACGTTTACCTGGATCCGTATGAAGGCGGGAAGATCGCGGTGGCGGAGGCGGCGCGGAACCTGGCCTGCTCCGGAGCCGTGCCGCTGGGAGTGACCGACAACCTGAATTTCGGCAACCCGCACAAGCCCGAATTGTTCTGGCAGCTCAAGGAATCCGTGCGCGGCCTTGCAGAGGCCTGCAAGGCGTTCAATGCGCCCGTCACCGGCGGCAACTGCTCCCTCTATAACCAAAGCCCCGCCGGCCCGATCGATCCGACGCCGACCGTGGCCATGGTGGGGTTGATCGAAAAGCCGGAGCACATCACCACGCAATGGTTCAAGGATGAAGGGGATGCCATCCTTCTGCTGGGCACGCCGGTGGACGCCGGGGATCCCCTGCAGGGGCTGGGAGGCAGCGCGTATTTGGAGGTGATTCACGGCCTGAAGACCGGACGGCCGCCGCGCTGCGATCTGGAGAAGGAAAAGGAGCTGCATCTCGCCTTGAGGGCGCTGATCTATTCCGGGGCGGTCAAAAGCGCGCACGATTGCAGCGAGGGCGGCGTGGCGGTGGTGCTCGCGGAAAGCTGCATCTCGCAGCACATTGCCCGGGAGACACCGCGCCTGATCGGCGCGCAAGTGGATTTGACAGCCGCAGCCGCCGCTCGCGGGAGCGCGGCTCAAAAGGAAGCCTCCGCGGCGGAATCCTTCGCGGGACCGAGACTGGACGCGCTGCTCTTCGGCGAAACCCAGGGCCGCATCCTCATCACCGTCACAGCACTGAACGCCGGCAAAGTGCTCGCACAGGCCGCTATTCTAGGCGTCCCCGCCGCTCGCATCGGCACCGTCGGCGGATCGTCATTGCAAATCAAGACCGCCGGGGGCACCTTGTCCTGCGACGTTGGCGAGTTGCATGATCTCTGGTGGAATTCCATCGCGCGGGCGATGAGCAGTTGATGCAGGAATATCCCAAACATTATTGCGGCGTCTTCGGCATTTATGGGCATCCCAATGCCGCCGAATTGACGTACTACGGCCTCTATGCGCTGCAGCATCGCGGCCAGGAAAGCGCCGGAATCGTGACTTCCGACGGCAAGCAGTTTCGCGCCCACAAAGGCATGGGGCTGGTATCGCAGGTGTTCGACGGCGAGATCCTGCACGGGCTCATCGGCAGAATGGCGGTGGGCCACACGCGCTATTCCACCTCCGGCTCGTCGCTGATCCAGAATGCCCAGCCTCTGACAATCAATTCCCGAATCGGCCCCGTCGCCATCGCCCACAACGGGAACCTCACCAATGCCATGGTCCTCCGGGATGAACTCGAGGACAAGGGACAGATTTTCCAAACCTCTGTGGACAGCGAGATCATCCTGCATCTGCTGGCCCAGCCGGGCGGGAACGGAAACGGCAATCACCTCGTCCATACCTTGCGCCGGATCGAGGGCGCCTATTCGCTCGTCATCATGACCGAGAACGAGCTGATCGGCGTGCGGGATCCGCACGGGTTCCGGCCCCTGAGCCTCGGCAAAATCGACGATGCCTGGGTGCTCGCCAGCGAAACCTGCGCGTTCGACCTGATCCACGCCAAATTCGTGCGCGACGTCGAGCCCGGCGAAATCGTCATCATCAACCAGGACGGCCTGACCAGCATCCAGGCGTTCCCGGAACAGGAACGCCGCGCTTTCTGCATTTTCGAATACGTCTATTTCGCGCGGCCCGACAGCGTCATCGCCGACCGGAACGTGTACAAAGTCCGCGTCGAGATGGGCCGCCAACTCGCGCGCGAATTTCCGCTCGACGCGGACGTGGTGGTGCCCGTGCCCGACAGCGGAAACTGCGCCGCGCTGGGCTATTCGCAGGAATCCAGAATCCCCTTCGAGATGGCCTTCGTCCGCAACCATTACGTCGGCCGCAGCTTCCTCCAGCCGTCCCAGTTGATTCGCGACTTCGACGTGCGCGTGAAGCTGAACCTCATCACGGAACTGGTGAAGGGCAAGCGGGTCATCGTGGTGGACGATTCGATCGTGCGCGGCACGACGTGCAAGACGCGTGTGAACAACCTCAAGCAGGCCGGCGCCAAGGAAGTGCACGTGCTGGTCAGTTGCCCGCCGCACATGCACCCGTGCGTCTATGGCATCGATTTTCCCGACCGCAGCAAATTGATGGCGGCCAACCATTCGCTCGAGGAAATCCGCAAGTATCTCAGCGCGGATTCCCTCTATTACCTTTCCCAGGAGGGGATGGTGAAAGCGACCGGCCTGCCGAAAACCGCGTTCTGCATGGCGTGCTATGACGGGCGTTATCCGGTGCCGTACGATCCCACCGTGGACAAATACATCATCGAACGGCGCAACGGTCGCGTGGCGAGCCTGAGCGAAACCATGGCCAAGGACCGGGCGCAGATCAAGCTGCTCTGAGAGCCGGTGGAGCGCGGACAGCCCTGTCCGCTGGAATGCTGGAAGCACGAGGATGGAAGAGATTCCTGCGAAACGAAAAGGAAACCACAGATGGACCGGATAAAAAGGTGATCCGCTAATGTCACGAATTCCCGCGAATTGGAACCAGGAAAATTCATTCGCGGTCATTCGCGAGGGTATGAGTTTTGTCAACGGGGCGTCCTGAAAGACTCAGGTCGCGGTTGCAGAGCGGACGGAAGCGGGTCCACCTTAAGGACCAGTTGGTCAGCTAACCAGCAGGTGGGCTTACGGG
>Ga0224555_1002727_pt1 | contig 19871 bp, 7 predicted proteins | sample 714S23034metaG_FD_180687 | JGI IMG/M metagenome (GOLD analysis project Ga0224555, IMG submission 180687) | Peat soil microbial communities from Stordalen Mire, Sweden - 717 S2 30-34 | ecosystem: Environmental > Terrestrial > Soil > Wetlands > Peat | place: Sweden: Norrbotten County, Stordalen...
GGCATCGATCAGTTTTCCTCCTGACCTCTATAGCCATCTCGAGGAACTAGCACGGCAAAAGAAGGTGTCATTGGCCTGGGTGGTACGCGACGCAGCGGAGAAGTATGTAGCAGGCGGAGCCACAATGGAGACAGGGAGCCGGGAAAAATGAATGTCTTCGACTTGCGCGACTGTGTCGTCAGCGACTATGCCAGTTACATCCGGAGTTTTATCGATATTGCCGATCCCGCAATCAGCCAGAAGGTCGACTCGGATCTTGCCGAAGGAAAGCTCTGGCCCGACCCCCTCCTCCAGTTCAATCCTGCCTACGAGCAGGTTGGCACCGTCGAAGAGATCGCACAAACAGGCCTTTTGCACCACGCATTACCAGATATTTTCAAGGGCTACTCTCTTTACCAGCATCAATTGGAAGCCATTCGTTTAGGGATAGCGGGCAAAGACTTCGTCGTCACTTCTGGCACTGGGTCAGGAAAGTCCCTCACTTACATCGGAACCATTGTTCACCGGCTCCTGGCAGAACCACAGTCAGAAGGGGTGTCCGCCGTCATTGTTTATCCGATGAACGCCCTCATCAATTCCCAGACCAACGAATTCAACGTTTACAAGAAGAACTATGAAGACGCGACAGGAAAGAAGTTTCCCATAACCGTTGGTCAGTATACGGGCCAGGAGAAGAGTGGGCCGCGTCATGAAATGCAGGAAAATCCTCCCCAAGTTCTCCTCACGAACTACATGATGCTCGAGCTTTTGCTGACTCGGCTGCATGAACGGAAGATCCGTGACGCCATTTATAGCAACCTCCGGTTCCTTGTATTCGACGAACTCCACACCTACCGGGGACGGCAGGGCGCCGACGTCGCAATGCTCATCCGTCGCATTCGTGCGCAATGCAAACAGGACGTTGTCTGCATCGGGACATCGGCCACAATGGTCTCGGTAGGCACCCTTGAAGCGCAGTGCGTGGAAGTCGCGACCGTTGCCAGCACAATGTTCGGCAAGCCCTTCACCGCCGCCCAGGTTGTCAATGAAAAACTGCGCCGCTCGCTAGAGTTCTCCGGTGCACTTCCGGACGAAAGTACCCTGTCCAAGGCCATTGAAACTGGCATCACCATCTCCGCAGGCGAAGCCGAACTCCGATCTAACCCCATTGCCGTTTGGCTGGAAAACCAGATAGCACTTGATGAACGGGAAGGTCAACTCATACGGCGCAAGCCGCTGCAGGTCGGAGAAGTAGTTGCTTTCCTCTCCAGGGCATCAGGGCAATCCACAGCCGTTTGCAAGAAGACTATCGCTGACCTCCTTCATTGGATCAGTTCCGTCAATCAAGAGCTGATGGAAAAGGGGTCGCGGTACACAATTCTGCCTTTTAAGCTTCATCAGTTTATCGCCCAAACCGGTTCCGTCTATACGACTCTTGACCAAGATGAGGCCAAGCGCTTCATTACCCTTGAACCGGGGATATACAAGCAGGACGACGAAAACAAGAAGCGTATTTACCCGAACGTCTTTAGCCGGGCAACTGGCCATCCGTTCTTGTGTGTTTCCCTTGCCAACAATCTTCTCGAACCTCGTGAGTTTAGGGCGAGTTCCAACGAAGACGACGAAGATGGGGATCAGCTTAGAGACGGCTACCTTATCGTTGGAGAAAGCGTTTGGAATCCAGAAACCGACCTCCAAGACCTCCCTGGGGCCTGGGTGCGCCACGCTCGAAATGGCATAATCGTACCCGATTCTAAGAAATCTCCGCGGTTCCCCCGAAAGATACGGTTCGATGAATACGGCAATTATTCTGATAAGCCTTCTGAGAACCTGAAACTGTGGGGCTGGTTCATGCCTGCCCCCCTTCTTTTCGACCCCACGGGGGGCGTCATCTTTGACCCCAAAACCAACGAAGGAACGAAGCTTACCAAGCTCGGTAGTGAAGGACGTAGTACCTCTACTACTATTACTGCCTTTTCTATCCTCAGCCGCCTCCAGCAAGCCGACTATCCAGCCAAAGATCAGAAGATCCTGAGCTTTACGGATAACGTGCAAGATGCCGCCCTCCAGGCCGGCCATTTCAATGATTTTGCGCAGGTCGTTCAGTTGCGCTCCGCTATCTACAGAGCTTTGCAGGCTGCTCCAGACCAAGTCCTGACCTACTCGACGATTGGAGAAGCGGTATTCAAGTCTCTGAACCTGTCGTTTCTCGATTTCGCCAACCGCGATTCCGAACCGATACTGGCCCCGGTGAAACGTGACTATGAGTTGGCCCTTCAGTCATTTCTGTTTTATCGGGCCGTAGGCGACCTTCGTCGAAGCTGGCGCATTGTCTTGCCGAATCTCGAACAATGCGCCCTGCTGAGGATTGAGTACCAGTACCTCGATGAGGTCGCGAATCACCCCGACCTATGGTCAGATGTCCCCGTACTTGGTGCTCTTGGAGCCAAAGAACGGCGGGACGTCATCGAAGCCATCCTTGATTTCTTTCGCCTTGAGTTCGCACTCCACAGCGAGAACTTTCTGACTCCATCCCGGCTCAAGGAGAATGAGAAGGTATTTCGTGAGCGGCTGAAAGCACCCTGGACCATCGAACGTGCAGAAGAGCTTCGCGAACCCTGTGTCATCCGTTATGAGCCGCTCCACAGGTCTGCTCGGCTGATTTCAAAGAGCCTTGGGCCATCAAGCGGACTCGGTAAATTCCTCAAGGACCTTGCGAAAAAGCATGGGGTGGACCTCAAAGGAGAACATTACAAGAACTTCGTTCTCCTTCTTATGCGCAAACTCAAGGATGCCGACTATCTTGTCGAGCAAAAAGCCCGTAGCGAGGACAACGTCGACATTACAGTCTTCCGACTTCGAATCGACAAGATCCTCTGGTGGCTGGGGGATGGCGAAACTGTTAAGTTCGATCCCATCAAGCGCCGTGCATACAAGCAGCACAATCCACGTCCAAATGAGTTCTTCCGTGACATGTACCGCGACTTTGCCCCCGCCAAGCGCCTCCGCGCCGAGGATCACACCGGCTACGTGAAAACGGATGATCGGGCGGACCGCGAAGACCGCTTCCGTGCTGATTGGTTTATCGACGAGAAGAGGACCCAGCCAGACCACGCGAAAATCCGCAGCAACTCTATCTGTGCCCTCTTCTGCTCTCCCACAATGGAACTGGGCATCGATATCGGAGGCCTCGCGGTCGTTCATCTTCGCAATGCACCCCCCAACCCTTCGAACTACGCTCAGCGCTCCGGCCGCGCAGGTCGAAGCGGGCAGGGCGCGCTAATCGTTACTTATTGTTCCAGCTACTCCCCACATGACCGGCACTGCTTCCAGCACCAGACCGAGCTCGTCGCAGGTGCGGTGCAGGCACCACGGCTCGATCTTTGCAACCGCGAACTGCTGCTCACGCATCTCAACGCGCTAACTATCAGCGAAATAGGATTGCCCGGCCTGGAGGCCCAAGGTGAAATGCCGCCCTCGCTCATGCGGCTCATTGTGGATGACAACGCAAATATGCCTCTGTCCCCGGTCGTCCGCGACGGGCTGCATATTTCACCCTCTTATCACACGCAGATTAGGACGACATTCCGCCGGGCTATTAAGGATTTTCACGAAAAGCTCGACGTTCAGGCGCCATGGTATTCGGATACGTGGATCGAACAGAATCTTGGGAACATCGCCGACAATCTGGACAGCGCCATGAACCGCTGGCGCAACATGTACCGTTCCGCCCGGACTCTCCTTTCCCGTGCTACGCAGCCAATTGAAAGTGGGCTTCTCACGGTCGGAAGCGACGAATACAAAAAGTACAAGCGCCATCAGGACCAGGCCAACCGACAGTTGAATCTGTTACGAAACGACATCAGCTTGTCCGTCGGCACCGAGCGTTCAGAGTTCTACCCCTACCGTTACCTCGCTTCTGAAGGTTTCCTGCCAGGCTACAATTTCACGAGATTACCCCTCCGGGTTTTCGTGCCTGCAGGTGATTCAACGGGCGAATTCATCTCTCGTCCGCGTGTTATTGCCCTGCGCGAATTCGGGCCCCGCAACCTCATCTACTACAACGGCAGCAAGTTTCGCGTCTCGCAACTCATCGTGCAGGATGCAGAATCTTCATTGACCGAGGCCAAAATCAGTACCAAGACCGGCTACTTTCTCACTGGCGAGCAGAAGGACTTGGAGATCTGTCCCTTCTCAGGCGCGAATCTGGGAGATAACGCAAACAAGGAGTACCTGAAAGACCTTCTTGAAATGTCGGAATCCCGGGCAGAGGAAGTGGACCGCATCTCTTGCGAAGAGGAGGAGCGCGTATCGAGCGGATATGACGTTTCCACCTATTTCGCAGTCGATGGTGGCGACTTCGGCAGCATTAGCAAGGCAAGTGCACTTTCAACCGAAGCGCACCTCTTAAACCTCCGCTATATCCCAGCCGCCCGCTTGTACCACGTCAATTCGAAATGGCGCTCCCAACGTACCGAAGGCTTCCCTCTTGGCCTCACTTCAGGCGACTGGCGAACTTCCGTGCCGGGGCCGAACGACAATGTACGCGAGAAATATCGCCTCGTTAAGCTCTTTACCTCGAATGTCGCCGATGCCCTCTATATTGAGCCGGTAGCAGCGCTGGGCCTCAATGCCAACGGCGTGGTCACACTTGAACATGCCCTTAAGCGGGCGATCGAGACTGTCTTCCAGGTGGAACCCAACGAGATAGGCGTGGTCACTCTCGGCGCGCCTGATGCCCCAAACATCCTCATCTATGAAGCCGCCGAGGGAAGCCTGGGCATCCTTTCGCAATTTGTTGAGGGTACTGATGTATTCTTGCGGGTTATCGAAGCTGCAAAGCAGATCTGCCGCTTCGACGATCCCGACTACAAAGCTCCGGCTTCCTATAACGATCTCCTCAGCTACTACAACCAGCGAGACCATAAGGTTATCGATCGGCACCTGATTAAGGACGCCCTCGACAAGCTGGCTCTTTGCTCAATTGAAATCCAAACCAACACCGCCTATCGAGACTATGAAGAGCAGCACCAGTCGATGCTGAGACACCTGGACCCCACCTCATCCACCGAACGCGAGTTCATTGCCTTTCTCTTTAAGAACGGCCTGCGTCTGCCCGACGAAGCGCAGAAGCGGGTCGACGGTATCTACTGCCAGCCTGATTTCTATTACGAGCCGCGATTCTGGGTCTTTTGTGACGGCTCACCGCATGACGAACCAGCGATTCAACTGCGTGACGCCGAACAGCGCCAACTCATCATTGCGCGTGGAGACGAAGTCTGGTCCTGGCACTATCGGGAAGACCTGGCCACGAAAATTGCCCAACGTCCCGACATCTTCAGGAAAGTACGATGACCAGCCAACTTCAGCCCGGAAAACTCGTATCGCTGCGGGGCCGTGAATGGGTAGTACTCCCTTCGGATGATCCCGATAACCTACTCGTGGTGAAACCCCTCGGAGGTTCCGACGATGAGACGACGGGGATTTATCTTCCGCTAAATATCGAGTCCGATCGCCCCGTGGACGCCCGCTTTGCTCCGCCGACCAGTGCCGACCTGGCAGATTTCTCGACTGCACGCCTTCTCTACGACTCAGCACGTCTTGCCTTTCGCAATGGCGCCGGCCCATTCCGCGCCCTCGCCAAATTGTCCTTTCGCCCCCGTGCGTATCAGATCGTCCCGCTCATCATGGCCCTTCGACAGGAGACCGTGCGACTGCTCGTGGCGGACGACGTCGGTGTCGGAAAGACGATTGAAGCGCTGCTCATCTTGCGCGAGCTTTTGGAGCGACGTACCATCAAACGCTTTGCGGTAGTATGCCTACCGCACTTGTGCGAACAATGGCAGGAGGAGATCCGCTCCAAGCTGGACATTGAGGCGGTCATTATCCGGTCGAATACTCAAGCTGGTCTTGACCGCCGAATCCAGGGGGACGCGAGTGTCTATGATTACTATCCCTTTCAGATCATCAGTATCGACTTCATCAAGTCAGATGTTCGCCGGGACGTCTTCGTGGAACAGTGCCCGGAACTCGTCATCGTAGATGAAACGCACACTTGCGCCCGGCCTACTGGGGCATCAACGGCTCAACAGCAGCGCTACCATCTCGTCAGCCGTATCGCCGCAAAGCCAGGCCAACACCTGGTGATGCTTACAGCAACCCCACACAGTGGAAAGCCGGAAGAATTTCAGTCGATCCTTGGCCTGCTGAGGCCCGAATTCGAAGTCCTCGACCTTCCTAACGCGTCTCAGGCACAGCGTCGCGATCTTGCTCGTCACTTCATTCAACGCAAGAGAGCGGACGTCGCAAGGTGGATGGATGAGGATACGCACTTCCCGTTGCGCGATACATTCGAGTGGCCGTATGACCTCTCCCGTGAATACGCGGCCTTCTTCGGCGACATCCTGGAATTCGCCCGCAAACTTGTGATGCCCGACCCGACTGGCACCCGCAAGAAGAGAGTTCAGTATTGGACGGCGCTCGCCCTTTTGCGCGGCGTCATGTCGAGTCCGAAAGCCGGCGTCAAGATGCTCAACACGAGGATTGAACGCCTTGCCGAAGCTGACCGCGATGTTGAACAAGCGACAAACGAGAGCGCAGAAAACCCTGTTCGCGACCTCGACTATGGCTTCGAAGGCGACAACGCGCCCACTCAAGTCCTGGAACTTGGCGATTTGTCGGAATACCAGCGGCGACAAATGAACACTTTCGCCGAACGACTCGAGAACCTTGGCAATATCCGGCAAGACGGCAAGCTGTTTGCGGCAAGCGTCGTCCTGGAAGAGTGGCTCGAAAAGGGTTTCAATCCGGTCGTCTTCTGCCGATACATCGACACAGCTCTATACCTGGGCGAACATCTCGGCCCTGCACTGCGGCAGAAGTTTACAGACGTCGATCTTCAGGTAATCACCAGCGAAGATCCGGATGACGTTCGTCGGCAGCGCATCGCGGGGATGTCCGGCAACAAGCGCCGCGTTCTTGTTGCCACCGATTGCCTGAGCGAGGGCATCAACCTTCAGGAACTCTTCACGGGCGTTCTGCACTATGACCTCCCATGGAATCCCAACCGGCTTGAACAGCGTGAAGGACGTGTCGATCGCTTCGGGCAGCAGGCAGCAGAGGTAAAAGCGTGCCTCCTCTACGGCGCAGACAACCCAATCGACGGAATCGTACTGGATGTTCTTCTCCGCAAAGTGCGGGAGATCAAGCGCGCTACTGGTATCAATGTCCCATTCCCCGAGGACTCGCAAAGCATCATAGACACCATTACACAGGCGCTGCTCCTCAACCCCGATCGCCGCATCGAGAAGAAGCGTGGGCGAGGGCAGATGGAGTTTGTTTACGATTCCTTTGACGAGGCGTCCGTCGCCAAGAATAGAGTCACTCGCAAAGTAGACGAGGCCGCGGGGCGCGAAATCGCCTCTCGAAGCATCTTCGCCCAGTACACCATCAAGGCCAATGAGATTGAAGAGGACCTCCGGGCGGTCGATGAGGCCATCGGCGACCCGAAAGCGGTGCAGGACTTCGTAACTTCAACGCTCCAAAATCTTCTCGGCGTTCAGGTAATCACAGAAAGAAAAGGATTCAGCATTGTTCCTGGAAACATGCCGGCTCCCTTGCTGGACCTTCTCCCAGCCGGCAAATTGACCGGTGCCAGGCAACCCATCAAGGTCAGTTTCGAATCGCCAACGCCGGAGGGTTACCACTACCTAGGTCGCAATCATCGCTTTGTTGAGCAGCTCTGCCAGTTCGTCATGGCCAATACTCTTGCCCGTGAAGGTCAACGTGCCGCCCGCAGCGCTGTAATCCGCACCCGCGATGTCACCCGAAAGACAACTCTGTTGCTCTTCCGCTGCCGTAATGTAATTGAGCAGAGCAAGAGCGGTCACCAGATCGTCGCTGAGGAAATGCTCTTGTGGGGGTGGCGTGGCGCGCCACAGGATCGCGAGCATCTTGACCACGCCGAGGCCAAAGCGCTTCTCGCTTCTGCTCGCGCCTCAAGCGACCTCTCCCCTCAGGCACGAGCTAGCTTCCTGGACAATGAGCTCGACATCATGGACAAGCTCTCGTCTAAGTTCGACGAAATCGCAGAGGAACAGTCGAAGCGCCTGGTTGCTGCGCATGAAAGATTCAGTTCGCTCATGGATAAGCAACGATTTCAGGTTGTGTATCCTGTCTTGCCGATGGACCTCCTTGGCATCTACATCCTGTTGCCGGAGGTGGCGTCATGATCTACCCCAGCATCAGAATTGAAGGCGCCATCCTTTCGCCGGACATCCTCGGCCGCCTTGAAGATCTTCCCGGCCAGAAGCCAGCCGACTTCGGTCTCGATTCCTCCATCAAGGTGAAGGACGAAATCGTCCGAGCCTGGGCTGACGCGCAAGACTTCTGGCGCATCTTTCAGCGCAAGCTCGATAGCCTCAGACCGGAATCACCCGCCACATCCGAGACACGACAGCTTTGGGTGGTTCCTCTGCTGGCTCTACTCGGCTATCAGGTTGAATTCCAAGTCCGGGGCGCGGAGCTCAATGGCAAGATTTACGCCATATCGCACCGGGCAGTCAACAGAGCCCAGGCTCCGGTGCAGATTGTCGGCTACCGCGAGCCGGCTGGCCTTGATCGCAAACCTGAAAACGCTACCCTGCGCATGTCGGCTCATGCCATCGTGCAGGAGTTCATCAATCTCAACGAGCAGCTCTACGGCCTGGTCACCAACGGCAGGGTTCTTCGGCTTCTCCGCAACAGTTCCCGGCTCATCAAGCTCAGCTATCTTGAGTTCGACCTTGACCGCATCTTCACCGACGGTCTTTACGCTGACTTCGCGGTTCTCTACCGACTGCTTCACGCCACTCGCCTTCCTCTTTCCGATGAGACCAGCAAGGAAAGCTGGATCGAGCGCTACCACCAGGACTCAATCGAGTCCGGTGCTCGCATCCGCGATGGCCTCAGCTCGGCGGTCGAGGCTGCTATCCGCGCCTTTGGAACAGGATTCCTTAACCACCCGGCAAACAATGCACTCCACGATGCCGCGGTCAACGGGGGCCTCCGCCCCAGCGAGTACTACAACAACCTGTTGCGACTCATCTATCGCCTGCTCTTCCTCATGGTCATTGAGGAGCGCGATCTCGTCTTCCCAGCCGCCGCCGAGAAGAAGCAGCGGGACATCTACCGCCTCTATTACAGCGTGCAGCGGTTGCGGCAGCTCTCAGAGCATCGTCACCTTGCCGATCATCGCCGGCATGACATCTGGCTGGCGCTGCTTTCCACCTTCCGGCTCTTTGAAGCCGACGGGCCGGGCGAGAAGCTGGGCATCTCCCCGCTGGCTGGCGACCTCTTCGGCAACCAGGCCATTCCGCTGCTGGCCCCGTGCACGCTGGGTAATGATGTGCTCCTCGGCTGCTTGCGTGCCCTCAATGTCTACGAGCATCCTGAGAACCATCAGCTTATTCGGGTGAACTACGCTGCGCTCAACGTGGAGGAGTTCGGTTCCGTTTACGAAGGCCTGCTCGAATACGAGCCGGTCTTCATCAACCACGGCAACACCGTCGAGTTCAGCTTCGCACAGGGCGACGAACGAGCACGAACGGGTTCCCACTACACGCCGGACGATCTCGTTCAGCCGCTCATCAAGCACTCGCTCGACTACCTGATTGCGGAGCGTCTCAAAGCTCCCAACCCCGAAACGGCACTTCTGGATTTGCGGGTAGCGGATATTGCCTGCGGCTCCGGCCATATTCTGCTGGCGGCAGCACGGAGAATCGCCCAGGAACTGGCCGTCGTGCGTACCGGCGAAGAGCAGCCGTCGCCCCCAGCTTTTCGCGCTGCCCTCCGCGACGTCATCCGCAACTGCATCTATGGGGTTGACCTCAACCCGCAGGCCGTCGAGTTGTGCAAGGTCGCCCTCTGGCTTGAGGCGCACAATCCGGGCCAGCCGCTCAACTTCCTTGACCATCACATCAAGTGCGGCAACGCCATCGTCGGATTCGTGCGGCAAGAGGAACTGGACAAGGGCGTACCCGATGAGGCCTTCGCCACGATGCCGGGCGACGAAAAGGATGTCGTCGCCCTCTGGCGCAAGACAAACAAGCAGGACCGCAAAGACATCCGGCAAAGGCGACTGGCGCCCGCCATCCAGCAGCGCCTGGAGGGTACGCTCAAACGCTGGAACGAACTCTCCGCATTACCGGAGCGCACGCCGGCTGAGATTGAAACCAAGAAGGAGAAGTTTCTTGCGTTCATAGATGGACCGGACGCCTCACAGCTTGCACAGATTGCCGCCATCCCCATTGCGCAGTTCTACATTCCCAAGACGACTGAAAACGATCCTTTGCTGATTTCGGACGCCACGTTCCGGCGCTATTGGTCTGACGGTCTCACCCCTCAAGGGATTGCCACGGCAAAGGCATGGGGTGTGGCAATAGAGAAGCGTTTCTTTCATTGGTATCTGGAATTCCCGAACATCATCGCGCGTGGTGGATTCGACTGCATTCTTGGGAATCCTCCGTATCTCGGAGGATGGGCACTCAGTGGAACCTATGGTTACCCATTCTGTGAATACGTGAAATCAGCCTATGCGCCTGCGGGCCTGAGCGATCTCGTAGTCTATTTTGTGCGACGCATCTTTTCCCTATTACATACTGGCGGATTCACCTCTTTCATCACTACAAATTCAATTAAAGATGGCGACAATAGACGCGACGGCTTGGATCAAGTGGTTGCTGCTGGTGGGCAGATTAATATGGCCGTTCGCGGCATCAAGTGGCCAGGCAGGGCGAACCTGGTTGTCTCTCTTCTTGCAATTCACAAGGGTAGTTTCCATGAAAGAAGAGTATTGGACGGAGTCGGAGTACACGCCATCAACTCCTTTTTGGAGGATTCAGAAAGTACGGACGAGGCGCTTACATTGATGGAGAACAGGAGGAAACTGTTTGAGGGATCTAAGTTTCTGGGCCTTGGCTTCCTCCTCACGCATCGCGAAGCGGAGCATCTTGTATCGTTAGATTCCAAGAACTGCGGGGTCATTTTCCCACTAATTGACGGGCACGAGATAAATAACGAACCTGATCAAAAGCCGACACGGTCGATCATAAATTTCCACGACTGGAGCAAGGAGCAAGCGCAAGAATACACGGCGCCTTTCGAGATCGTAGAGCGCCTTGTAAAGCCTTTCAGGGCAAAGAACAACCGTGCTGTCTATCGTGACCTATGGTGGATTTACGGTGAAAGACGCCCAGGCCTAATTGCGGCTACGAGTGACCTGTCACGGTGCTTTGCTGCATCTGCGACGACGAAGCACCTAAATTTCTCGTCCATTTCCAGCCAGTATGTCTTCACTCACAACGTCAAGGTGTTTGCAGTAGATCGCTGGGATCTGTATTGTGTCGTGCAGTCTACGCTGCACGAAGTATGGGCTCGCAAATACAGCGGTTCGCTCGAGACGCGGCTAACTTACACCCCGTCAGACTGTTTTGACAACTTCGCCTTCCCAAACGGGATCTGGCAAACCGCCAACACTGATCTCGCCAACCTCGGCGAGCGTTATCATGAGCACCGCAGATTATTGATGCTCTCCCTCTGGCTCGGTCTCACAGACATTTACAACCTCTTCCATGCTCGTGATCTGACGCCCGCGATGGTCGCCAGGGTCAGCAAGAAGTCCGCGGAAGAAGCCGCTCGCGGCTATAACGGGTTACTGGAACTGCGCCGCCTGCATGTTCAGCTCGATCTGGCCGTCAGGGATGCCTATGGCTGGCAGGACCTGCCCCTCGACCATGACTTCTACGAAGTGGAAACCCTGGCCGAGAACGACCGCGTCCGCTACACCATCAGCCCCGCCGCCCGCAAGGAAGTCCTGCGGCTTCTCCTTGCACTCAACCAAGAGCGCGCGGCGCAGGAAGCCGCAGCAGCACTTGAAGCCAAAAGACAACCAAAGGAAAAGGCCGCTTCGGGGAAGAAGAAGGAAGGACCACAACACCTCTTTGTTTTGCCCAATTTGACAAATGTTCGGGCCGGCGAATGGGCGCGGCCTATGCAGAACCATCAATCCGAGACAGGTGCTCAGTTGGCCGCATTGCTCAAAGCAATGGACGGCCCGCTGCCAAAGCGTCAGGTAATCTTAGCGGCTGTTCTTTCCCTGGAGCCAAACCTGTTGCTTCCTTACCTTGATGCGCAGGAAGCGGATAATTGGCGAAAGGGTATAGGCCACGAAGCAGATCCCTTGCCCCGCGGAATCGCTCAGTTCATTGCAAGAACTGACCCGGCTTGGGGTGCGGCGGTACGCAACTTGCGCACAAATAGCCATCTCATTGAAGACCTCAGAGCCGGAACATGGGCGCCAGGCAACAACCTCCATGTATTTGCAACGGGCGGCTGGCCGGATGGGCGCGCCGGAATTGTACTCAACGTCTTGAAGCGCCAGTCTGCCGACACCATTATCACTGCATTGCCAACCGACCTAAGAAGGTGGATCGATGCCGTTGCAGCGTGAGCTTTTTGAGCAGAGACTCGATATTCAGCCGCCAGCGGATGCTTCAAGCCCGCGACTGTGGGTTCGTCGCGTTGTGATCTGGAGTGAGCCAGGCGGAGAAGCGATTCGTGATGTCGAATTACGTCCCGGTTTCAACATTGTCTGGACACCGGATGACAAGGGAATCGGGCACGGTGCTGGAAAGACTCTGTTTTGTAGGCTTCTGCGCTATTGCTTAGGAGAAGACCGTTTCGCGCCAGACGACCAGCGCGCACAAATCGGCACAGCTTTTCCGAACGGCCTGGTCGGCGCTGAGATCATCCTTGACGGAGTATGTTGGGCAATCATTCGCCCACTCGGCATTCGGCGGCGTCACCTCGCCGTGCCGAATGGCAATCTCGAAGAACTTGCTGAAATAGAGAGCCCGTCAACTGGATTAGAACCATTTCTGGACGCCATTGAGAGAGCATTTCTTCCTGTAGAGTTAGCCTCCCTTATTCCAGGGAATCGTGCGGATCGCCGTGGCTGGCCGATTGCCCTCGCATGGCTGATGCGCGATCAAGAATGCCGGTTTCACGGTGTTCTGGATTGGCGGTCAACTGAATCGGAGTCAGACTCACCCGCACGCGGATTGAATAAAACAGAAAAGCTTGACGCCTTGCGTGTGTTTCTTCAGGCGATTACGCCCGAGGAACAGCTCAAACGACAGGAGGTTGCAACTCTCGATGAATCGAGGAACGCGTTTGAAACAGAAGTGGGTCATCGGCAATGGCAGATTGATCAGGCGAAAGCCACACTGATTCCTGCGTTGGGCCTTACAGAAGACATCTTCACTGATGGATCCTTAGCAACAAATGTATTGCTCGAGGCTGCTCAGAAGCAGACAGATGAAGCCTCTCAGCTTTCATCTGAGGAGAGTTCTAACAACATTGAACAATTGAAGAAGGAGTTCGAGGCCGCGCAGGCCGAAGTGAATGCATTGGATAAACAAGTCGGGATTCTCACTTCTGATATTCCCAACATCCAGCGGATCATGGCCAAGATTGAAGGAGAGTATCCCGGACTCTCTTACGCATTGCAAGAAGCCGAAAGTTTCCCATGCCCTATCTGCGAAGTTCCTGTAGACCGAGTTCTGGCAACGAAATGCGGGCTTTCACATAAGCTTCCTGACCTAGAAGCGTGCCGTTTGCGACTTAGCAAGAATAGGGAGGAATTTGCAGCGGAGACCGCGAGGCTCGCTGCGGCTAAGAGCGATAGGATTTTGGCTCTTCGAGAACTCTCGACTGTTAGGCAAAAGGCTAAAGAACTCGGAGATCATATTGCCGCGCTAAATGCGGCACGAACAAATCGTAGCTCAAACTGGGAGTCAGCAAAGCAAGTCTCAATCGCAGTATCGAATCTCGTCGAACTGATCGACCAACAAACTGAAGCCACACAGAAACTACAGAAGTTGAATACCGGCATAGACCGCGAGCGTCAACTCATTGCAGCATTCGTGGATAAGCAGACACCCGTGTTTACTCGGCTTAGCGAGAAATTCGATCCAATAATAAGACACCTTGTTGGATCGGAAGCAAGAGGTAGCATCGCACTGACAGGTAAAGGCCTGACTCTAGCTGTTCAGATGGGTGGTAAGCGATCAAGCAGTGCAATCGATTCCCTCAAGGTAATCGCTTTTGACATTTCGGCGCTCTGCCTCGGAATTGAAAGGAAAGCCAATATGCCAGCATTTCTCGTTCACGATAGTCCCCGAGAAGCAGATCTTGGACTCGACATCTATCATCGACTCTTCCTGTTTGCCCAATGGCTAGAGGGTATTGGAACTCAACCACTCTTTCAATATATCGTGACCACGACGACACCGCCGCCCGATGGCATGAAGACGAAACCCTGGCTTCGGCTTACACTTCGGGGTACACCAGAGCGAGAGCGCTTGCTGAGTGTTGATCTTTAAACCCATTCTCAACCTAAAGCATGAGAACGCGAGGCAATCGTCACGTTAGAGATTTTCCCGAAAACATTTAACCTTTGCGTTTTGGAGACTGCATGGTAACGTTCGATTCCACAAAGACTGAACTCCGCAAGCTGCTGGATGAAATTGTCGAGGGCGAGATTCAATTGCCTGACTTCCAGAGGGGGTGGGTGTGGGACGACGAACACATTCGCTCTTTGCTGGTGAGTATCGCCCGGTCCTTTCCCATTGGGGCCGTTATGCTTCTTGAGACTGGAGGCAATGTTCGGTTTCAAATTCGTCCTGTTGAAGGCGTTACCCTGTCAGACGGTGTCGAGGCGGAACGATTGATTCTGGACGGCCAACAGCGGCTCACTTCTCTGACCCAGGTTCTACGGCTGTCTGCACCGGTTACAACTCGCGACGAAAAGAAGCGTGAAATCAGACGGCATTATTACTTCAATATTGAGAAAGCGCTTGCGAATCCCACAGCGCTGGACGACGCGGTGGTGACCGTCGGAGAGGACCGCAAACGTTGGGTCAACTTCGGCCGTGAAGTCGATCTTGATTTGAGCAGTCCCGATAAGGAATACGCAGCCTTCTACTTTCCCTGTAGTCAGATTCTCAAGTCTGACCCTTGGGAAATGGGCTTGAACAAAGCCTTTCCAGATCGCTTTCCGAAGTACATGGAGTTCCGGGAACTGATTCTTGCCTCCTTCCGTTCCTATCAGGTTCCCGTTATCGAATTGAAAAAAGGGACATCGAAGGAGGCTGTGTGCCTGGTTTTTGAGAAGGTGAACACCGGCGGTGTGCAGCTGTCGGTTTTCGAACTAGTCACAGCTACCTATGCGGCTGACAACTTCAACCTTCGCCGGGACTGGTACGGCGAAGGAGCAATCAAGGGACGCAGTGCTGCCTTGGGTGGCAAAGCACTATTGAAGGACACTGCGGCGACGGACTTTCTGCAGGGCATAAGCCTTTTGGATACGTACGAACGTCAACAAGCCGATTTGAAGGCTGGCAAAACATTCAAGGATGTGACGGGAGTCAGCGCAAAGCGAGAGAACATCCTCTCGATGCCCCTGAGCGCCTATCAAAAGTGGGCCGACAGGTTGATTAAAGGCTTCCTTGACGCCGACAAATTCTTGCATCAGCTAGGCTTCTATCACCCAAAGTTTCTGCCCTACCGCGCGCAACTGATTCCCCTCGCGGCGGTGATGACGCACATTGGAGACCGTTGGCTTGAGCCTCAGGTTCAAATCAAACTGGCACGCTGGTATTGGTGCGGAGTCTTCGGAGAACTGTATGGAAGTGCCTCAGAGACGTGGATTGCGCTCGACTTGCAGGATCTTCTCAAATGGATCAATCAGCCGGCTGCTTCCGATCCCGCCACAGTGATTGCGGCGGGCTTTCAGGCATCCCGATTGGACACTCTGCGGAGCAGAACTTCGGCAGCATATAGAGGCCTGTACGTCTTGCTGCAGGAGCAGGGTGCGAGAGATTTCTTCTGGAAGGCTAGGTTGATCGACATTGACAGGAACGAAGAGAAGATCGACATTCATCACATCTTTCCCCGCAAGTGGTGCGAAGAACAAATTCCTCCTATTCCGCCCAGAGTGTACGATTCAATCGTCAATAAAACCGCAATCTCGTACAAGGCGAATCGGAAGATCGGCGGGAAGGCTCCATCTGACTATTTGAAGCAAATTGAAACCGACAAGGCCGTCCAAATTCAGCCAGCAGCGATGGACGCGATCCTGCAAACACACTGCATCTCCCCCGCATTTCTGAGAAGTGATGATTTCGAAGGCTTCATGAAAGATCGCAAGGCGGCTCTACTCAGCCTTGTAGAGACGGCGATGGGTAAGTTCGCGGTGGCATCTGGAGATGCGCCCGGTGAAGATGAATCAACTGATGAAGACGAGGAATAAGAGTTTTCTGCATTCAACGGGTAATGGCACTCAGGAAAGCGCAATGATTCGAGCAAATACCATCACGCACAAGACGGCAACGAGAAGCATTCTCGATTTGAAGAGCCTCTACGATCACGGCCATTTGAATCTCGAGCCTGGGTTTCAACGTCAATCGGTCTGGAAAGTCCGGGACCGAGCTTTGCTGATCGATAGTCTGCTCCGCGGTTACCCGCTGCCGGCCATCTTTCTTTATAAGCGCGAACAGAAAGGTGAACTCGTCTACGACGTTATCGATGGCAAGCAGCGCCTCGAATCAATATTCATGTTCACCGGAGCCATGAGACCCCGCTTCAGCGCGCGCGCCCAGTTGGCGGGAGCGGATTCAGAGGAGCTGGTTAGCTGGCCACTTCTGAAGCGAAGGGGACTTCAGCATCTTATAACCGGTTGCGAACTTCCAATCATCGAGGTGGACGGCGAGTTCGGCGACATTATCAAGCTTTTTGTTCGGATCAATTCAACGGGCAAGGCCTTGACGAGCCAGGAGAAGCGCCATGCCAATTATTACAACAGTCCTTTCTTGAAGGAGGCAGCCCGCCTTGGCCGCCGCTTCGAACGTTATTTTATCGAGAACAAAATCTTCAGCCCTGGCCAACTAAGCCGGATGAAGCATATTGAGTTCATGTGTGAGCTCATGCTTTCGCTGGCGCAAGGAGATGTGCTCAACAAAAAGACCGCCCTGGATCGGGTTATGGACGTGAAGTCCTTTGACGGACGCCAACTCGGCAAGGCTTCTCGGATGGCGGCGACCGCGCTGAATCGTATCGTTCGCATGTTCCCCCGACTCAAGACGACACGCTTCCGGCAGGTCACCGATTTCTACACGCTGGCAGTGCTCATTGGGAAGTTCGAGCAGGAAGCACTCATTCTGACAGACCGGCGCAGAAACAGCATTGCCTGGACAATGTTGCAGACGTTTTCAAGCAAGGTTGACGAAGTACGGGAACTGCAGCGCAAAGCGAAAGGAGCCAGGTCAGATCAGGAACTCTATCGCGATTATCTGCTGACAGTATCGCAAATGACAGACGATGTTGCCCAGAGACGTAAACGTGAAAAGACACTGCGCGGAATTCTTGGCAGCTTGTTCGCCAGGAAGGATGCGCAGCGCGGATTCACTCCGGAACAGCGTCGGATCATTTGGAACACGAGTGCTAACCAAGTGTGCGCTACTTGTGGGTGCAGACTGACGTGGGAAGATTTTACGATCGACCACATTGATCCGCACAGTAAAGGCGGACGAAGTCGCCTCGACAACGCGACGCTTATGTGCCGCAAACACAACTCGCAGAAAGGCAATCGCCGACGGTAATTGGATGGGAATCGCGCCGAACAACTGCAGGGATGAGAGTCGATTGAACTGAAAGCTGGGGCGCACGGGAGAAACTTTGCCATGACCAAGAGCAGACCATTTTCAATCTACCTGTTAAAGACTGGCTACGACGCCACGAACTCGTTGAAGGAAAATCACCATCTCAAGGACACCGTAGACGCCAGGTCTGCCCCTGAAGGCGCATCGCTCTTTGTATTGGATAGCAATCCGACGGACCCTTGGTGGAAGCATTTCTTTGGAATTCAGCAAGAGATCAAGCAAGTGAGCAAAGGCGCACTGGTTTTTCTTCCCGTTCGCGAGCGGACCTTTGCCCTCTCATTTGGCCATGTCTATCACAAGCTTAAAGACGAGAGCTATGAATACGATTTTGGGCTGCGCGTTACCCTCAACTGCGTTGATCCCAATGAACTCAAGAGCACCGACACCCTTGAGCCAGGAGCAGCCAGACGGCAAAGGACGCAGGTGCCGATCGGGTCGGATCTCACCTACTTCGACTTCGACCGTGACAGCTCAATTCTTAAGAGCCTCACGGGGAAGGTTAAAGGGCAGTATGCCAACCTGTTCAAGCACGCGACCGGGTCGAGTAGCCTGCTTATCAGTTCAGACACCGCCCCCACTGGCCTGATCGATCTGTGCGGACAATTGCTCGATTTGTATAACAGCGACGACTATCGAGTTGCATTCCCAGACATACAAAACATAGCCCCAGTTCGCGACCCCACGGTGATAGAGGCATTGAACGAAGAACTGCTTCAGGCATTCCGGGCGAAGAATGGGGATCTTTACCTTGCCATACCAGAAATTGTCGACTATCAGAACGGACCGCACTGCGCCTCGTTTTCTGGAGTGGGACCGAGCATGATTTTCGAAGACGTCTTTATCGATGAGTACTACAGTTACTTGGAAAACAACGCGACGGATCTGAACAGCGTTGGCTACGAGGATCTCAAATGCCACGGTCTAAACCTAAAGAACGAAAATGATGAACTTCTCAAGCATTTCTCCATTCTCAACTGCCTCATCTTCGACGCGGCATCTGACACCGAACAGAGTTACCATCTATCCGACGGGAAATGGTACAGAGTCGAAAACTCTTACCTGGAAAAACTGAAGGCCTCTCTTGATCCACTCTGCTTTGAGGCTCCACTGCGGCCTTTTGCGCATGAAAGTGAAGGCAAGTACAACGAGGCTGTCGCAGAGGAGGATGGTTCATTTATCTGTCTTGACATGACGAATATCAGCCCCCGCGGAGAAACACAAATTGAACCATGCGACTTGTACTCAGTTGACGGTAGACTTGGAATCTTCTACCACATCAAAGTGTCGACCCTTTCGCCCCAACTTAGCCACCTATTCAATCAGGGAACGAATGCGATTGAACTGCTAAAGCTCGAACCAGAATCTGTCCAACGACTTCGAGCCCTGATCGAGGCAAGGGCCTCGGATCAGACAAGAGAAGGTTTCCTCGGGCCCATCGAACGAGAAGCGTTTGGCGTTTGCTTTGGAATTGTGACCCACAAGGACAAGGCCACACGTTCGGAAAACCTGCCGCTGTTCTCACGAATTAGCCTTATGCGCAACGCGAAGGCGCTTCAGCTCATGGGTACCGCCTGCAGGTTGAGCTTCATTGAAGATCAGTCGGAAAAGAAAACCGGGATCAAGAAGGAACGCAAGAAGAGAGCGGCCTACCAAATATTGGAGGGTCCAGCAGTCACCGCGAGGTAGGCCGCATTCTTTGTGATTCCTGCGAATGGACAATTTCTAGCTGCAGTTTACCTGCCTATCAGGCTACCCGAAGATGGACACCTCGTTTTACCTGAGCGCCAGGGACTTCCTCGTAACGGCTCACAGCTTCCTTGATTGCATCGTTACTCGGTCTATCGTCACGAATGCAACTCACCAATGTTTTGGACGTGCCTTCTGGAAGGAAAGCAAGAACCTCCTGCCATAGACGACCAGGAATGCGAAGTTCCAGTTCACGACAAGTGAGCGGAACCTGGGCGGCATCCGAGATCTCGACCGAATCCTGGCTGTTCTTCTGCATCCGAAGCGTGAACTCCTTGCCCTCGATCTTCTTCAACCCGCGCGACATGAGGAAGAAGATCACCATGTTTTTCGTATTTACTACCTTTGCGTCGGCGGTGCGCGCACGATTTTGGAAGTAAATACGAAAAA
>Ga0224555_1002730_pt1 | contig 19828 bp, 14 predicted proteins | sample 714S23034metaG_FD_180687 | JGI IMG/M metagenome (GOLD analysis project Ga0224555, IMG submission 180687) | Peat soil microbial communities from Stordalen Mire, Sweden - 717 S2 30-34 | ecosystem: Environmental > Terrestrial > Soil > Wetlands > Peat | place: Sweden: Norrbotten County, Stordalen...
ATTCCGGGTGAGGAAAGCGCACCGCGCAGCCGATCTGGTTTCTGCCCTGCGGAATCCGGCGCTGCTCCATGCCTCCCCCAGGGAAACCTCCAGCGTGTGCTTGCCTATTCCCGACAGACTCCTAGCGGAGAGTCTGCAACTGCTGACGGCGGATGTGCAGAGTTTGGCCCAGTCGACGAAAGAATTGAGAGAATCGACTAAGGAACTGAGGGAATCGACTGAAGAATTGAGAGAATCGACTAAGGAACTGAGGGAATCGGCGAAAGAACATGACAAAATCCTCCGCGGGCACGCCAGTCTCATTGGCGACCTGGTGAGGATTGCCGCAGGACACGAACAGCGCATGCAGCGACTGGAAGGCCACCAAGGCTGAACTGTCGCACGCTCGCGGCCCGTTGACAATTGTTCGTCATAACGACTAATCTCGGGCCATGCGGCATGGTTTACAAGAGGAACTCAGACAAAACCTTCCATTCACCAGCCGGGAACAGGAAGCCTATCTTTCCTTGTTGCGCACGGCTGATGCGCTCCAGGCGCAGATCGAAGCCCGGCTCAAAGAGTTCGGGCTGACCGGCACGCAGTACAACGCGCTGCGCATCTTGCGCGGCGCTGGGCCGGAGGGCTTGCCGTGCCGGGAGATCGGCGAGCGCATGATCACGCGCGATCCCGACATTACGCGCCTGCTCAATCGCCTGGAAGGTCGCGGCTTTGTCGAGCGCACCCGCGCTAAGCAAGATCGCCGCGTCATCTACGGAAAGATCACCGTTGCGGGGCTGAAGCTGCTTCGCGAAATGGATGAGCCGATCGAAAAGTACAGTCGCGACATGTTGCGGCACGTCGGCCAAGAAAAATTGAAGCAGTTGATCGAGTTGTTGGAGTTGGTGCGTGGCGGAAAAGATTTTCGCCGCCCAGGGGCCGAGAGCGCCGAGTAAAACCTTTCAGCGCTATTTCTTCCGCCTTGCAGCTTTCTTCTTTGACGATGCGGCTTTCTTCTTGGCGGCAGCCTGGTTTGAAAACACGCGCGCGAAAATCTTGTCGATGTTCTTGAGCTGACGCTTCAGATCGAAGGCGTGCTCGATCTTTGCTCGCGGCACTCGTCCGCGAATCTCGGGATCGTTCAGAATCAGTTCGTGGAAGTCGAGATTCTCTTTCCACGCGCGCATGGCGTGACTCTGCACCAGGCGATATGCGTCCTCGCGGGAAACGCCGCTTTCTACCAGGTCGAGCAGCAACTGTCCGCTGAAGACGAGGCCGCGCGTGCTCTCGAGGTTCGCCATCATGCGCTCGGGATAGACGAACATGGTCTCGATAAGGTTTGCCGTCTTGTTCAGCAGGTAGTCGGCGAGCGTGGTCGAGTCGGGGATGATGATGCGCTCGGCCGAGGAGTGCGAAATATCGCGTTCGTGCCAGAGCGCGACGTTCTCGAATCCGGCCTGCGCGTTCGACCGCACAACGCGCGACAATCCGCTGATCTGTTCGCAGGTGACGGGATTGCGCTTGTGCGGCATGGCCGACGAGCCCTTCTGTTTTTCGCTGAAGTATTCTTCGGCCTCGCGGACTTCGGTGCGCTGCAGGTGGCGGATTTCAGTGGCGATCTTGTCGAGCGTCGATGCGACGGTGGCCAGCGTTGCCAGGTAGTGGGCGTGGCGGTCGCGCTGAATTACCTGCGACGACACCGCGGCAGCTTTCAATCCCAGGCGCGCGCACACTTTCTCTTCGAGTTCCGGCGTGAGGTGGGCAAACGTTCCTACTGCGCCCGAGAACTTGCCCACGCGCAGATCTTCGGCGGCGGCCTTGAAGCGCGCGATGTTGCGCAAAGTCTCCGAATACCAGTTGGCGATCTTGAAACCGAAGGTGATGGGTTCGGCGTGGATTCCGTGGGTCCGCCCGATCATCGGCGTGTCCTTGAACTCGAACGCGCGGCGTTCGAGGACTTCGGCGAGACGCTCCAGGTCGCCGGCGATCAGCGACGAGGCTTGCTGGATGAGCAACGCCTGCGCGGTATCGACCACATCGTTCGAGGTGAGGCCGTAGTGGAACCAGCGAGCGTGCGGACCAACGATTTCCGCCACTGCCGTGGTGAAGGCGATGACGTCGTGTTTGACCTCGGCTTCGATCTGGAAGATGCGGTCAACGTTGAAGTCGGCGCGCGCGCGGATCGCCCTGGCGGCATCTTTCGGCACGATGCCGGCGGCGGCGAGGGTTTCGGTCGCGGCGACTTCGACCGCGAGCCAGGTGCGGAAGCGGTTCTCATCGCTCCAGATGCGAGCCATCTCGGGCCGGGTATAGCGTGGGATCACGGCGATCTCTCCTGCGGGGGAACTGGGGATTGTAAATCAGGCGGGCGGGTGCGTGCAGTGCGGCGCAGGAACGGTGGTGGGCTGCTTTGAGTTTTGGTCAGCCTTTTTCTTGTAAGGCGCGGATTTCTTGACGAATCTTATCAATTTGCTTGGTGATCTCAATTGCCAAATGACCTAAATCCGGTCTTGATTCCAAATCTGGCAAGAGCTTTTCCAGAAAGGCCAACTCGTCTTTCAATATTGGCAGCCGAATCATAAGATCAGAACACCTCCCCATTGGCGAATGGTTCGCCTACTCCACCGTGTGCTTCGCCGTGTACCCGTCTCGCGTGTATACGATGACCTTCAGATCTTTGCCCTTCTGGTCGCGAATCTTCAGCGGACCACCGTCCGGCGCCTGGAGTTCGACTTTCAGCTTGCGATAGGTGCCGTCCAGCTTGGGGTTGGTGGGGTGGTACGTTATGGTGTACTGGTTGCGAATGTCGGCGGAGACCTGATTAAAGATTTCGGGCAGCTCGCCTTGGAAGCGTGGAAAATAAGCACGTCCGCCCGTGAGTCTGGCGAAGGTGCTGAGCTGATTGTCATTCTGGAGCCATCCGACTTCGCGGGCGCCACCGGCCATTCCGCGCGCGTCCGCCATTTCCCGGTAATACCAGCCGATGCTCACCGCATAGATGGTCGTGTCTTTGGTGGATTTGATTTTCTTTATGATCTGGTCCAGAGTCAGCTTGCTGAATGTGTCGGCTCCGGAAGAAACCAGGATGATGTATTTCTTGCCTTCGATGCGGTCAAGGCGGTCGAGCGTATCAAACAGCGCATCGAATAGGTTGCGCTCGCTGAAGCCGGGAATGCGCAGCATATTGAGCGCGCCCCTGATCGCCGTCTTGTCCTGCGTGAAGTCCACCAGAATCTGCGGCTTCATGTCGTAGGAAACCACGGCGACATAGTCGTCTTTTTTCAGGCCACCCGCGAAGGTGTAGGCAGCGTTCAGCGCGTCATACATATAGTAATACTGCTGCAATTGATGAAACATGGGCGACGACGCGAATTCGATCAAAAGGACCGCGGTCATTGGCGCCTCGGTCTGATTGAAGGTCGCAATCTGCTGGGGCGCGCCATCTTCAAGGATTTTGAAGTTCTCCTTTTTCAGCCCGGGGATGGTTTGACCTTCCTTGGTGGTGACCAGCACATCCAGGTTCACAACCGGCACGTTGACCCGGATCGAGTAGTCGGGCATGTTCTCGATCTTCTTCGGCTTTTCGAGAGCCGGCGGAGGCGGTTCTTCCTTTTTCTTGGGGACCACATAGGGTCCGACGTCGTTCTGAGGTCCGCCGGCTGCGGGCGGGGCCTCCTGCTGGTTCGGATTGGCCGGGGCTTGCTGCGTCGTATCTTGAGCCTGCGCCGGGAAGGTCGCAGCACCCATCCAGAAAAGAACAAGCGTCAGTAGGATCAAACGCTTACGGGAAACCGACGGCACCTGGTTTAGCCCGCCAAATACGCTGGAAATCATGGGGATGTCCTCGAAAACTCCTGTGCTAGTATAGATGCAAGAACTCTGCGGGTGGGATATTTTGCGGGCCTTAAACGCCGCCTCTCCTGGCAAAACCTTCTGATAGCGCGCGGAGTCTAAGCAAGCAGCCAGGTCATTTTGTGACCTCCGGGGCTATTCATGAGAAAAGCCGCACGCTCACTCGCCACCCTTTTGTGCTTATCGTACTCCGTCTGGGTTAGTGCACAAAACGTTACTGTACAAGACCGGCCCGCGCCCGCCGTCACTCCTCATGTCGCCATTGCTCCGGCAATCATGCCGCTCGATCAAATTCACGAAGGCATGAAAGGCACCGCGCTCACCGTGTTCCAGGGCGTGAAACCCGAATCCATGGACGTGGAAGTTCTGGGCGTGATGCGCAACGTGAACGGTCCCAAGGGCGACATTATCCTGGTCCGTCTGCATGGCAGCAAGCCCGAATATACCGGCGTGGTTGCCGGCATGAGCGGAAGCCCGGTCTATTTCGACGGCAAGCTGGCGGGCGCGCTCGCCTTCCGCATCGGCGAATTCTCGAAGGAACCGATCGCGGGGGTGACGCCGATCGAAGAGATGCTGGAGATCAATGGGCTGGATCATAGTCCGGCACGAGGTCCGGCAAGAGGTCCGGCGCCGATGCGCGCCAGTCTTTCGGACGACAATGCCTTGGAGCAGAATGGAACCACGCAAACCGCGAGCCCCGGCGAAGGCGCGACGCTCCCGTCCCAGAATTACAGCAACTATCTGAAGCCGATCGAAACTCCTCTCGTGTTCAACGGTTTTTCTGACGAGACCTTGCAGCGCTACGGATCGCAATTCGCCGCGGCGGGAATTGTTCCGGTGATGGGCATTGGTTCGGCGAGCGATCGCAAGCAGCCGGAACCGATCGAAGCGGGATCGGCCGTCAGTGCCGTGCTGGTTCGTGGCGACATGGATATTGCCGCCACCTGCACCGTGACCTACGTCGATGCGCAGCGCTTGCTCGCTTGCGGGCATCCGCTTTTGCAGTTTGGCGAAGTGGACCTGCCGATGACGAAGGCCAGGGTGCTGGCTACGCTGCCTTCGCCGATGAATGCGTTCAAGATCGTCAACACGACCGAGACGGTCGGAGCGTTCGTGCAGGACCGGCAGAACGGCATTATGGGCGTGCCGGGACGCGAGTCGAAAATGATTCCGGTGACCGTGGCCATGCATAGTGGAACTTCGACAAAAGAATTCCACTACGAAGTTCTCAACAACGCGCGGCTCAGCCCGCTGGCCATGATGGCCACCGTCTTCAACGCGCTGCACGGCACGAACGAATACGGTGAGGATATTACCTACCGCATGAATGGAGTGCTCAGCGTGAAGGGCTATGCTGACGTCACGCTGCGGAACATGTTTGCCCCGCAAGACAACGGGCAACCGGCGGCGGCTTTGGCGGCTGCCACTATCGGCGAGCGCTTTGGGCGCATCTACAGCAATCCGTTTGATGCTCCCGATATTGAGGGCGTGAAGCTTGATTTCGATCTCGTGCGCGAACGCCGCTCGGCTCGCCTGGAAGCTGCGCGCACCGACATGACGGAAGCTCGTCCCGGCGACCAGATTGTGGTTGAGACCGTGATTCGTCCGTATCGCGGCGAGCGGCTGGTGCGCCATATTCCCATACGGATTCCGACCTCCACTTCGAAGGGAACGCTGCGCGTTCTGGTCAGCGACGGAGACACGCTCGACCGCATGCATCGCGGCACGCCGATGATGAACCGTGGCCTCGGCCTCGCGCCCACGATCGCATTATTGAACAAAGAGCGCGCCAACGATCGCGTGTATGTTTCGCTGATCGGATCCGATCCCGAAGCCATGATCGCCGACAAAGTGATGCCGACGCTGCCGCTTTCTGTCATGAATGTCATGGATAACATGCGCGGCACACAGGACATGGTCGTGCTCGGGGAATCGTCGGTCAGCGAAGCTTCCACCGATTCGCTCGACTATGTCGTCTCTGGCGCGCAGATGCTGACGATTAACATCAAGTAGCTGGCGCTTTAAGGTGGAGAGCCGGGCGTCCCCGCCCGGCCCGCCGGCATCCCCCTGGCCGCGCGGGGAAGCCCGGCTCTCCACCAACAAGACTATTGAGGTATGACTTTGGCTCGTAAGACGCTCGCTCTACTGTCAGCACTTACTTTTTCCACCTTGGCGCTTTCCGCGTTCGTCGTCGCCGAAGGCACCCGCACCTGGGAACAATCCAAGTTCGACGAACTGAACAAGGGCACTGCCAAGGGCATCGCTCTGCGCAGTGAGGGCGGCCTCGAACTTGCTCCGGCGTTCAAAGCGCTCGCTACCACGCCTTCGACTTACATCTGGTCGATCGCATCCGATTCCGGTGGCAACATCTACGCCGCCGCCGGATCCCCGGCGCGCGTCTATCGCATTACGCCCGATGGACAGAGCACGACCATCTTCGAGCCGCAGGAATTGCAGGTGCAGGCTCTGGTCGTCGATAAGAATGATAAGAGTGGCATCGTGTACGCGGCCACCGCGCCGGACGGCAAGGTTTATCGTCTTGAACCCGCGAAAGGCGCGAAGCCCGACGCGAAGACGCTATGGAACTGGACGCCCTACTTCGATCCCGGCGCCAAATACATCTGGGACATCGTCCTCGACAGCGCAGGAACTCTCTATGTCGCCACCGGCGATCACGGAGAAATTTACAAAGTCAGTCCGAACGGCCAGCACTCGCTTTTCTTCAAGAGCGATGAAGTCCACATTCGCGTGCTTGCACTCGATCCCAAGGGCAACCTGATTGCCGGTTCCGATGGCAGCGGGCTGGTGTATCGCATCGCGCCGAATGGCGATGCGTTCGTTCTGTACAGCACGCCCAGGAAAGAAATTACCGCGCTCGCCATCGACAGCGCCGGCAATATCTACGCCGCCGCTGCGGGAGAGAAGCACCCCGGATCCGCGATGCCGCAGATGGGCATCATGCTCGCGGCTCCCGCGCAGAATCCGCCCGCACCCGGCGGCAATATCACCATTACCGCAGCTCCCACCGCGCCTATGATGACGCAGCCCTTTCCCGCTCCCGGCGTGGGCGCCACCGGCGGCTCCGAGATTTATCGCATCGCGCCCGATGGCGCGCCGTCACGCTTGTGGACTTCCCATGAAGATCTCGTCTACGCGCTCGGCTTCGACCAGCACGGACGCCTGCTCGCCGGCACCGGCAATCGCGGTCACATCTTCGCCATCAACGGCGTCGACGATTTCACCGATCTGATCAAAGCCAGCGCCACGCAAATCACCGCTTTCGCCGCCGCGCCCGGCGGAGGCCTCTACGCCTCCAGCAGCAACCTGGGGAAGATTTTCGTCCTTGGCCCGGGCCCCGAGTCGGAAGGCACGTACGAAAGCGATGTCTTCGACGCGCACATCTTTTCGCTTTGGGGGCGCGCCAGCGTGCGCAGCGCCGGAAACATCGAGCTTTATACGCGCAGCGGCAACGTCGACAATCCCGATCGCAACTGGAGCCCGTGGACGCGTGTCAATCTTTCTGCCGGCTCCGAACTCAAGGTTCCGCCAGCGCGCTTCGTGCAGTGGAAGTCCGTGCTCCACGCCGGCAATCCCGCTCCTCGCGTTGATGAGGTCCTGCTGACCTACCTGCCCAAGAACGTTGCCCCCGAGATTGACGAAATCATCGTCCAGCCTGGATACCACTATCAGCCGATTCCGCATGTGACGGGCAGCGAGCCACCCGGGCAGGGGCAGGGCCAGCCGCGCTTCGATCCTCCACCTCCCGCCGTGCGCGACCGCGACTCGATCGGCATTCGCTGGTTGGCGCATGATGACAATGACGATCAGCTCGTCTACAGCGTCTATTACCGCGGTGACGGCGAGTCGCGCTGGTTGTTGCTGAAGAATGACCTCTCCGATCGCTTCTATTCTTTCGACGCCAGTCTTCTGCCGGACGGCGGCTACACCGTGAAGGTCATCGCCTCCGATGCGCCGTCGCATTCGCCCGGAGAAGCCCTCTACGCCGAACGTGTCAGCGCCCGCTTCGAGGTCGATACCACTGCTCCGGTCATCGACAACCTGACGGCGACTTTTGATGGGAACCTCGATGTGAGGCAGATTGGAAAGCAGATCGGCATCCAGATCCATGTGCGCTTCCGCGCCAGCGATTCGTTTTCGCCGATCAAGCGGGCGGAGTACTCGCTGGATGGCGGCGACTGGCAGTTTGTCGAGCCCGTCGGGCATTTGTCGGATTCGAAAACTGAGGACTACGACTTTCGCGTGGCCGTACCGCAACCCGAAGCTGCGCCAGCTCCGATGGCTGGGAACACCGCGAATGACCACGTCGTCGTGGTGCGGGCTTATGACCGTTTCGACAATCTTGCTACGGCAAAGACGGTGATTCGTGGGAAGTAGGGTTCTGGCGAGCCGTGAATCGTAGTCCGGCTCGGCTGGGACAGTTGGAGGCGGCTATCCCTCCGCAAACTTTTCTCACTCTTTGGCGAAAATGATGGACGGATCCGGATTCGTCGTGTCCTCATCGATCATCAGAAAATCTTGTATCGCGCAAACCGGATTTTGCGCGGAATTACAACCTGAAGTGTCAAGAACGTAGATCGCGTATTTCTGAGCGAATGGAGTAGTCAGAGAGATCGTGCCCGCACCCGAGGCGCTCAGCGTGTACGCGCCGTTCACCGGCTGGGTCGGCCCCGCGGGGTACTGGGTTCCGAAGACGTTATAGGTTAATGCGCCTGCGGAGGCGGTCTGGATCGTCAGGAGCAAGTTGGCCGCAATCGGAGTGACTGCGGAACTGCCGCTGTTGGTGGTCGCCGCGGCAAACGTACCCGGCAACTCCGAATTGGCAAAACCCCCACCCCCTTGCCCTTGGGGATTCATCGTTCCGGTCATGACGGAGGAACTGGATTGATCGAGCAGGAATCCGCGATTCTGTCCACCGGCATAGAGGATGAACGGAAGCGGCGCCACGACCGAGCTCGCAGTCGGATTGCCGAGCATGTTGAAGGTGTAGCGTCCATTGTTGGTGCTACTGGCCGCGTACGTGTAATTGTTAGTGCCCGTGGTGGGGGGGAATTGGACGCCCGAGAGGATCGTACCGGCGTTATTCTGATCAAATTGACCCAAGAAGTTTCCGCTACCATCAGTCGTGCCCAGGGTCAGGGAGACATTGGTATTCGCCCCATTGACGCCCGTCAAAGCGGAGACGGAAGTGCCCTTGAAGGCAGCAATGTTGTAGGTCTGCGTCGAATCCTGGAGCGCCATCGTTCCGGAGACTGCCGGATTCGTCGTGTCGGCGGGATCGGTAATAGCGTAGAAAGTCAACGGATTCGCCGTACTGGCGGTTGTGGAAGCAACAAAGAAATCGAAAATCATGGGCGCCGCCGAGCCCGCGGTCAGGGTGATGTGCCACAGCCCGCTAACGCTCCCGTCGGCGGTGTAAGTGGCGTTAGTAATGCTGCAGGGCCCGGCGCCGCAAATATCAGTGGCGTTGCCGTTGTCGTTCACATCCATCTGGCCGCCGACTATCGTCCCACTACCATTCATCGGCAAGAGTCCGACATATCCGACGCGTTTGCCGCTGGAGTCGACACCGGTGAAGCCGAACGCGAAGGTCTGGTCGGTGGTGCCGGTGAAAAGGCTGGCGTTGGATTTCCGCGCGATGCCGGATCCGGTGCCATGACCGTCGGATTCGATCATCTCGATGTCGCCGGCGCCGTCGAGAACGACCTGGTATTGATTGGGATAAACTCCCGCGGGCAAAGTCAGGGTTAGAGTGCCCGCGTTGTTCGAGTTGTTCGGATCGGAAGAGGTGGGAGTATAGAGACCACCGGCAATCGACTGCTTGGCCCGGCCGCTCGAAGTGAGTTCGTATTCCACGCCGCCTGAGGCGATCGTTCCATTCGACGCGGTGAACGTTCCAACCACGGCTGTGGCGTTGTTGCTGCTGTCATATCCGGAAAACCGAAATGCGTACGTGCCGCTTACGCGGGAAGTGACCAGCGAGGCTTTGGCGATGGTGCAGTATTTGGGGTTGGGCGAGCAGCCGGCCGGATCGAGTGGCGCAGCCGCCGATATCTGAACACAACTGCCGCTGCAGCTGTCATTCGCCGTGTAGTAGGCGAGGCCGGACACGTTCGAATCCTGATGAAAGTCCGCGCACGACACACCGTTCGCGGTGCAGGTCCACGTAAAGGTCTGGGGCGCATCGTCAGGGAGGGCTATGGCGGTAAATTGCTGGGTCAGACCGCTGCCCACGCTGAGCGCCGCTGGAGCTATTTCGGTGGTGATGTCAACCACACCCAACGACAGAATGCCGGTTACCGAGGAATCGGCCACTAATGTCGTCGTGACCGTTGCCTGCGAACCTGCCGTTGCCGGAGCCGCGTAGGTCGCGGTTGCCGGGGTTGTCGCCGGCGTGACTGGCGTAAGCGTCCCCGAGCCGCTCAGGCTCCAGGTAACGGCCGTATTCGTCGAGTTCGATACTGTGGCCGTAAGCGTCACCGTCTGAGTCGGGTAGATATCGCCAGCGTTAAGGTCGCTGGGGGACGTAATGGTAACGCTAATGGAAGGTGATACGGGAACCGTTCCGTTGCCGCCCTTTGCGCAACCGCCAGCCAGCGCCAGACTCAGCAAAGCCATCGCAAACAGACAATTGTTTTTCATGATCAGATCTCTTTGAACCCGCCAGTAGGAAATTCGTTGCCCGGACTTATTGCCCGAGAACCGGGGTTCTATCTGGGACTTATCTCTATTTGCGGGCAGTCATAATTCCAATTTATTAACTACATCAACAGGTCACAAATGTACATGAATCCAAGGCACTTTGTCAGTGCGGAAAGAGGTTTCGAATGGAAGGCAGCCGCGCTGCCTGTGCAAGGGATTGCAACTTTCGGGATAGAGCCGTGGTTTCCAGAAGTCGAGTCCCCTGCGTTCGCGACACAAGTGTGTCTAACCACAGGGGTCACAAAGGAACACAGAAGTTCTTCTTCAACCGACTATCAAATTGATCCCGAAACCGGCGCTTTCCCCTGTGTGCGCGGTGTTGCGGTGGTCAAGAATTGGCGCGGACAGCCGAGGGCGGCTGCCCCTACGTGAAAAGAGAATCCTCAGTGGACGACGGCGGCTGTTTCCAAAGCGGCGCGCTTTGCAGTTTCCATCAGCGGACGCAGTTCAGCGGCGGTGATCCCGAGCGTGCCTCCTGAGAAGCCGTCAATGTAAGCGGAGTTGATGCCCACCACTTCGCCGCTCAGGTTCAGCACCGGTCCGCCGCTGCCCCCACGCGCCGTGGGCGCGTCATAGATCAGCTTGTCGCCGGTTACATCGCCGACATGCCCGAACGTCGCCGAAGGCCGGATCAGCGATAGCGCCGCCAACTCGCCCGCCGTGTCGGCGTCATCCGGATGCGACGAAAGCCGGTCGTACACGACTGCTGGAGACTTTGCCACCATGCCCGTCACTCCCATGGGATAAGCCAGCACGCTCACCGACTCGCCTACATGCGGCGGCGTCTGGGACAGAGTCAAGGGGCGAAGGTTGTTGGTGAAGGCGGTGGCTTCGAGGCGTAGCACGGCCAGATCTCCATGCTCGGCCACGACCGCCGTCTCCAGTTTTACCGGAAGCGGCGAGCCCGGAAAATATGCCTCCAGCTTTTCCAGCACTGGCGCTCCGCCCTGGCGCAATGCCACGGCGACTTCCCGGTCGCCATACCAGGGCTCGGCGACGTGGCGATTGGTGGCCAGGAGGCCCGGCGCCACTACAAATCCCGTTCCGGCCACGCGAGCGCGAAAACTTTGCCCATGGCCGGACACGCGATAGATCCCGTAAATGTAAGCGACCGATCCCCGGGCGTCGTCCACCGCCGCCGGCGAAAACGATTGCTGCCGTTCCAGATCCGCCACCTGGCGCGATAACTGGTGCACCTGTTGCTCAAGGCCGGCAGTTTCCGGAGGGGCGTAGTAGTGCGCCATCACCCCGGCGCCGAGCAGCGCCAGCACGCCCAGCAGCGCCTGCACAAACCGCTGCCAGGTTTCAACCAACTCGTTTTCTCCGCTATCGGAATTGAACATGAGCCGTCAGGCCGGGCAAGGAGGGAGATTCCCGGGTAGCAGGCACTATCGTGACGCATTCGGGCCCAGGCGTGTAGGGTACAGAAGTCCGGTGGAACGCGACCAAAGGTAACACGAGTACCCAGTCGTTAACGGTTGCAGGGTATTGGGTATTTAGTTCTTCGCCGCTGACTCTTAGCTACTCCTCAACTCCCAGGCGCTTTGACATTTCTTCGTAGAGGAAGCCTTCGCCGGGACGATAGGGCTGGACCCAATCTCCATCAATCACAAACTGCGGGACGGCGCGCTTGCCGGTGTGCTTCACGACTTCGTCGACCGCTCCCGGAGTGGTCTCGATATTGATGTCGGTGTAGGGCAGCTTGTGCTGGTCGAGGAAGCGCTTGGCCTCCCGGCAATCCGGACACGAGGGGACGGAGTAGACAGTGATTTCCATGAGATCAGGTTCTTAGTTTCGATGGGTTAAGAGCTTGGTGTCAAACCCGCTCCAGTTCGTGAACCGTGCGTTCGTTCTCGATATTGCCGGTGTTCAGCGTCGTGGCCGGTTCAAAAAGCAGGAGCCAGCATTCATCGTCCGCCACCGGACGGTGCTCCACTCCGCGCGGCACTACGATGAACTCACCCTCTTCGATCCATTGTTCATTGCTCTGGCCATGGCGGTCGCGGAAATCCATGCGGAAGCGGCCTTTCACCACCAGGAACATCTCGTCTTCGTGCTCGTGATGGTGGAATACGAATTCGCCTTTGAGCTTGTCAAGCTTCACATATTGGCCATTGAGTTCGGCGGCGATGTAGGGCTTCCAGTATTCGGTGATCTTGGCAAACTTCTCGGCGATGTTGACTTTGGACATGGAACCTCGGTGGACTGCTTGCGCCAGTTCATGAGTTTTGATTGCTTACGGGCGACAAAAGTCGCAAGGAATCTGGCTTGGACGGGGCAGAGCCCCGTCCCCACACGAGCAAAAGCAAAAGCCGCCAGCTTGCGCTGACGGCTGAATGCTGATCGTTGATTGCCGACTGCTGGACGGCTCTCTAGAATCCCGCCGTCCCGGCGCTCGGGTGTCCACCGCGCAGCATAACCCGCACGCCGCGTTGGGCATTGACGCGAGTGGTTGTCGTCCAATCCACTTCGTCGGTGCTGATCACGCCGTTTCCACCACTGGCCAGTTCATAGCTGATGCGGCCTTCCTGATAGGTGTAATTGCCCACCGCCAGAACCATACCTGACTTCAGCACAAACACCGGCACTCCCGGAGCCGCGCTTCCGCCGCCGCCCACCGCGTCCTTCGAAATGTAGCTGGCGTAGGTGAGCTGCGGAATTTCCTCAGCCATCGGCTGTTCGCTGGCTGTGGCCTTGACTTGGCGCACCGCTAGCCGAGGAACGGCGTTGTTCCCTGGCACGTAGGCGGAGCCCTGATAATACGAGTCGTTCTGCGGGCGCGGACCGCCAAAGAAATGCCAGTCCGGACCGTTGGTGGCCGAGACCTGCGGGATTTGCACGTCATCCATCAGGCGCAGCGTGAGCATGCTCTCGCCCTTGAGCGTAGGACGCGGGCCACGCGCCGGCAGCATGATTACCTTCCACGGCCAGAGCGGCGGAATCATCCACTCGACGACGTCGCGCCTGGCGTGCCCTTTGCCGCGGATATCGCCTTCTTTATCGACCTTGTAGCCGCGCGTCGCGATCACCTTCGCATCCAAAGGCATATCTCCGTTCGGCAATCCGATGCGATCGAACATCAGCTTCATGTAGCCTTTGCCCCAGAAATGCCCGGGGTCCTGGGCCGATTCGAGATGTCCGACCAGATAGCTGCCGCGCGGAAACGTCTGCTGACCGAATTCCGTGACCGAGTGCAGATGACAGAGCACGGGATCTCCGACGGCGACGGTCGAAGACGAAAAGTTCGGTTCATTCATGGTGCACTGCAGAAGGGTACCGGCGGGCAGGACCATTTCCCGCGCACTGGCACTCAGGGTCAAGGTTAGAACGGTTACAGCTAGAAGGGACACTGCTAGGACTGCATACGAGCTGGACTTCATAACGTCACCTCGGTCTCACGCCCCCAGGATTTTTGGTACGTATTGCCAAGCTACCGCGTTGAGCCAGCCCCGATGCAGAGAAGTTGAACACAAGTCTAACCTGTGGTCAATTGACCTTTTTGAATCAAAGTGTGGCTTTTTCGCAACGGATGATTCGCGCCCGTTTTCAGCGACCGCGGGAGTTGCCAAGCTTCAGCGAGAGCCTTCTCGATCATTTTCTGTCTCGTTACTCTTAAGGTACGGTACCCCCCTCCCCCCCTCTCTATTGGAATCATGGGGTTAGGAGGAAAATTTCAGCTCGGTCTTTGATTCTAAAGTACTTATGTATAAAGTCTTTGATAACAAATGACTTAGTGTGTCAAAAATCGCTGAAAATGGAACTGGGGCAGCTTCGAGGCCGTCTTGGAAGACGGTTGCGCCTCGGCACTGCCCCATCAAGCAATCATTGTCGCATGGGGCAGGGTTGGGAGTCTGTGATGGTGCTCACTGGGCGATTGTGATGAAAAATAGGAAAAAATACTGCTATAACCCAAGCATAGCTTGGGTTATTATAATTGCGTGGGTTCCCTTAGGTTTGATGGCGTTCTATTTGTCGCCTATTCGAACGATCATCCGCCGCGTCATGTTCACGGCTTCGCTGGTGAGACAGAGGCGATCATTGATCTTCGGTTGGACGGGGCCGTTGCATTAGCGGGACGGAACGCGATCCGGGCCGCCAATGCTAAGCGGTCCGATGTGAATAAGATTTTGAGCGCTGCGGCCCTGCATTTTGAGGAGCTCGTACAGCTGTGGGAGGAAATACATGGCCAGAAATAAGATCGCCCAATATAGGATCGTGGCTACCAATGCCGAGATCGATCGCGCAATCGAGCGCGCCAAGAAAGTGCGTCGCGGGCCGCTTGTGACCGAGGTGGAATACAAGGCCGGACCGGAATTGGACCTGCTCATCCTCAAGCTAAGCGATGGCCACCGGCACGTGATTCCACGGGAAGAGTTGCAAGGGCTGCAATCGGCGACGAAAGAGCAGATTGCGCGGGTGGAAATTCTCGGTGGTGGAACCGGGCTCCATTGGCCGGATCTCGACCTCGACTTTTACGTTCCCGGGTTGCTTCGGGGCGTCTATGGCAACAAGAAGTGGATGGCGGAGATCGGGCGCAGCGGAGGGTCGGTTAGGAGCGCTGCCAAGAAGAGGGCGGCTCGGGTGAATGGGTTGAAGGGTGGAAGGCCGCGGCGGAAGGAAGTTGCGGCGGGCGATTAGCGAGATGGAATCGATGAACCCACACATTCGCAAAAAGCGCGAATGTGTGATTGGAATTGCATCCAGGATAGGTAACAGCTAATCCACAGAACCCACGCGCACACGTAGAGTTCGCGGTATAAAGAAATACGTCAAAAGGGCCCCGACCATCAAAATCCCCGCAATGATATACAAGGCGGCAGAGGAGTCCGACGAAAAATGTCTCGCCCAAATTGGGATGTTGGGTCCAACATATCCACCTAAATTACCCACCGAGTTCACGATGCCAATCCCGGCTGCAGCAGCGGTCCCGGCCAAAAATGCGGACGGCAACGGCCAGAACAATGGCATGGACCCAATCACGCCAAGTGTGCCCATGGACAAGAAAATGATTGCCAACACTGGATTCGACGCAAAAACTCCGCTGAGAACTAAACCGACGGCTCCAACCACAACGTTTGCCACATAGTGCAGCCGCCGCTCTCCGGTTTTGTCGGAATGGTTGCTCAGGAGAATCATGCCGATAACGGCCACTCCATACGGTATCGCGGTAATCAGGCCAACTCGAAGATAACCTTTCAAACCAAAGGCCTTCACAATCGTCGGCAACCAGAATGCAATGCCATACAAGCCGATCATCAAAGTGAAATAGATGCCGCACAGCACCCAGACTTTGCCGCTGGTGAAGGCATCCACGAGTTTGTGCTCGGTTTTATGCTTGTCTTCAGCTTCGAGATTACGCGCAAGCAGTGCTTTTTCCTCAGGCGTAAGCCATTTCGCTTCTGCAATGCTGCTGTCCAGATAAAAGATCACCAAAAAGCCAACGAGAATTGAAGGGATGCCTTCTGATAGAAAAAGCCACTGCCACCCCGCCAACTTCATGGCGCCGGAAAGCACATCCATAATCCAGCCGGATATGGGATTGCCGACTACTCCCGATACCGCGATCGCCGCCACAAACCAGGCGGTTCGTGTGGACCGGAGTCTTGAGGGGTACCACAAGGTCAGATAATAAATCACCCCCGGGAAGAACCCAGCTTCGGCCAAGCCCAGCAGAAAGCGCATGGCATAAAAAGACCACTCCCCTTTTACGAAGATCATGCACCCAGATATGATGCCCCAGGAAATCATGATCCTGGCAATCCACATGCGCGCGCCGAATTTCTTCAGCAGCACATTGCTGGGAACTTCGAAAAAGAAATAGCCGATAAAGAAAATACCGGCGCCGGTAGCAAATGCCGCATCGCTCAGCGAGAGATCTTTCAGCATCTGCAGCTTCGCAAATCCCACGTTGACCCGATCGAGATACGCCAAAATGTAGCAAAAGAAAAGGAAAGGCACTATGCGCACGTCAACCTTGCGATACGTTCTCGCCTCAAAGCTTTTCGCGAGCGTCATAGCTTTCAGGCCTCCTTTTCTTGAGTCTTTGAACGGAATTCGCGATTTGGACGTCTACTAATTTTCACCGCAAATCGTTAGACTCGGCCCGATCTTAGCACTCTTGTCCACTATTTAGTGGCGCAAAAAAAAGCCGCCAGTTTTCACTGACGGCTGAGATTACTGCCGAGCTGCGCTCGGCTTGGACGGCCGAGGGCGGCCGTCCCTACGCGAGCAATTAACTTTCGTACAGCAGAACGCCTTCGGCTTTCTCTGCGTCTACCGGACGGTAATACAGTTTGTTGGACTCGAGGAAGACCTCGATGAACGCCGGCCTGGTGGTGATCGTGCCTTGGATCAGGGCTTCGGACAGCGGATCTTCGATGTACTTCTGCAGCGCTCGGCGCAGCGGGCGCGCACCATAGCTGCGGTCGGTCAGCGTCTGGTTCAGAATCCACTTCTTGGCTTCGTCGGCCACGGTTACCGTGATCGAACGCTGGGCGAGATTTTGGTTCAGTTGGCTGACCATGAGTTCGAGAATCTGGATCAGGTCCACCTCGCTGAGCGCCATGAAGAGGATGATTTCATCCACGCGGTTCAGGAATTCAGGATTGAAAGTGCGCTTGACCTCGCTCTTCACCAGGTCTTCGACTTTCTCGGAAACCATCTCGTCTTTCGACGACTGGAAGCCCAAGCCCTCGCGCTTCATCAGGTGACGGGCGCCGATGTTCGACGTCATGATGATGATCGTGTTCTTGAAATCGACCGTGTTGCCCAAGCCGTCGGTCAATTGGCCGTCTTCAAAAACTTGCAGCAGAATGTTGAAGACATCGGGGTGCGCCTTCTCGATTTCGTCGAGCAGCACGACGGAATATGGCGCGCGCTTGACGCGTTCTGTCAGTTGGCCGCCCTCTTCATAGCCAACGTATCCCGGAGGCGAGCCGATCAGTTTCGAGACGGAATGCTTCTCCATGAACTCCGACATATCGAAACGGACAAGAGCTTTGTCGCTGCCAAACATGAAGTGTGCCAACGTGCGCGCTACTTCGGTTTTGCCGACGCCCGTGGGTCCTAAGAACAGGAATGAGCCGATCGGGCGGTTCGGGCTCTTCAACCCCGCACGCGAACGGCGGATGGCGCGAGCCAGGGCGCTGATGGCTTTGTCTTGCGAGATGATGCGCTTGTGCAGTTCTTCTTCAATGCGCAACAGCTTCTGCGTTTCTTCTTCTTTAATTGAAGTGATGGGAACGCCGGTCCAGCGCGATACCACGTCCTCGATGTCCTCCCGACCGACTACGCCGGTGGAGGATTCATCGAGGTGGTATTTTTCGCGAAGGGCGCGCAGGTTCTCGCGCTCCTTGCGTTCTTCATCCGAGTAGAAGCGCGCCTTCTCGAACTCGTGGTTCGCGATGGCGTTCTCCATGCGATGGACGATGAATTTGATCCGCTTCTGGACTTCCGTCAATTCTTCGGGCAGCGTGGTCTGACGCAATTTCACACGCGCCCCGGCCTCGTCGATGAGGTCGATGGCTTTGTCCGGGAGAAAACGGTCGGGAATATAGCGGTTCGAATGCGACACCGAAAAATTGATGGCGTCGTCGGTGTAGGTGACGGCGTGGAATTTTTCGTAGCGCTCTTTGATGCCGAAAAGAATTTTTACGGCGTCGGCTTCGTTTGGCGGCGGAACTTTCACGGCCTGGAAGCGGCGCTCGAGCGAGCGGTCTTTTTCGATCGACTTGCGATATTCAGCGGGCGTGGTTGCGCCGATACACTGAATCTCGCCGCGCGACAGGGCCGGCTTCAGGATGTTGGCGGCGTCGAGCGAGCCTTCCGCCGATCCCGCGCCCACCAGGGTGTGCAGTTCGTCGATGAAGATGATGGAATTCTGCGACTCCATCAGCTCTTTCATGATGGTCTTGAGGCGCTCTTCAAACTGTCCGCGATACTTGGTGCCGGCGACAATCAGAGAAAGATCAAGCGCCAGAATGCGTTTGTCGGCGAGGAAGGAAGGAACTTCGCCGTCGGCGATGCGCTGCGCCAGGCCTTCGACGATGGCGGTTTTGCCTACGCCGGGCTCGCCGATGAGTACGGGATTATTCTTGGTGCGGCGGCACAGAATCTGCACTACGCGTTCGACTTCGCCGTCGCGGCCCACCAGCGGATCGAGTTGGCTATCCATGGCGGACTGCGTCAGATCACGCGAAAATTCACTCAGCAGTGAGGATTCGCGCTGTCCGCGTTGCGGCGCCGCTTTTTCCTGGCTGGTACGCGCCAGTTCTTCGCGGATGGTTGAAAGCCGCAATCCGCGCTCGTGCAAAATCTCAGCCGCAAAGCACTTTTCTTCGCGCAACAAGCCGAGCAGCAGATGCTCCGTTCCAATATGTTTGTGCGAAAGCCGCTCCGCCTCTTCCGCGGCATAGGCCAGCACACGTTTGCATTCGTTGCTCAGGGGAAGATCGACCGAGGTGGAAACCTTTTCCCGGATGGTGGTGTGACCCTCGATCTGTTTTCGGATCGATTCCACCGACGCATGCGAGCGCAGGAAACGATTGGTCAGGGCCTTGTCTTCGCGCAGCAGTCCGAGCAGCAAGTGTTCGGTCTCAATATAAGGAGACCCAAACTGGCTGGCTTCGTACCGCGCAAAGAAGATTACGCGCCTGGCTTTCTCCGTGTAGCGTTCAAACATATACCGATTCCCCCCGACTTCCCGCGAAGCGCCCCGCACTCCGCCAAACCACTGACCCTAACCCTTTATTATGCATTTATATCGCCGAATCTCCCAGCGATATCGCCTTGAAGTAACCCGTACAGTCTTACTTCGGGTACTCCGATTTTTTAACTCACTCTTTAATCGTGTTTCTGTTCTGCCTTTCGTTACGCTGGAAGCGACTCGGGCGCCACTTCTTCCATTCTGCCCTGATCCAACCGTAAAACCCTATGGCACCGACGTGCAAACGCCAGATTGTGAGTGGCGATTACGGACGTCAACTGGTGTTCGCGGTGCAATCGCGCTACCAGTTCAAAAACGAATGCCCCGGTGCGCCCGTCAAGATCGCCGGTAGGCTCATCGGCCAGCAAGACTTGCGGCTGGGTGATGAGCGCCCGTGCCAGCGCCAGCCGTTGCTGCTCGCCGCCCGAAAGCTCTCCCGAACGATGATGTCCGCGCTGCTCCAGTCCCACCTCGCGCAACCACCGCGAAGCTTCGTGTTCTGCTGTGGATAGCGCTTGCCCGCGCGTCAGCAGGGGCATGGCAACATTCTCCAAAGCGGTGAATTCCGGCAGCAGG
>Ga0224555_1002731_pt1 | contig 19827 bp, 23 predicted proteins | sample 714S23034metaG_FD_180687 | JGI IMG/M metagenome (GOLD analysis project Ga0224555, IMG submission 180687) | Peat soil microbial communities from Stordalen Mire, Sweden - 717 S2 30-34 | ecosystem: Environmental > Terrestrial > Soil > Wetlands > Peat | place: Sweden: Norrbotten County, Stordalen...
TGATTGAAACGCCATAGCCCACAACACGCGGCTTAGTTCTTCATGCGTCAATCCAAAATTGAATCAACGCCTCGAACCCGAATCTCTTCGTTTGCTAACTCAACTTTGGATTGACGCTTATTCGTAAGCTATACACTATAATGGTCATAACTTTGTCGGATTGTTTTCCCGTTGGGCAGAATACTTCTCAAGCTTCTCCATAAACAACAAATGGTCAACTAAACCTTTCATCTTGTATCTCGGTGAAGTTTTTCCTTCTATTAGAATTTCCATTTTTTTAAGAATTTTAAAAGTATTGAGAAGGTCAAGCAACGGAGTGTCGTCAAGATTTTTTAAGTCTACCTCTTCCAGGATTCGGGCTTGGAGTCCGGTCAATTGCAATCCTTGAAGCTGGCGATATTTTGAGAGGATACCTTTTTCATGGTGTAGCGCGGCAAGACGCCGGGAAAGGGTTGTCTCTGAGATTTGCATTTCCTCAGAAATCTCCTTCAAACTTTTCCCCTCTCCTCTCATTTTCAGAAGGGCTATTTCATCAATTTGTTTTTTTGTCCCGCCCATTTGTTTAATCCTCTATGATATTAATGATGGAAATAATGTGTGCGTTTTGGGACATAATTTTTCTCTCTGCCTTAAAACGTAACATCTTCTCTTTTCCCATCTGCTTTTCTTATGTAGGCAGATGAGATATTTCTTTTCTTTAAAATTACATTGGGATGATTGTTTAAATGTAGTTTGTTGATGATTATTTGTTCGTACTTAGTCAGATTGTCTTCAATGAACCATGACCTTCTTTGTTTTAGGTCAAGGTAAAGTCTATTCCTTTCATGCTCATCGCTACACTCTAGATAAAGTTCACTTCCGATTTTCAATTCTAACGCTTTGTCCAAAATCGTCTTAGTGTCTGCTGTAATCTCTTTCATAATTTCCTCCAGTAAATAATTTTTATTATCAGCTGAGTCGTTCTCAGACATCGGGTTACATTGTGACCTTTCTGGCTCATGAAACACAATTTGCTGAGAACTTGTTTAGCTATTTTGTTTGTAGATAAAATCTTATTCAGTTGAATTCGTTTGCAGTTGATAAGCAACATTTCCCCTTTCATTAGATAAATTCGTAAATTCGTTAATTCGTAATGAATAAATGGTTTTCGGTTTTGGCCCGGACGATTTCTCCTGCCTACAATCGACAAGATTTAAATCTTTAAGTTTTTGTAAGGTATTATTCATTATTTCAGCTGCCATATTATTTCCAAAGGTCTGATGCAGTTCTGTTTTGGTCTTTTCGCCAGAGCGAAGACTAGTAACAATCTTTTCAAAGGGTGAGCTTTCATCATGTCTTGAGAAAATATATTTAGCTGAAGCCTCCGCGTATTCCCAAAAAGCAAGGGCCGCTTTAAGGTGAGGTGTATCAATATTATATTTGTTATCAATGAGGGCATATGTAATGGCTAATCTCATTATCTGCGCCTCAGCCCGATTGATAACGCTACCAATAAGACCCGGATGGTCCTTTGATATTTCAGGGTATAAATTATCCCATAAGTCAGAAGCAGTATTTGTCATCTCCATTTTAGTAGCTCCGGAGATTCTTTGAATAATGTTTATTATCAGGCTTTGAATGGCTGCAAGTTCTCCTGTCGGCATAGGGGTGGGATTCGGTATAAGCTTTGATCGTTTAGAACATATCCATAGAAATCTATTTGCCAAACCATTATGTAGCTCTATAGCTTTGAGACTGCCTTTGAGTTCCTCTATTGTTATATGAGTAACAATTCCTACATGGGCACTTGTCACCTTAATACGGTCATTTTTTGTCAGAGGTTCAATATCACCAGTATCCCACAACTTTCTGATAGTGGTGCTTAAAGTGTTTCCATGACGTTCTGTACTTTTTAATGCTGCTGCAAGTTCTTCGTCTAGTATGAAAAGACGCTTTTGTATATCCGCCCCCGTATTCTGATCACTGACTTGCCAAAGTAGCCCTTCACCTGATGACAATGGACCAGGGCTTGTTTTTGCGGGGGTATATAATGATCCATTTATATCAAACGAATTTGACGAATTTACGAATTTATCCGAAATATTGGAAAACAGCCTATCCACTGGTCTGGCACTTGTTCCCTTCCTCGCCTTTGATGTGGCGCCCACGATTGCCGCAAATAATCTGGCGTTGTGCTTTGTGTCACCGATCATCAAATAGGGGTTAGAGCCGATTTCAACACCAAACCTGACAAGAAAGGTTGCAAGAACTGCTGCGGGGTCTGCCTCGCTCTTTCTTGTAGCCAGTGAAACGAAGTTGCCAACAATCCCCGGCATGGCGATATCGCTTAATACAGGCCATTTTTCGTTTAATTTCTCATCATCAGAATTCCGCATTATTCAAAAACCTTTGATCTGTTTTCCAGCCATTCAACAATCGATTGAACCGAATAGGCAATTTTCCTGCCTACCTTAACTCGTCCCTTTGGTCCAAGTCCTTGACAATCAAGATTCGCAAGGTATTTGATGCTAATCATTCCTCCTGTGAATTTCTCAACTTCCTGACGCGCCACGTACGGTGAAGGCCATTTTTTTGCTAATGATGAAAAATCTGGTTTTTGTTCAGTCATAATAAAATCTCCTTTAAAAATGGAAAAACCACCAAAAACGTGATTCTTCGAATAAGAACCCACGGGAATGGTGGTTTTTTAAATTGTAATTTTACATTACCACATCATTACAAAAATGTCAATGAAAATATAATAGATTCAACCATTTATATTATAGTTAAAGATTATTTTAGATGTTAAATTTCGTATTGGAAATGAACGATTGAGGTAAAAAGGAAGACCTATAATTTTAGTATAATATACTTGATAAACCCAAGCCGATTGTTATTTTTCTTGTTTGTGTAAATCTTTCATGATTATCTCTTTTTCTATACCTCCCATTCATAAAAGAAATCATTTTCAATGGCTTCCTTTAATGGCATCACAGTACCTTCATTATCACCAGGCCCGGCGACAATAACCATCGGATTGTTTTTGTCAGTTCGCGTCTGATTAATAATGTGCGCATATTCTTTGGCATGATCGTAAGTGCTAAATGTTTCCATGGTTACCTCCTCTCATTTATTTTATTATATGTTTTCATTCTCTAAATCAACCAAAAGTTCTGTTGTTAAACTTTTTTCCAAATTCCTAACGGCATTCTGAAGGGTATTTTGACCAAGATGAGAATAACGCTCTGTCATAGCAAGTGTACTGTGGCCCATGAGTTCCTTGACTGTGTAAAGGTCAGTTCCATTTTCAACAAGCCAAGACGCGAATGTGTGTCTTAAGGTGTGGAATACAACCTGCTGACGGGGGTCTGAAATGCCGTTGTTAAATCCCAACTCATTTACAGCACGTTGAAAGGCATTCGAGATTCTTTTCATTTTGTTATCGTCCCTGTCGGGAAAGACAAGATCATCATGTTTCGCATCATCAGGTTTTTCAATAACACCCTTAACATTTTCAGTCATGAAGGCCATTCTGGTTTTGCCGCTTTTTGAATCTCTTAAGGTTAATATCCCTCGCTCAAGGTCAACATCACCCCAGGTTAAATTAAATATTTCACCAGCCCTTAAACCACAATGAAGCGATAATAAGGCCATGTCATAGAGTTGTACGCTGCGGTTTATTAAATTTTTAAGAAGTCTGTCAGCTTCTTCTCTGGTAAGAAACCGAAGCCGCCTGTTATCAATTTTCGGTACCTTTACCTGTTTGGTCGGTGAATCGGTATTAACTAAACCATCACGTTTAGCCAAGTTCCATACTTGCCTTACAGTTGCAAAAGCGTACTGTATTGTTCGCGGTGCCATTTTCGCGGTTAGCATATTCTTTTTGATTTTTTCTATATGAAACGGAGAAATATTTTTAAATGATACTTCGCCTAAGACTGGTTTAATCCAGTGTTCAAAATTCTGTAATTCCCTTTTATGGCTTTCGAGTTTTTTACTTCCTCTAGAGATAGGGGCGTATGTTTCTGAAAAATAATCTTGAAAGGTGATGTTTTCTTTTTCAAGACGTTCGTTGTTCTGCTTTTCCTTTTCTTTTCTTAAACGTTCTATCTCTCGCTTTTCGGTAAGTCTTGTTGGGCCTTCACCCGTTGTGTGTGCTTTCTTCAGTTCCGCCAGAGCTAGTGCTGCTTTTTCAGCAGTCCATTTTTCAGATGACCAACCAAGACCTTCTTCTTTGCGTTTGCCTTCTGCCTGGTAACGTATAGCAAAATATTTGTCTGGCTTGTTTGCGTATTTTCTAGTCGGATGTACTCTGTATCTGATACCCGGAAATTTGGTCGAAATCCATTTGTAGGCCATATCTAGTCCCCACCGTGTCCCCACTTTTTTGTTTATTTTGTGGGTTTTTATGTGACGTCATGGGAATATTAATAACACATAATATATTGAATTGTCAACATATATTTTATTTTATGTGATATTATGGGAATATAACAGGAAGGGATTCCTAATCCGTGTGCCGCGCGTTCGACTCGCGCCAGGGGCACCAATGAAATCAAGTAGTTAGCTATCAACAACCAACCCTTGTCCCCCTCCATTGCTAACCTATAGCTAACCTTTTTATGATTTTTCGTGATCTCTGGTGAGGTTTGAACAATCATGAATCTTAATAAAGAATTGCTGAAAACGTTCCGACCTATAGTTGACTTGATAAACCATGTTCATTAAGTCTTGTTTCAATTATTGCTTTCATCTACGAGCCAATAGGTTCATAAAATGGGGATCCCCTCATTTTCCTTTTCATTGCTTTATTATGCCAACTCTCTTTATGTTTAGAAAACAATACAAACAATTATGATCACAGAAATTGTAAATTTCAACAACTAAAGGATAGGCGCAATATGGCCATTCAGGCGTTATTAGTATACTCATAATCTATGTAAGGCTAAATCCTTGATAAACGAGTATTATGAAACAGTACTATTTGTTATATGTATTTTATTCGAAGCGTCCGCAATATTCATTGCGTTTTTGAAATTTGAGTTTCACACTAATACAAATTATTGAAGGCAATACAAGTATTAAATATGTATTTAGGTTGATGTTTTACTTTCTAAAGGAAGAAACCTATTTTAAAATAAAGCCACATCGTTTTTTATTCTTCCAATTGTTGTGTGTAAAACATGTCCAAACATGCGAGGATCGTCTGAAACGAGACTTCTGTGAGCTGTATGTCAGCACACACACGGATAGTTCAAATAGTTATTATCCCATGATTATGGAAAAAAAGCCTAAAAATATTTTATCGAAAATATTCTTTTTAACATTTAGCGTTTATGATATTCATAAACACAATATTACCTCGTAAAGAATGATAGCATTATGATTTATATTTTTCAAACAGGGAGGCAACATCCTTGGGATTTACTTTATTTCAAAGCGCTTATTAAGTAAAATAAACCTATAGGGGTGTCCTTCCTGTTTTATGATTCTCTTTAAATCATTACTCAAACAAGATTACTATGATAAGTTTATAAAAGACCGGTTAAGAAAGGATACTCCGAATACTTATCGATTTAGAAATCGATACGGGATAACTATTAAAGATTGCGAAACAATCTTTCCCGCTTCCAGTCACCATATGTTTGGTTATGTAAGGAACGTCATAAGCTCATTATGCAAAAACTATAAGCACGGTCGAAGTCAAACCTTATGGATAAAAAAAGACTATCGTATCGATGGTCCCCGAGTAACAAAGAAAACTCCCGACCAAGCAGATGATTACCGTCAAATTATAGTCTTGAATAGAGTTGATCATTTAATTCATTTGTTGGTTGCACATTGCATCAAAGAAAAGTTAAATCAAGATAACCAGCTAATTCCAGTAAAATCACAAATAAAAAATATTCAGACAACTTCTGAATTCATAAAAAAGGCTCTCTCGCAAGGATGTAATTATTATTACTCTACCGACATTAAAAAGTTTGGCGAATCATATGATTTAGAAAAAGCGAAAAATATTTTCATACATATATTAGAAAAGCATATGGATACAGAAGATATTGTCCTAATAAATAATTTGTTATCATCGTATCAAAAGGTCCCCCAACATAGATGCAGTGGAAGCCCCATAAATCAATTGTTTGCCGAGTTAATCCTCTCTCAAATTGAACGTGAACTGACTAGTAAAATCTCTACACTATTTGTACGTTCCGGGGAGGATTTCGCTTTTTGCTTGATGAATAAGAATGATTACCTAGAGATTGAAACTGTACTCGCATCTATTATAAAAGATAAAGGTGGAGACCTCTGTGATCTTTACCCGGCGAAGCAGATTTCATCGTTCTATGATGAAAGGTATAAGGTCAACATTTTCAATCCCGACGATGATAAAGGCTTTATTGGCAGCTTTTGTGAAACGAGCATGGATTTTTGTGGTTATAACTATTCCGGGAAGAATGAAGAAATTGTCGTTCGGATCAGATATAAAACATTGTATAAAATAAAAGAGAGAATCCGGGAATATACCGAAGGTGGTAATTTCAGAACCGATACCTTACCTGAAATATCGACAGACAAAAAAATCACAAAAATTATATCGAAGCTTAATGGACTCTTCGGTTTTTACTTGAAAGGCAACGAATGGCGCTATTCAAGACGGTATGGCATAGGTGAACTCTTCAAATTACCGGCAGGAATAGATTCGAAGGCAATACTTAGTCAAGCAGAAAGATTAAATCACTATATGTTACGGCGATTACGTCATTTACATATGAGAGATGTAACTAACAATTGTACTTTAAATGCAAAATTTTATCGGGAAGAGATAGATAAATCTTATAGGAAATCAGGACTGAGAAACTTGCTTGACGCCATAAATCGGCAAAAATATTTTTCTACCAAACCTAATAATGTGTAGGCGTTCTGTTCAAATATTTTCTTTTAAAAAGTTATTTTAATAGATCGCATATTTTCATAAAAAAAGCCTAAATAGATTCTTGACCCTTCACCCCTTTTTTAAGTGGCCTTTTTTGCCTTTTCCTCAATGATATTCGACTTATTTAATATTTTTTTATATTTAATTAGCATTTAATTAATGCGTTTTTTCTCCAAAATGATTTAATTTTGAATTAATTCATCAATATTTTGTCTGAGTTTCTATTCTTTTTAGTACTGCCGATAATATGTCCGGATCTCTTTTAACGTTAGATATGCATATTATGATCTTAACCTACCACCGATTATTGTTTCAAAGAAGCCACCCATTCTAAAAAGAAAACCACCATCCAGAGTGTCGGGAAAGGCATAGGAAGGTTAAGAGGTGGATCGATCGAGTTAAATGATTTGAAGCAACTTATTGATTACCGTAATAAATAAGAAGGTGTATTTTCCTCTTTTAAAAAAATTTAATAGTGCTATGGTAATATTCAACTCATTAAAAAAAAGAGAAGTTCTTATTAACCCGATTTTAGCGTAATTAAATAAAAACAAGAGGCTAAAAATGGATGACGTGGTGCACAAACTTAAAACCCCTGCAGAATGTATGCAGCTCGCGACAAATGTGCGAGACAGAAATCCCGCCCTTGCGCAAAAAGCACGCCGTCGTGCCGTTGAACTGCGAGCGCTTTCCCATGGAAGTAAAAGCGATGTTGAGTATGAATTACTTAAAGTGCTTTATGCTTATGAGGAAGTGCTGTTTGAAAAAAACAAGAAACATACACGTGCTTCACGAACATGGCAGATGATAAAAAACCACGGGATAATTGGTGCGGCAGAGAGAGCGGTAAACAGAAATATTGAACCTGCTGGTTATAAAGTTCTAGCGGAAATGGGTATGCATGACCTAACATTCGAAGCCGTTATAGTGCGCTACCCAAATGCGTTTAATCAAGAGGTTGTATCACATGCTAAAGAACGTCTAAAAATACTATCGGGAATTTAGTGATAACAACAAATGGTGAGTGACTGTGTCCAGATTGAAGATGGTAAATCATTTATCAATAATCGTGATAAAATATAGAACAAATATTGTGATTATAGTAATATATAATAAATTTGGTTACATATCTTCAGTCAATCGGTAAAAGGGTACTACTCATTCATGGTGATGAACCATCAAATGATCTAAGAAAGAACGTTGATGAATGGAGGCACTTAGGTCAACTGAAGCTTATTCGGGAAAAGAAATAATTAAATTTCAGACAGTTTAATTAGAATACGATACATATTCAGGAAGATAATAAAATAAGTGGAGTTGTTTAATGATTATAAAAATAATTTCGGGTGGACAAACCGGTGCTGACAGAGCAACTCTAGATTTTGCCATCGATAACAATATCCCTCATGGTGGCTGGATACCAAAGGGAAGAATAACCGAAGGAGGTCAACTTCCAGAGCAATATCATCTTCAGGAAATGGAAACTACCAGCTATGACAAAAGGACAGAACAAAATGTTATTGATTCCGATGGGACTGTTATTGTATCTCATGGGAACCTTACTGGTGGATCTGCTCTGACACGAACATTCACTATCAAACATCATAAACCACGTCTTCATCTGGATATGAACAATACAACAATAACAGAAGCGGCAGGTTCATTGAATAATTGGATCGAAAAGAGTAAGATAAAAATATTAAATGTAGCTGGATCAAGAGCAAGTAAGGATAATAAAATTTATCAAGTGACCAAAGACATTCTGGAAGCTGCATTTATTAAGGATAAGGATCACGGTGGGAAAGTAATCAAATATAAGGAAAATAATTATATGGCGGAGAAACTTGCCCCAAAACAGACTGGCAATGAAATTGAAGATGATATTACCGAGCAAGAGTTGGAAGATGATGCCCTTGAAAAGAGAATGAAAAAGTTGGAGAGAGAAGCTTCGCGATTGTTAAATCAATCAAACGAACTGCTGCATGAGTTTAACAAGGCAAGATCAAAGCAGGAAGAAGCAAAACAAGAAGATAGCAAATTAAAAAATACAGGATAAAAATAAAACCTCTCCAAAGGAGTTATATGAACCATGACTAATAAAGAACGCTACCTTGATATATTATCCCATATTTTATGGGAACATTACAACGAAATCAAACTCAAGAATTCTGTATCTGAGGAACGGAAGCAATATATTAAAGGTTATATGGCTGCGGCCAGAGCTTTGAATGTATTAGATTATGAAGAATTAAAAGAGATTATAAACAAGGTGCATTTTAAGGCTTTTGGGAAGACTATTCAGGAAAGAAAAAAATCTAAGACAAGTGATTCTCCATTAGATGATGAACTGCTGGAAATTCCGACATTCATCCGAGAGGGAATTTCTTTGAAGAAGAAATAAAAGATTTATTAATGGAGGTGTACAGTGGAATTATCAGATGTTATAGCTTCACGCAGGAGTATTCGTAAATTTCGGCAGGAGGATATTTCAGCAGATACAGTTCAACTGCTTCTGAATGCCGCACGGCTCGCTCCTTCGGGATCAAATCTTCAACCATCACGCTTTATTGTTGTGCAATCACAGGCTGCCAAAGAGGCTCTTGGCCAGTGTACGCCCTATAAGTTTATTGTCAAGGCATCGGTTATTTTTGTGTGCTGTGCCGACCTGACGGCCATAACAACAAGAGATCGGCGTGTCGGAGAACTGCAGAAAGAGGGCGCTTTTGAAGGCGTGGATATGGATATGAATGATCCATCAGCTGTAAGTCCGATTATGGATGCAGAAGCGGTTAGAGCCTATCTTTCCATGAATGTGGCGATTGCTATAGAACACATTGTCCTTAAGGCCGTTGATCTGGGTCTGGGTAGTTGCTGGCTGGGAAGATTTGATCGCGACAAGGTAAAAAAGTTTCTGGCACTGGACGAAAGTATTTACCCGGTAGTGCTTCTGCCTGTGGGACATCCTGATCAGTCACCCAAGGCAAGACCACGCTTTACTGTGGACAAATTGGTGCTGAAGACAATTTAAAAAAAGAATCGTCGCTACACTGCTGATTACTTGAATAAACTGAGGGATAGATAACAGATTTTCACCAGTAATCCTTAAATTGAATAACTATCCACTACGGATACTTTGTAAAAAGATAGTTTTTCAAGATAATAAAAAACCCCTCAATCCATATAAGCATTGAGGGGGCATATAAACAAACAGATCATGTGTTTGTTGTAGCGGCTATATCTATTTTGCCATTTCTTGTTCTATATACGTTTTGTGCTACCTTTTTAGCTGACAAATGTCTTTACGGTTTCAATAACCGGGCTGGTGAAAAGAGTCATCAGAAGCATATACAAAGCAAAGATCCCGACCACTTCGCTAACATACATCTTATCATATTTGCGTTTTAAAGAAACCATGATCAACCCACCAATGATTAAACAACCAAGTTGGAAGAAGGGGAAATTGGTTACTCCTGCTGCTGTGTATTCTGCAAAGCTGAAAGTTGCCGTTAAAAGAACTATTGCCGCTGCCGCCATCATTGTTGCTAATGTCTTTTTCATGATCTGTTACCTCCTGGGTAATGTGTTTATTTGCTTTTATACTAATGAAATTTGCGTGCCAGATTTTCAAAAAAACAAGATAACATTGTAAGATGTTGATATTTATTATGAATTAACAACAGCTATCTTTTGCGGTAACTGTTTAAAATGACCGTTTTCTTCTATTTGTTTCAATGAAATGATTAAACGGTTTAACGATATATGAAAAAATATGGTGAACTGATGAAGACTCAGATATGATAACAATTAAGAAAAGAAAGTATGATGTGTATAGTAAGAAATATATAAAAAAATGAAATACAAAGTGTTTCAGCTGTATGATGAATGACGAAGTTATTTTAAGTTACCTTGAAGAATTGGCTGAAAAACTGGAAATATTAGTTCGTGATGAAAATATAAACATTGAGGAATCTTTCAGTCCCGGAGGTCTGTGTCGTGTCGAAGGGAAACATGTTATTATTCTTAATTCTAAAGCTACAGTGAAAGAAAAAATTCAAGTTATGATCACGTCGCTGCAACAGTTTGACCTTACTGATATGTATGTGAAACCAGTTATCCGGGAATTATTGGAAGGACCGGTGCAGGTATAGTCAATTATTATTAGATTATGTTTTCTGATATAATTACATTTTAATGGTGAAGGAGGGTCATTATGGAAAAGAAATTCAAGAATGAATTCGAACAGAAATGGAACAAATATTTTCCCGGAGCTGATTTACCCATCGGATTTTACTACACCGACGTAAAAGAAGAAAAAAGCATGTTAAAGCCCCCGAAGGGACATCGCTGTATCATCGCTGATTTAGCAAGTGTAAGTAAGGGCAATACGAGATGTTTTGATGTCAATACTATTGGCTGTGGTGGTGGAAGACGATATCTTGGTTTTGAGGATAGTCAGGCACCCAATTTTGAATATTTTCTTTCTTACGGTATTCCGGGAAAACTTGAGGGTGAAAGATATAAGAAATCGCCAGAACTTGTTAAAGAGATCATGAAACAACAGACACTGTTTAAAGCGCCTGCAAAATATATTGTGTTCAAACGGTGGGACTCCATGGAAGAAAGTGATGAACCATTAGTGATCATTTTTTTTGCTCCCCCAGATGTCCTTTCAGGTCTTTTTACTTTAGCAAATTATGATGAAACGGAACCCAATGGAGTCATTGCTCCTTTTGGTGCCGGTTGCGGTTCTATAGTTTATTATCCTTACCATGAACTCCAATCCAAACGACCTTGTGCGGTATTGGGTATGTTTGATGTCTCTGCCCGGCCTTGTGTTTCTTCAGAAGTACTTTCCTTTTCTATCCCATGGCCAAAATTCGTTCGAATGGCAGATAATATGGAAGAAAGCTTCTTGATCACAAAATCCTGGGACAAAGTTAGACAAAGAATTAAAAAAAGGGTCTCGGTTGGTTAAGGGTTCTTTTCTTATCAGTTTTCCGGAAAATATGAGGGACGATAATAAATGGCGGGAAAACTTAATTCGAAAAAAGTGTTGTTGTTCTTTGGACTCGTACTTGTTGTCAGCATGTTTCCATTTCCTGCGTATGCCGCTTCTATGAACTCCAGTGTTACTTACGGTGCCCCGCTGGCTATTGCGCTAGGAGTAGCGTACATAACAAGACGCATGTCTATTGGTGGATGGCTATTTTATTACTATTTGCAACTGTACTGCAATGTTCTAATCACGGTGTTGTTGAGTTTTGTGATGATCGATATTTTGCAGCCGACCGGTTGGAAAGATAAGACGTTATGTACATTATTTGTATTAAGCGTTGTTCCAGTGTTTTTAGTAAAGGCAATAGAAGCGATTTTCGCTACGCGTCTATTGGTTAAGTCACAACGAAACGAAAAGAACGTAAAGGTGGTGCACTATATACTTTTGGCATCGGTCATAATATGTGCGGCAAGTGTTGCCATTAATTATTATCATTTTCGTGACAACGTACCGTTTAGCATTTATGCCCTGATCACTTCTTCCATTTGGTGCTTGTATTTCTTTCTATCCTACAGAGTGAATTACGTACTGTCACGTTGGACAGGTGTATGGCTTTACGACTCTTTCAAGGAGAAAAAGGCGGCAGAACCTAAGAAGGTCTAAAATGGCTTGTTAGTAGATATAACATTGGGGCAGTTTAAAACAATGATCTTACGGCTCACATTAAAACTGGCTAAAAAAATCGGACTTGCTCCTTTGCCGGCTATTCCATACGATGAGAACAGAAATCCCCTATTAGACTGGAATGCACATCTGTTCACAGTGCAGCACACCCAATATATCATACTGACAAACACTGCATCATTATACTCATTGATCCTGAGTGGGCGGGGGATTACCAATGACAAGCAGTTTGTTCGAGAAGTATTGTCCTGTATGGAAGAGTTTATGATAGTGGACGGGAATAAGGTCGTATATGAAAATGTCATTGAGCAAGAGAGTCAGAGAATATTCTTTTCTAAAATAGTTAATCGGCGAGTTTTAGGATCAATGAACGATCTTATATTTCAGGCGATGGTTTATCTAAGTGAAGGCCAAAAGTCGCCGTTTGATGTTTCTTTTATGCTCAATAAAACTCCGATGTCATACTTAAACTACAGTAATCCCAAAACTGAATTCCGAAAATTGTATTTTACTGAAGACGGAGATTCACCATTTAATATGCAAAAGAAAAATAACGTGATCAGCATTAACGACTATCGACCGCAGAAAATAAAATAGACAAGGTATGAAGGCAGATAGATTAATATCGACAGCAATCAAATCCCGGGAAGTAAGGATTCGTTTCGGGATATTGTTCCTGATAGCCTTTCCCATGTTTCTTATGTCTTGCATGAACTGGATACTGGATATCTGTCAATAAGAGTTAACAAAGGGAGAACCCATGATAATCAGTGCAAGCAGAAGGACTGACATACCTGCATTCTTCTCCGACTGGTTTTTCAACCGAATTAATGATGGTTACGTGCTGGTAAGAAATCCAATTAATTCTCATCAAATCAGTCGCATTTCCTTGTCTCCGCACGTTGTAGATTGCATTGTGTTTTGGTCAAGAAATCCCATGAGAATGCTTGGCCGGCTTCATCTTCTTGATAGATATAACTACTATTTTCAATTTACAATTACTGCCTATGGTCAACTTTTAGAGCCAAATGTACCAACTAGTGAGGAAGCTGTTGATGTTTTTAATAAGCTTTCTCAGAAAATTGGTAAGAATCGAATTATCTGGAGATATGATCCGATAATTCTTACCGATAAAATTGATATGAAATATCATATAGCCTCTTTTGAAAATATTGCTAAACAACTTGTTGGCAAAACTCACCGGTGCGTAATAAGCTTTTTAGATTTATACAAAAAAACAGTTCGCAACATTGCCCCTCTTGCTGTTACCGATATTACTGCTGAAATGATGATTGATCTGGCTCGCGCATTGAGTTTGTCAGCTTCTAGATATAATATTGAATTAGTCAGCTGTGCTGAAAAGATAGATCTTTTATCGCATGGCATCAAGCATGGGAAATGTATTGATGACAAACTTATTGAAGAAGTTTGTGGTTTTGCTCTGCAAATTGAAAAGGACAAAACTCAAAGAGCAGAGTGCGGGTGTGTTGCCAGTATAGATGTGGGAGATTATAATACTTGTCCTCATGGTTGCCTATACTGCTACGCAAATTCCAGTGCAGATAAAGTGAAACTTAATCACGCACTTCATAACCCTCATTCTCCGTTGCTACTTGGGGAGGTAAAATCAGGCGATAAAATTATTGATAGGCAGGTATTATCATGTAAAGTAATTCAGCAAAGTTTATTGTGAGTTAAAGTCGACGATGGAATCGTCAAGAGAGTATTATGATTTCAATTTATAGTATGGTAAATATTAAATTCATTTAATTAATGTTAACGTAGTCATTGAGCTAATATAATATAAATATAATCAAAAAAGGGGGAATAAATAATATGAAAAACGTAGATATGACGGTTGAAGATAATATCCTGACTATCAAGGTTGATCTAACCAAAGAATTTGGTCCTTCGTCATCAGGCAAGACCATTATCATTTCATCAACGGAAGGGAATATTTCTGTTCCTGAGAAGGAAGACATTAAAATAGGATTGAATGTTTATAAGAAGAAGTAGCAGTTGCTAGTGACTTCTTTGTTGAGGGTGGTCATTGAAGCAGCTTTATTCTATCGTTGATAATGGCACATCAGATACGGATCAACCAATTATCTGAATTAGCCAAATACCGGAGAATAAAAATAGTGCCGTCATTCGTCTTAATCTTAAAATAATTAATCACGGGATCATCTGGTTTGACGCCACCTTCATACCAACGATCAACTATTTCTGATATTTCCCGGCGGCGATTTTGGAATGTAAAAGCTATTGGCCGTTCATTGGACTTATAGCCGCTGTAGCATTCAACCTGTATCTGTTCGTAATCTGCATTTTTGCCGGCATCATTATTTTTCATCTTACTTATCCAAAAGCTCCCTGAGTGACGGCAATATATCTACATCAGTCAGATCACGCCGTTTAACTGCATCAATTAAAATATGAATCTTTTCTCTGGGTGTTGCCTTTTTATTGATAATCACAAATTCTTGTTCTTTTATCCGGCAATATCCACTACCACTAACATAAACGGGTTCATACCGGATCTTCATCCCGAGTCTTTCCACCAATTCTTCAAGGTCGGTTAATGTATCGTTATCGTCCATAAAAATAATATTAATCCTATTTCCAGAAATTTTCTACATCATAAACTTTTAGTGGTATGTCATTGCATCAATTCCCGATTAACCTCTGTTGCAGCAGAGTATATCTCTTCTCAGTCTTGTTATTCTTTACAGCAATTGCCATCGCTTTCTTCGTTCCCACTATCACAACAAGTTTCTTTCCTCTGGTCACTCCGGTATAAAGCAGGTTCCGTTGAAGCAATACATAATGCTGGGTTAGAATCGGTATCACTACTACAGGGTATTCAGAGCCTTGGGATTTATGGATAGAAACAGCATAGGCATGAACAATTTCATCAAGGTCTGAATAATCATAGGTGACTTCTCTATCGTCAATGATCACTGTTACTTCCTTTGCCTCTTCATCAATAGAAGAAATACGACCGATGTCGCCATTATAGACCTCTTTGTCATAGTTGTTCACAATCTGCATCACCTTGTCCTTGACTTTGAAAAGTCGTCCACCGCGCAGTACCCCTTCCTCTCCGGGATTCAGGGCTTTCTGAAGCTCTAAGTTGAGATTGCCGGCACCAGCTGTTCCTCTGTGCATGGGAGTCAGCACCTGGATGTCATTGACAGAATCAAAGCCGAATCGTTTTGGAATTCTTTTCTTGACAAGGTCTATGATCATTTCCAATACTTTCCCTGGCTCTTCCTGTTCAATAAAATAGAAGTCATTCAGTTTTTCCTGATTTGATTTCAGGTTGGGAATGATACCTTCGTTGATTTTATGTGCATTGACGATAATGGAGCTTTCCTTCGCCTGCCGGAAAATCTCATTCAACTGGACAACTGGCGCAATACCGGCATCAATGATGTCTTTGAGAACATTACCGGCGCCCACTGATGGAAGCTGGTTGACATCACCAACCATAATAAATGTTGAAGTAGGTGGAATTGCTTTTAGAAGATGATGCATTAAAAGTGTATCTATCATGGACGCTTCATCAACAATTAATAGCTGACAATCGAGAGGGGATTCTTCATTTTTTTTAAATCCACCTTTCCTCATATTGAATTCCAGCATTCTATGTATAGTTTTAGCTTCATGTCCGGTAGTTTCTGACATTCTTTTAGCTGCTCGGCCGGTAGGAGCAGCAAGCATGATCTTTGTTTGTTTAGCGGCAAAGATTTTGAGAATGGCATTAATAATGGTCGTTTTGCCTGTTCCTGGCCCTCCGGTAATCACCATGACCTTATTTTCTGCTGATCGTTGGACAGCATCAATTTGTTTCTCGGCAAGAGTTATTGACAGTTTTTCCTGTACCCATTCAATTGCTTTTGCTGAATCTATCTTTTTGATTGACTGCGGAGTATTTATAAGGGTTTTAAGACGGGCGGCAAGGTTCTTTTCCGCGATATGATAACCGGAGAGGTAAACAGCTTTATTATTCTCTTTAAATTCGGCTATATCCTGGTTGATGTCTTCAATGACGATCTGTTTATCCACAGAAACTGTTCCCATTGCTTTCACAATGATTTCCCTGTCAATCTCCAGCATCTCCTTGCATTTTTCAATTAGTCGTTCATAGGGATAATAGACATGACCATCATCGGTCAGTTCATGGAGGACATAGAGAATACCCGCTGCTGCCCTTAAGTCTGAATCTTTGGCAAATCCAAGTTTTTCAGCAATTTTATCAGCAGTTATAAAACCAATCCCGAAAATATCAGTCGCTAACTGATAGGGATTATCCTGAACAACCTTGATTGATCCGTTTCCATATTGTTTGTAGATCTTTGCCGCATATCCGGAGCTGACACCATGGTCTTGAAGAAATATCATGACCGTTCTGATTTCCTTCTGTTCTTCCCACGCTTTCCTGATCATGCCGATGCGCTTTTGACCGATACCTTCAACATCTGCAAGTTTGTCAATTTCATTCTCAATAACATCAAGCGTTTTCTCTTTGAACATTTTGACAATGCGTTTAGCCATCACAGGACCAATACCCTTAATCAGTCCTGAACCAAGGTATTTTTCTATTCCATGAACGGTGGCGGGAGTGGTTGTTTCGCAGAAAACTATCTTGAACTGCTCACCATATTGAGGATGATTACCCCACTCACCTTTCATTTTGATGATTTCACCGGGAGTGGGATTGACAATAGCCCCTATGACCGTTACCAGATCACGCCGACCATAAACCTTGATTTTGGCTATAGTAAAACCATTGTCTTCGTTGGTAAAGGTGATCCGTTCTATCTGTCCTGAGAGTTGTTCGAGTTGCTGGCTCATGCTTCTTCTATGTCACAAGAAATCGACTATTGTCAAATTTGAACATCAAACGGGATACTCAGTCTGCTGGAGGAATTCACGATTTATCTTGCCTCTGCCGGGAAAAAACATTAATAATCAACGCAAATAAAAATTGACATTAAACTGGCAAGATTGCTTAAAGAATAACCAAGGAGCATCATCATGACGATGGCCCAAAACAATTTCATTGACCAACGCTATAAACAAGCAGGTCTATTAAAAGAATGTGTGTCTGTTGAGAAGTAAAAACCCCATGCAAGATTTCACTGAAGGCAATATTGGCAAACAGGTTATTAATTTCAGCACTCCGCTAATGTTTGGTAACCTGCTACTGTCCGTTTACGGTATCATCAACATGATCTGGGTAGGTCGGCTCCTAGGTCACACAGCCGTGGCCGCTGTATCCGCTTCTCTGCCGATCATAATGTTAATGCCCTCATTTCTTATAGGCCTGGGTATGGCCACTAATGTCCTTATTGCACAGGCATTCGGCCGCAAGGATACTGCTCTGCTACGAAAGATCCTAGCCAATTCCTTTTTCACCTCTATGCTGTTCTGCCTGCTTATCTCCATCATCGCCCTTTTACTACGTCGCCATTTGCTCGAATGGGTACATGCACCGCAGGAAATTAGGGATATGGCACTGTCTTATCTGACCATCATTATGGCCACGCTGGTATTTCAGTTCTTTATTAACTGGATGACGGGCATGCTGCGTGGTTTGGGTGACGCCATAACAGTGGTGAAAATCCTCATCCTGCTTACGGTATTTAACATTGTTTTCGTCCCGCTGTTCATTCGCGGTATCGGCCCTCTGCCACCTTTAGGCGTGGCTGGTGCAGCATGGGGAACGGCACTGGCGTCCGTGACGACCTGTATCATCGGCTATATTTACCTTCTGCGGCATAATCCTTACATTAATATGCATAGCTGGGACTACAGTCTGGATTGGCACATCATCCGGGAGGTTTTCGTTATCGGCGTGCCCGCATCGCTGCAGATGATGGTGATCTCACTGGCCGGGGTATTCATCTTATCTCTGGTCAACAGTTTCGGCACAGATGTTACCGCAGCCTTCGGCATCGGCATGCAGATTGACATGCTGGCAGCTATTCCTCTCATGTCCATCGGGATGGCGGCGACCTCCATTGCCGGTCAGAATCTGGGGGCGCAGAAAATAGACCGCGTTTTCCAGACCCTGCGGATATCGGTGTATTTCGGGCTGGCTATTGCCCTTACTTGTACTGCTGTACTGGCGATTTTCCCTGATCACATTGGTTCTATTTTCCTCAAGGAATCGGCCGAACATGCAAATGTGCTGAATCTTGTCAGCAGATATTATCATTGGATGGCATTTATCTTTCCCTGCTTTGCCGTCACTTTTGTCATACAGGGCGTCCTCCGCAGCGCAGGTGACACAATGGCCTTGCTGGTTCTTTCGTTCATTGCTCTGATCGTCATTCGTATTCCTCTTGCCTACCTGTTGGCCGGTCCCTTCGGTTTTAAACAGGACGGTATCTGGATGGCAATGCTTTTCAGCAGCGCACTGGCCGTCGGATTGAACTGGCTGTACTACAAAGGAGGTTGGTGGAAGAGAAAGCATATATTAGGAAAGCAAAAAACCATCTGATGCGCTGCAACAGTTTGACCTTACTGATATGTATATAAAACCAGTTATCCGAGAATTACTGGAAGGATCGGTGCAGGTATAGTCAATTACTATTTAATTATGTTTTGACGTGCAATAGCGGCAAGCATAGATGACGCCGTTGTGTTTCTCCTTTAAACTGTGTTTGTTCCCTGACGGTGGGAGTTCCTCTACGGCCCTTGCCCAGTTTGTCAATTGGATGAGAGCTTCCAAGATGCAAAGTGTGTTTGCCAAATTTTTGTCCTAATTCATCTGCCACATCATACAGGATTTTTATCTTCTCCGCTTGCAGTGGATCATCAAAAAGAGAGTATTGGATGTTTGTATCAGGCTCCAGATCAAGCAGGACAACTCCGGTAGCACGGTAAATATCTTTCGGACAATAACAGGAAGTAAAGAGATCATGAATGACACCAGAAAATTCAAGCGGGAAAGCACAGGGACGGGATAGTTTTGCTTCGTTTCCGACTGTATTGAAATCATTTTTCTTGAGAAAGACAACTATTTCATTTGGAGCCAATGAATAGCGTCTGGCCTTAATATATGCCGATTCCATATTACGCATAAGATGAGCGAACAGATATTCGGCATTGGAAGTTGGCGGCGCAAATGTTTTTGTTTTGCTGATTGAAGCATAAGAGCTTTTTTTTCTGGTGTCACAGGATAAACCGATTCTCCGCGCAATTCCTGCCAGATTTCCACTCC
>Ga0224555_1002732_pt1 | contig 19813 bp, 22 predicted proteins | sample 714S23034metaG_FD_180687 | JGI IMG/M metagenome (GOLD analysis project Ga0224555, IMG submission 180687) | Peat soil microbial communities from Stordalen Mire, Sweden - 717 S2 30-34 | ecosystem: Environmental > Terrestrial > Soil > Wetlands > Peat | place: Sweden: Norrbotten County, Stordalen...
CCGAGCGGCGCGGACTGGCCACAGAACGTGCTTCGCAACTCTGCGATCGATACCATTCCGCTCGGCAACCTCGTGCCGGGCAAACACACGCTGAAGCTGCTCTATGGCGATCCGGGTGTGGTGTTCGAGCACATCGTGATTACGTTTCCCGGCGCGCCCCCGGCCTATCCCGTACCGCCGGAGACGAAGTAGTGAAACCCCACGTCAGACGAAAGGCTGTCTGACATGGGGCACCCGGCCCGTAGAGCGGAGAACGGTCAGCCGGGTTCGATCTGGTATCTTGGGCGGGTCATGAAAATCACTCGCCGCGCTGCACTGAAGTCCTCCGCCGTTGCTGCCACCGCACTCGCTCTGCGCGGGCCACGCATGTTTTCGCAGGCCTCCGCGAGCGTCGATGCACATATCGACATCGTTCCCGGCGAGCCGATTGGCACCATCTCGCCGGAGCTGTATGGCCACTTCATCGAGCACCTGGGCGGCGTCATCTACGACGGCGTGTGGGTAGGGCCGGACTCGAAGATCCCGAACACGCGCGGCATCCGCCAAGCCTTCATCGACACGATGAAGGCGGTTGAGGCGCCGCTGCTGCGCTGGCCGGGCGGCTGCTTTGCCGACTCGTACGACTGGCGCGACGGCCTGGGCGCGGCGGCGAACCGGCCTGCGCGCGCGGGCTTCTGGGGGCAGGAGGACTCGAACCAGTACGGGCTGCACGAGTTCATGCACACGTGCCGAGCGATTGGCTGCAAGCCCTATCTCGCGGCGAACATGCGCACGCTGCCGGGGCGCGATTTCTACCAGGAGATCGAGTACTGCAATGCGCCCTCGGGCGCCGTGCCGACCAACTCGGCGGCTCCGCCCGTGCATGACGCGCTGGCGGCGCAGCGGGCTGAGAACGGCGACCCCGAGCCCTTCAACGTGGACCTATGGGGCGTGGGCAACGAGAGCTGGGGCTGCGGCGGCAACCTGGTGCCGGAGGAGTACGCCGCCATGTTTCGCCGCTTCACCGCGTGGACGCCCAGCTTCAGCGGGCCGCCGCTGCGCTTCGTCGCGGTCGGACCCAACGGAGACGACGTGGACTGGACGCGGCGGCTGTTCAAGTCGCTCGACTCAAACCCGGAGCGGCGGCATCTCTTCGGCCTCTCGGTCCACTACTACACATCAGGGAGTCCCACGGCGTTTGCCGAGGGCGACGCGCTGGCGTTCGGCCCCGACGAGTATTACGACCTGCTGACCCGCGGCAGCATCATGGAGCGTGTGGTTACCGACCACTGGGCCGCGATCGGCAACACGCAGGAAGCAGGCCAGCCCAGGGTGAAGCTGGTGGTCGACGAGTGGGGTGCGTGGTACGGCAAGGGAACCGCGCTGGGGCCGGAGTACAACCTCTCGCAACAGTCCACCATGCGCGATGCGCTGCTGACCGGCATCACGCTGGACATCTTCCAGAAGCACGCGGACAAGGTTGGGGTCGCCGCCGTCGCGCAGTCCATCAACTGCATTCACTCGCTGATGCTGGCGCAGGGGGACAAGTTTACGGTCACTCCGACCTTCCACGTCTTCCAGATGTACCTGCCTCACCGCGGCGGCCAGGCGGTGCGGGCGGAGTTCTCCGCGCCGGCCATTCGCAACCCGCTCGCGAACGCGCCCATCCCCGCAGGCGGCAACAGCTACACCGGATCGCTGGAGGCGGTAAAGCTGCTCGCAGGCCTCTCCGGCTCGGCGTCCATCTCGGCTACCAATCCGAAGCTGCTGACGCTGACGGTGGTGAACCCGCACCTCGATCGCCCGGTAACCACCGAAATCGCCGTCGCGGGCGCGAGTATCGCGAGCTACCGCGGCACCGTGCTGGTCGAGCCCGATGTCCACGCGCACAATGACTTCGCCCATCCCGACGCGGTGCATCCTGCAGCGGCTGCGACGGCGACCCCCGCCGGCGGCAGGGTTGCCCACACGTTTCCCGCAGCCAGCGTAACGACGCTGCAGATCACGCTGGCGTGAGTAGGGCGCTTCGACTCAATCCAGCTTCAATGGTGTGAATACGCCGTTGGTCGAGAGCGCCAACTGAATCGGCCGCGGCGGTCCTGCGGGAGGCACGGTTACTTCGACCCAGAGCTCTTCCCCTTTGTGCAGGGGGAATGGAGCCTTCGCCGTGTCGGGGATGAAGTAGTCGATACTCCTGGATAACACTGCGCGGTTGCAGGGGCGATTTCCCCAAAGAGTCAGTTGTTGCGTCTCTTCCGGGCGATCGGTTGCGCTTGCCAGCACGGGGACGAGTTTGCCATCCCGGACCGTGGGCCTCACCGTCCAATCCCGCGATCCGGGCGCGTGAAATCCGGGATACGCGAAATTGTTCGTGCGGCGGGAATCGTCCCACGGCAGACCACACGCGTCCACGGCCAACTGCAGCGCCAGATACCTGCCTCGGAGCGGCATATTCGGCTCGTACTGGGCGGTCGGCACCCAGACGCGGGGGCAGACTTCCCGCTGGTACAGATACTTGCCCGCTATGCTCAACACCAGCGCTGCCTGCACTGCCAGCAAGACGATCGCACGTTGAATTCGGTTCATGCCGCCACCTCCGAAAAGCTTGCTACCAGCTTTCGCCGGGCCTTCTCGAGCATCCAGCCGCCTGCCAGGAAAAGGGCGCCGAGCATAATCAGCCCGAGCGACCGGTCCAGCTTGCCCATGATGTCGGAGAAGTAAAACCACATGACGGTCAACGCGAAGGCAGCGATGCCGTAGTTCACAAGGGCCTTGCTTGCCTGGTGCACACCCCACCAGGCCAGGAACACGCACAGCGCGGCGACCAGCGCGTACATTGCGACGGACGGCTCCGAGCGTCGCCAGCCGTCAGTCCGAACCACGTGCAGCCACGGCAGCGCGAAGGAGGCGGCGACAACGGCCAGTGCCGGCACCAGGCTTCTCTTGTCCAACAGCCACGCGAACGCCAGGATAAGCAGGAGAATTGCGTAGGCCGCGGCTTGCAGTGGGAGCGGGACGAAGCCCCAGTCGTGCAGGTACGCGTTCCAGCCCCACCCGTCCGCCAGAGTCACAGTTGAAGCGACCAGGGCAATGCCGGCTGCCGCAAAGAGAATCCCAAAGACCACGCGCCGCCGCGAATGCAGGAATGCGGTCAGGTAGACGGCCGCAAGCACCGCGATCATGCGGAACAGAAAGACGTCCGATCCGTTGTACACATTGGCGCGATACGTCCACTCACACATCAACCACACCGGCACCAGGAGCAGGGCGAGCGTCTGCTGAAACTCATCGCCCAGCAGCCACCATCCTGCCAGCGCGCAGATGGCCCACAGCATCACCGCTGCCGGCCAATGCTCCTGCATGTTGAAGATCTGCCCGACCACTGCGATGGCCGCCCCGCTCGCCACGGTACCCAGGGCATGCATGGTTGTAGCAAAGCCGCTGAAGCGCTCGCGCGAGGCGATGCCGGCGCCATGGAAGATCGCCAGCATGGCCATCACCAGCGAGAGCCGAGCCAGCGGAGAGACATCGTCCCAATGCGCCGCGACAAACAGCAGGACGCCCGCGCCCAGCAGAATTCCTCCGAGCACGAGCGCAATCACGACCTGCCATCGCCGTCCGCTCGGCGTAGCCTGCGATTTCTCGTATTGGCGAATCGCGGACTCGGTTGTCTCATCTAGCAGGCCCGCGTTATGCCATCGTTCCAGGTACCGTTCAAACGCTTGCATAGCTTCCTCCTGAAACCGTCCGCAGTAGAGCAGAACCGGCCCCTGCGTACAAGCAGATTCGCAGGGAGAATGCGAGGTCGTCAGGAGGATGAGGACACTTAAGAAAGTGTCCTTACTGCGCGCGCAGACGATCCAACATCTCTTTCACGGTCTTGCCGGAGGCGGGATCGACCATCGTCGGCGCGATCTCGCCCAGGGGTTCGAGGACGAAGCGGCGCTCGGCCAATGCAGGATGAGGGAGGGTGAGGTCGGGAGTCGCAAGGACGAGGTCGTCCATCAGCAGCAGGTCGAGGTCGATGATGCGCGGGCCCTTGGGCGGCGTCGCGATGCGGTCGCGTCCCATGGCGCACTCGATTTCCAGCAGCGCGGCCATCAACTCCGTCGGCTCAAGCTCCGTCTCCAGCAGCAGCGCGGCGTTCTGGAAGTTGGGCTGGTCAAGGTAACCCACGGGAGCGGTTTCGTGGAAGGTCGAAACCGCGCGGAGGGTGCCCAACCCGGCCACTCGCGTTATCGCTGCGCGCAAGGCTGCATCGGGCGAGCCCCACGCGGAGGAGAGGTTGGAGCCGAGGGCGATGGCCGCGAGCCGCATCACCGGGCGCCTCGGGGGAAGTTACGCATGTGCGGGAAATGCGGCCGGCAGAGTTTCAGCGCCCACCTTTGCCTCTTCGGGGCTCTCGTCGAAACCGTGGACCAGCTCCCAGGCGGACCGGTCGCGCAACAGGCGCTGCACCAGCGCGGTGTGCATGGCATGGCCCGCGCGTTCGGCGATGACGTGGCCCTGGATGCGCCGGCCGGCGAGAGCAAGGTCGCCGATCAGATCGAGTACCTTGTGGCGCACGAACTCGTCAGCGAAGCGCAGCGGCCCGTTTTGCACGCCCCGCGCGGTGAGGATAATCGCGCACTCGGGCGACGCGCCGCGGATCAGACCCATGTCGCGCAGCTTGGGCTCGTCTTCCTTGAAGCCGAAGGTCCGCGCCGGCGCGATCAGGCTGGCGTAGTCTCCGGTCTCCAGGTCGCAGCAAAGTCGCGCAAATCCGATGGGCTGGGGGAAGTCGATGGTGTAGTCGATGCCGTAACCCTGGCCGGGGTAGACGCCGATGAATTTGCTGCCCTCGCGCACCTCGATCTCCTTCAGGATGCGGATGTACTCGCGGCGGCGGCGCTGCTGCTTGAGGCCGACCGACTGGAACGCCTCGACATAGGGGAGGGCGGAGCCGTCGAGGATGGGCAGTTCGAGGTTGTCCACCTCGACGATGACGTTGTCCACGCCGAAGCCGATGAGCGCCGAGAGCAGGTGCTCCGTGGTGGAGATCAGCACTGAGCCGCGCATCAGCGAAGTGGCGTAGCTGACCTTGGCAACGTTGCGGCCATTGGCGGGAATCTCGAAGTTGTCCAGGTCCGTCCGGCGGAAGACGATGCCCGATCCGGCCGGCGCCGCGACCAGGCGCATCGAAACCTCGGCGCCCGAGTGCAGCCCTATTCCACGAAACTCGATGTCCGACCGGATGGTCTGCTCAGGATGGGCGTTATGGGCCAAAAGAGGGAACTCCGAACACAAATCCGTACTCCAGATTACAGCCGGGTAACGGGTCGGAACTGTGGCAGAATTACCACACTTAGCACATCGCGCGGCGACCGTTGCTGCTTCTTTTTGCCGGGGTCGCGGATCGCTGTTGTACCATCCGAACATTCGATGAGAGATAACATTCAATGAGAGATATGGAGATCGACACCAAGGCGCTGCTGAATGCGGCCGAATCCCAGGCGGGCTGGATCACGACCGAGTTGCGGAGGCTGGTCGAGGTTGAATCGCCCAGCGACGACAAGGCCGCCATTGACGCCGCGGCGGCGCTGGTGGCGGGATTCTCCGAGACCTGCGGAGGCCGCGTCAAACTGCACAAACAGAAGCACTTCGGCAATGTGCTGGAGGCCCGGTTCGGCCCCGCGCGCGGCGGCCGCAAGCCCATCCTGCTGCTGGGGCACCTGGATACGGTGTGGCCGCTGGGAACGTTGCGGACGATGCCGTGGCGCGAGGCAGGCGGCCGGTTTTTCGGCCCGGGCGTGCTCGACATGAAAGCCGGCGTGGCGATGGCGCTGGCCGCCATCCGCATCTTGCGCGAGTTGAACATCAGCCGGCCGGTCACGCTGCTGCTGAACAGCGACGAGGAGGTGGGCAGTCCGGTCTCGCGGCCCATCACGGAGCGGCTCGCGCTGGCGAGCGAGGCGGTGCTGGTGCTGGAGCCGGCGCAGGGGCTGGCATGCAAGACCGCGCGCAAAGGTGTCGGCGACTACCGGCTGCACGTCACCGGCATCGCCGCGCACAGCGGCGTGGACTTTGCGCACGGGCACTCGGCGATTCTGGAGCTCGCGCGGCTGATCGAGAAGGTCGCGGGTTTCACCGATCTGCGCGTCGGGCGGACGGTGAATCCGGGCGTCATCTCCGGCGGTACGCGGTCGAATGTCATCGCGGAACATGCCTATGCCGATGTGGACGTGCGCATCGCTCGCGCCAGTGATGCCGCGAAGGTCGACAAGCTGTTTCGCGGGCTGCGCTGCGACGATCCGGCGTGCAAGTTGGAGATTACCGGCGGGCTGAATCGCCCGCCGATGGAGCGCAAGCCAGGGACGGTGGCTTTATACAAACGGTCCCGGAAGCTGGCCGCGGAACTTGGTTTCACGCTGGACGAAGCGGCGACCGGAGGCGGTTCGGACGGCAACTTCACCGCCGCGCTCGGCGTGCCGACGCTCGACGGCCTCGGCGCGGTCGGCGAAGGCGCGCACGCGGCGCACGAGTCAGTAGTGATCGAACACCTGGTTCCGCGCACGGCGCTGCTGGCTGCGTTGATTGCAAGCATTTAGATGAGGCCCAGGGCTAAAGCCCACGGACTTTTGCGCGGCCTAACCGCTTGAGACCCGAGGCTAAAGCTTCGGGCTACGAGCCCGCTGCTACTCCGAAAGGCCGAGAGCGCCGACAGATGGGGCGTCAAAATCCTCTTGCATTCTAGTGTACTATGTGTAATAGTACACGTGTGATCCCGTTTCGAGTCCAATTCCGCACCGGCATCTCGCTCTTCGAGCAGATTGTGTATGCCGCAAAGAAGGCGATGGTCTCCGGCCAGATGCGCCCGGGCGATCCGTTTCCCTCGGTGCGCGCGCTGAGCAAGGAGCTGAAGATCAACCCCAACACGGCGCACAAGATCGTCGCCCACCTGGTGAGCGAGGGCCTGCTGGAGACGCGCCCGGGAATCGGGACGGTGGTCGCTGCGCTGCCCGATTCCACCCGCAAGGAACGCACGCAACTGCTCGGCCACGAGATCGAGGAGCTGGTGGTTGAGGCGAAGCGGCTGGGCATCGGCCGCGAAGAGATGCTCGCGTCCATCGCCGAACACTGGCAGCGCCTGAGTAGTAAAGACCCGACCAGCAAAGATTCGCAGGCGGCAGGCAAGCCCACCGAGGAAGGACGCCGAGACCGATGAGAACGATGAGCCCGATGAGCCCGATGAATCCTACGATCCAAATGCAAGGTCTGGCAAAGAGTTTTGGCCGCACCGAGGTCCTGCGCGACATCGACCTCGCGGTGCCCGAGGGCGCGATCTACGCGCTGGTGGGCGCGAACGGCGCGGGCAAGACCACGATGATCAAGCTGCTGATGAATATTTTTCTGCCCACCGCGGGCCGCGCGCAGGTGCTGGGGGTCGACTCGCGCAAGCTGGCGGGCAGGGACTTCAATCGCATCGGCTACGTCTCCGAAAATCAGGACCTGCCCGATGCGATGACCGTAGGCGGGCTGCTCGACTACATGCGGCCGTTTTATCCGCGCTGGGACCGCGCGCTCGAGCGGCAGCTGGTCCGCCAGTTCGATCTGCCGCTGGACCGCAAGCTCAAGCACCTGTCGCGCGGCATGAGGATGAAGGCTGCGTTCGCCAGCTCGCTTGCCTACCGGCCTCCGTTGATCGTGCTCGACGAGCCGTTCACCGGGCTCGATCCGCTGGTGCGCGACGAGCTGATCGAAGGGTTGCTGGAACGCGCGCCGGAGACCACCATCTTTCTCTCCTCGCATGACCTGGCCGAGATCGAGAGTTTCGCCAGCCACGTCGGCTACCTGGAGGACGGGCGCATGCTCTTTTCCGAGGAGATGGCGGTGCTGAGCGACCGCTTCCGCGAGGTCACCATCACGCTCGCCGCGCCCGCGCCACTACCGCCCAACCTGCCGCCCGCGTGGCTGCAGCCGGAGACGGTGGATTGCGTGGTGCGCTTCGTCCACAGCGAGTACCGGGGCGACGCGACGGCCCGCGAGATCGCCGCGATCTTCCCCACGGCCCGCGATATTTCGACGGAGCCGATGTCCCTGCGGTCGATCTTCCTCGCCATCGCAAAATCCAGCCGCAGCCACAACCGCGCGCCGCACATCCCGACCGGCAGGAGGCCCGAGGCATGAACCAGATCCTCAATATCTTCCGCAAAGACACGCGCCGCTTCTGGCCGGAGATTGTGCTGTCGCTTGCAATCACCGCCGCTCTGGTCTGGATTGGTCCCTACCAGTGGATGGACGAGTCTGGCGCACACCACGAGCTAGAAGTACTGCGTTCGCTTGCGGGGCTTCTCGAATTCCTGATGGTCATCGGCTGGGTTCTGCTTGTCTCCCGCGTGGTGCATGCAGAGCCACTCGTCGGCGACCGCCAGTTCTGGCTGACGCGGCCCTATGAGTGGAAGAAGCTGCTTGCGGCCAAAATGCTGTTTGTGGCGGCGTATCTGTATCTGCCATTCCTGCTGATGCAATGCATCCTGCTGGCCAGGGCCGGCTTTGCTCCGGTGCATTGGATACCGGCGCTGCTCTTCAACTTGCTACTGGTGTCGGCGGTAATCGTCCTGCCGCTGACCGCGACTGCCGCCATCAGTTCCAACTTTGGGCGCATGGCACTGATCGTTGTTGGCGCACTGCTTTGCCTTTGGCTGTTGGCGGTGGCGAGCCAGTTGATGTCGTTCAATTCAGCGCCAAACAACAACTTCGACACGCCCATCGGGAATCTACTCTCGTACGGACTGGCTTTGGCGATCTGCGGGGCAGCTATTGTCGTGCAGTATTCGGCACGGAGGGTGCGGGTCGCTGTGCTGCTCTTGATCGGGCTTTCGGTCTGTGTCATCCTGATTTTCTTCTTCGCGCCCGACCGGATGCTGACCGATCGCACCCATCCGCAAGCCAGCGGCGCCTTTCCGATCCAACTGTCGGCCGATGCAAGTCAACCGATGAGCAAGGAACGCTGGTCCAGCACCAGCCAAATTGGGACGATGGTCTCGGTGCGGGTCTCGGGAGTTGCGGACGGGTATGCGGTGCTTTTCGACGATGCGAAGTTTAGCCTTCGGGCCGCCGACGGCTCTCACTGGACTTCTGCATGGCAGCATCTAGGCCACGTCGGCGGCAACGGAGCCAAGGATCATGTCTGGATCACGATCGTCATGCCGAAGGCAGTCTACGACAAGTTCAGCGGGATCCCGCTGCAGGTGCATCTTACGGTGGCGTTTACGCAAGCGAGGATTGCAAGAGTGACGCGAATATCCGATCCCTACGATGAGTCCCCGATTCCGGACGTTGGGTACTGCAAGGTCATCGGCTTTCGCAGTCAGCAGGGTCAATCCATGCCTTACCATCTCTCCTGCCGGTCTCCGGTGCAGTTACCGCTTACTGAGATCACTTCGACCGGGACCTACCGCCAATGCGTGCCCACTGGAAGCAGGCCACTGGAGTCGAGCAAGGTGACGTCCGACTGGGCGGGATCGAGTGATGCTTTCTCGGGGGATTTGTCTCTAGTTCCCGTCAACTCCCGGAATTACGGATTCGCAGACGATCGCACCCAACCCGCGCTGATGTGCCCGGGGGCACTCAAGGTAACATTTACCGAATTCAAACCGGTTCGGCGCATGCGAGAAAGCATCGATGTTCCAGAATTCCGCCTGAGCGAGGCGCAGTGGCCCCTTGTCGGCAAATAGCGGCCAAGCGCTTCCTGGACCGATACGACCGAGGCAGCCTGCGCCTCCCCCTGCGATATACTTGATTGGTTGTGGACTTGCGGGATAGTAACGTCGCTCGAGTCTGCCTCCAACAGTAAAAATCAGGGGTTTTCCTTATGTCGATTCCCGCCACGCAGATGCGCCCGGGCATGATTATCAAGCACAACGACCAGCTTCATCTGGTCTTCTCGGTCGAGCACCGCACGCCGGGCAACCTGCGCGCCTTCATCCAGGCCAAGCTGAAGAACGTACGCACCGGCGCCATGTTTACGGAGCGCTTCCGCTCGCCCGACCCCATCGACCGGGTGAAGGTCGACGAAGTCAAAATGGAGTACCTCTACAACGACGGCGACGACTTCTACTTCATGGACGAGTCGTTCGAGCAGACCGTGCTCAAGCGCGACACGCTGGGCGACGCCGTCGAGTACCTGACGTCGAACCTGTCGATCAACGTGAGCTTCCACGATGGCAAGCCGGTCGGCATTGAGCTGCCGACCTTCGTCGAAATGACGGTGATGAAGACCGAGCCGGGCATCAAGTCGGCCACCGCATCCAGCGTCAGCAAGCCGGCGACGGTGGAGACGGGCCTGGTGGTGCAGGTGCCGGCGTTCATCAACGAGGGCGAGAAGATCCGCGTGGATACGGCCGAAGGCGCCTACATGAGCCGGGCATGAGAGTGGGCCGATGTTGAACGGCCGCGGACAATCGTTATGGTCCAGCATTTTCTGATCAAAGGTCGAGTGCAGGGCGTCGGGTTTCGCTGGTTCGTCCAGCGCGAGGCGGCGGAGCTTGGCCTGCGCGGCTGGGTGCGCAACACCGACGACGGGCACGTCGAGGTGCTCGCCCGTGGTGAGCCCGACCAGTTGGAGGACCTGCAACTGGCGCTGGCCAAAGGCTCGCGCGGCAGCCGCGTGGATGCAGTGATCGAACATCAACTGACCGAAAGCGAAGGCGCGAATCTCAAGTCCTTCGAGATTGAAGGAGCGTGGTAGTGACCCCCTTGAAGAAGCCCATCGACTGCGAACCGCTGAAGGACCTTGTCCGCACGGTGCCGGACTTTCCCAAACCCGGCATCCTGTTCTACGACATCACCACGCTGCTGAAGGACAAGACCGGCTTCGCGCAGCTCATCGACGCGCTGGCGGCGCACTATATCGGCAAGGAGATTGACCTGGTGCTGGGCATCGAGGCACGCGGCTTCATCTTCGGGCCGGCGCTGGCCTACCGGCTGAACGCGGGCTTTGTGCCGGTGCGCAAGCCGAAGAAACTGCCCGCGAAAGTGGCGCGCGTCAGCTATGACCTGGAGTACGGCGCCGACGCGCTGGAGATCCACCTGGACGCGATCGAGCCGGGACAGCGCGTCATCATCGTCGACGACCTGCTGGCCACCGGCGGAACGATGCAGGCGACGGTGCAACTCGTCCGCCAGCTCGGCGGTGTGATCGCCGGCCTCGGCTTCGCGGTCGAACTCGACTTCCTGAAGGGCCGCGCGAAGTTCCCCGAGTACGACGTCTTCAGCCTCCTCCACTACGAGGAGTAGAATTCGACGATGAAAGTTTCGTCCAACAAACGAGCCGTCATGTCTGTCGATCGCACCATCGGCCGCCGGGAAAAATTGGTCTACATCTTGCTGGCACCCAAACCTCAGAAATATCCGCGCGGCAGGTCGAGGATCATGTATGTGGGTACAACCGAAAAGGGTATAAGCCGAATCGCCGGAAGTGTAGCAACAAGATCTGAGAAGATCTTCGCTAAACGGGGAGTCAAGACGATTGATGTGCATGTCGCTTGGTGCACGCCTGTCCAGAAGGTAAAGAGTTGGCGCCTACTTGAGCGCGCCATCCTCGCCGAGTTTTTGTCCATCTACGGAAAGCTGCCAGAATGTAACAAGCAGGGCGAGTCATATAGGTGGGATACGACTGTTAGGCGCTATTTCAGACGGAATGCGATCACCCAGCTGCTTTCCAGATTCGACAAGAATGGGAGCTTTTGAATGAAGGCGCATGGATATGCTGCGTTTGATACGAAGTCGGCGCTGAGGCCGTGGAGCTTTGAGCGGCGCGAGCCGGGAGCGCGGGACGTGGTGGTGGAGATCGCCTACTGCGGCGTCTGCCATTCGGACATTCATCAGGTGCGGGACGAGTGGGGCGGTTCGATCTACCCCATGGTGCCGGGGCACGAGATTGTGGGGCGCGTGACGGCGGTGGGCGGGGAGGTGACGCGGTTCAAGGCGGGCGACCTGGCCGGCATCGGCGTCATGGTGAACTCGTGCCGCACGTGCGCGAATTGCAAGGCGGACCTGGAGAACTACTGCATGAAGGGCTTTGTAGGCACCTACAACGCGAAGGATTACGACGGCGCGATTACGTACGGCGGCTACGCGAACAACATCGTGTGCGACATGCGCTATGTGCATACGATCTCGCCGAAGTTCGGCGACAAGCTGGCTGGAGTGGCGCCGCTGCTGTGCGCGGGGATCACGACCTACAGCCCCATGCGGCACTGGGGCGCGGGGCCGGGCAAGAAAGTCGGCGTCGTCGGCTTGGGCGGGTTAGGCCACATGGGGCTCAAATTTGCGCACTCGTTCGGCGCGCATACCATCCAGTTCACCACCAGCGAGTCGAAGATCGCCGACGCCAAGCGGCTGGGCGCCGACGAGGTGGTGATCTCGAAGGACGCCAACGCAATGGCGAAGCACGCGGCCAGCTTCGACTTCATTCTCGACACCGTGTCCGCGCCGCACGACCTGAACGCCTACCTGCGGCTGCTGAAGCTGGATGCAACCCTGGCCCTGGTGGGCCTGAGCGAGCGGCCGCTTCCGGTCGAACCGTTCGCGCTGACGGGGTACCGCGTCGCGCTGGCCGGGTCGAACATCGGCGGCATGAAGGAGACGCAGGAGATGCTGGACTACTGCGCCGACCACGGCATCGTCTCGGACATCGAGTTGACCTCGATCGACCGGCTGGGCGAGGCGTACGAGCGGGTGCTGAAGAGCGATGTGAAGTATCGCTTCGTGATCGACATGGCGACGCTGGGGTAGGTTCAAGATTCAAGGTTCAAGGGGTGGGCGCGGGCAGTTCGGTGATGCGGAGGGTGTCGGTGGGAGCGAGGTAGGACTTGCGCCGGAACCAGTCCTCCATTGCGCTGCGCAGGCGGTCAAGCGGAACGCGGTTGCCGGCTTCGAGCAGGCCGTCGGCGATGGGGAGGGTGTCGTCAAAGACGGCGTCGTTGGTGAAGTTGCGCATGGCGAAGTTGTCGAGTTGCGCGATGGGGCAGGGGTGGGCCTGGCCGGCGGCGGCGATGCGTTCGATCATGAGGCGGCGGAGGAACATCAGGTACAGGGTACTAGGTGCTGGGTGCTAGGTACTGGGTTCGAGGTTCGAGGAGAACCTAGTTCTCCGACGGCCGTTCGATGTGGTCGACTACCATCATCTCCACCGGCCCTCGCGCCGGTTCCAGTTTCAGCCCAAGTTGTTCCTGCAACGCGGTGGAGATGGACGGACGGCTGGGCCCGAAGTCGCCGGTTGCAGCGGCGTCCACCCCCTGATCGAATGCGAATTCCAGGGAGAAGTTGTAGACCCCAGTCAGGCCTGTCTTGTCCACGACGGGCCGCTCCGCGAAGCGGCTGACGAAGCCCTTCGCAAACGAAGACAGGTGCTGCTGCTGAAAGACGTACATTGGATAGCCGTCCGGCGCGGGGCACACGGTGAGGGCGGCGCCGGTTTGGGACATCACCGTGCCGTCGAGGTTCAGGCCGCAACTACCAGTCTTAGCGGCAGTCTTGAAGAAGGAGCTGGCCTCGCCGGGCTTGGCCTCCTCGATCTTCAGTCCGCGCTTGTCGATGACGAGGTTGTAGATGGGCGAGTCGATGTCCGCAAAGTGCCAGACAGCCTTGAAGCGATCGGCCAGCATCTTGCGGAACACCAATCGGTGGCCGCCCTCGCCAATCTTCTGCCATGCGGCTACGTCGGAGTCGGCGACCTTGGCGTGAATCTCGTAGTTGTCAGTGTAAAACCAGTCGGGAACGCCCTGGAGCTGGTCCTGCCTCAATGAAGTCTTATTGAAGTTCCAGCGCACGATCTCAAACAGAGTGGAGTTCTCGACGGTAATGCCGTCGCCGTCGAGCGGATTTGTGATGTGGCTGGGGCCTGGTACGGTGGGCCGGATCGAAACGGTGTCAAAGGTGATGCCGAGGGTTGGATCGGCAGCCGGAGTTGCTGCGGTGGCCACAGCGGGCGGGGTTGCGGGGGCAGCTGCGGTGGGCGCGGGTGGCGCGGGTGCGGCGGTCTGGGCGAGAGCGAAGGGCGTGGCCAGGGCAAATACCAGGGCGAAGTTCAAATGCGCGTGCACGAGCATGATCGGGTCCCGCTTCGACGAAGGGACAAAAGAGGATTCCCTTCCGGCGATAACGATACGCTTTGGCGGCTAGTTCTCCGAGGGCTTTTCGACGTGGTCGATGACGAGTACATCGACGGAGCCGCGGGTGGATTCGAGTTTGAGGCCGAGCTGTTCCTGGATGGCGGTGGTGAGGGTGGGGTAGCTGTCGGGGTCGGTGGACTGGTAGGTGTACTGGAGAGTGAAGTCGTAACGGCCGGGCAAGCCGGTCTTGTCCTCGACAGTGCCCTGGAGCATGGAGCCAAAAAGACCGGCCATGCCTTTGGTGGTGAGGTAGCGGACGGTCATCACGTGGCCGTGCGAGTCCATGCGGTTCTGGATGTCGGGCCCTCTTGTTTCAGGCGGTGCGGCGTTGGGGATAGAGGGGTCGACCGTTTCGACTTTGGCGGGCTGGAGCTTTGAGCCGGACTTCGAATTCGCAAGCTCGAGCGCGTAGACGTTGGCCTGTTTGCTCGCCCAATGGGCCTTGAGGTGGAAGCGGTCGGCGAGGAGAGCTTGCAGCATGTGTTCTTTTTCGAGTTTTGCCTGATCGTCGGTAAACCGGGCGAACTGCTCGTCGACGGAGTGATCGCATTTTGCGTCGACGTTATAGAGGCTGGTGTCGATCCAGTCCGGGCCGTCGGAGATTTCGAAGGGCGCGAATCCATAGGCAAGTTGAATCAGCACCTTCACGGCGTGAGCTTTGGCCTGGAACTGGCAGCTATGGAGCGGGCTGATGAGTCCGATGGCCCACGAGGGATTGTCGCCGGCCGGTTGGATTTCGCGGATGGAGGCGACGTCGAAGGTGAGCGTCGGCGCGTAGGCGATGGGATCCACCGAGGGCGGCTGGCTGAAGGCTCCGGTCGGCATGGGAACTGTAGCGGCGGCGGACAGGCTTTGCGCCGCAAGCGGGATCACGGCGAGCGCGAATGCGGCGACCGTGGCGAGAATCGCGCGGCGGAGATGCGAGCTTGGTCGATGCATGGAAGGCATATGAGGATAGTACGGTGACGCGGGGTGGTTGCTCCATCGCGGCTAGTTCTCCGAGGGCCTTTCGACGTGGTCGATGACGAGGGTGTCGAGCGGGCCTTTGGCGGACTCCAGTTTCAGGCCGAGCTGTTCCTGGATTGCGCTGAACAGCGTGGGGTAGGCATCGGGCTCGGTGCTGTTGTCGAGGTTGAACTGGATGGTGAAGTCGAAGGTCCCGGTGAGGCCGGTCCTGTCCACGACGGGAGCCTGAAGCTGCGTGCCCAGCATGGCGGTGATGGAGCGCATGGTGAAGCGGCGGCACTCGATCACGCGGCCCTCGCGGCTGCCGCCGGCGTGGACCTCCGGCCCCAGGGCGTTGGCGACGGGCGCGGGCTCGGAGGGGTCGGCCGGCTCGGCCGGATCGACCTTGGTGGGCTGCAGCTTGGAGCCGCCCTTGGCGAGGGTCAGGTTGAAGACAGAGCCTGGGCGCGTCTCCCAGTGGGTCTTGAGCTGGAGACGGTCGGCCAGCAAGGCCTGCAGCATGTGGCGTTTTTCCAGCCGGGCCTGGTCGTCGGGCAGCTTGGCCAGCAGCGCGTCGGCGGAGCGGTCGGACTTGGCTTGCACGGTGACGTACATCCCATTGATCCAGTCCGGCGCTCCCGAAACCTGGAGCGGGCCGAAACCGTAGGCAAGCTGGATGAGATAGTTGAGCGGGATGCCGGTGACGCGGAATGTGCTGGCGTGGGGCGGGTCGTCGATGTTCATGGCCAAGCCGTTGACGCGCGGAGCTTCGCGGATGGAGGCAACGTCGTAGGTAAGCGTTGGCGAATAGGTGGGCGGGTCCTCCGACGGCGGAACCGAGAGCGGAACGGTGGGCGCGGTCTGGGCGGACGCATGGAAGAAAAACAGCAGCATGGCTACGATCGCAGCCGCGGGCAGCCGTTGGCAGCGTCGTTCATGATCCGGCGTCCGTCCTCCGGGGAGGCGGTTTGGCGTGTGCATATTCGGATACTACGCGCGGGGCGGGCAACTAGTTCGCAGACGGGCGCTCGACGTGGTCGATGACCTTGCGGACACTGTAGGCTGCTACTTCAGTCTACGGCGGGAAGCCTGAGGTTGGATCCGTGGCAGGTTCGACAAAAATGCGCGCACGCACTCATAGCTCGGTGGGGTTACGCCGGAAGATCGGGCACTTGCGCAGACGGCGTCATAGGCCGCCGCTTTGGACTGCGCTGGCTGGTTGGCGTTTCCCATGTATACCCTCGCCGCTAGTTCTGCAAGGTCGCGATGCTTGGCCGCAAAATGTGAGCGACCTTTATCCGCACGAGGCTTGCGACCCAGCGCGAGATTACCGCGCTCTTCGAACAGACGCTTCCACCGCCAGATTGACGTTTTCGAGACCCTATGCTGCTCGGCGAGATACTGCGTAAGCATATCCGAATTAGCCACCATCTCGCCGCTCGCGAGCGTGAGCCGATGGAACTGACCTCGGGCACCCGGGTCTGCAAGATAATCAAGCAGCGGCTTGATGATTTCGAGCTTCCGAACTGATTCCTTCTGTCGCCCATGGCCGGCTGAGGTTCGGATGAGTGTCCGGGCGGCCTTGACTAGAAACGGGCTTTGCTCGCCATCCTTACGCCCTCCGTGTGCATGATCGGCTAACGAGGACAGACCGATTTCTCTTCCGAACTTTCCGTTGCGCCCCCTCTTGAGTCCGGCCCGACTTTCGAGCTGCCCCAGAGCCTCAAGGCGGCGGATCGTCCGCTCGCTGCGGCCGAGAACTGCGGCGGCTTTGCCGAAGCTCACCCAAGTCGCCCTCGTCGCAGCGAGGCTAGTGCCCTCCCGGCCTTCGGTCGGTTCTGTTTTGTAGCTAGTTGATCGTGGGGTGGGGGGCTGAACGCGCGGACCGTCCGCCGGGCGGGCGTAAGTCGTCGGTTCGTCGCGGACAGTTACCCCGCGGAGGCGGGCAACGCGCTTGTATTCGCTCTCATGTATCTCCGTAAACTCAATTCCGATGTGCTCCAAGAACTCGCGGACCGAGGAGGGTATCAATGGCGCGACGAGCCACATTATGACTCGCTCACCTCCTTGCGCTTGCATGGCGTCACGATATTTCCCAAGTTGGGAGGCATCTTCATAGCGAGCCGGTACCGCCTTTAGTTCCATCAGAATGTTGCTATTGAACTGGTCGAGAAAGTGAAGATCGAACCTCCCCACACCTTTGAACGTCCGCTGTCGACCGCAAAGTCGAAACAGGTGTCGGGGAAAGAAATCGCCCGGATAAGCCGCAATCAGGTCTTCCATGTCGTGCTCAAGCATGGCAACACATTACATCACCACGTTAGGGTTGGCACAAAATTGCCGCGCGGTGACAAGCGGTTACGCGAACATGGTGAACATGACGGAGTCGAGGGCGACGGTTTGCACCGGGCCGGCGAGGCGGCCGGTATATTTGTCGCGGCGCAGGATGGTGACGGTGGCGGAGTCCTGGTTGCCGCAGAGCAGCCAGCGGCCGGAGGGGTCCAACGTGAAGTGGCGGGGCGTCTTGCCGCCGCATGGGATGCGCTGCATAAAGGAAAGCGCGCCGTCAGTCGGCGAGATGGTGAACACGACCAGCGTGTCTTCGCCGCGGTTGGAGGCGTAGAGGAAGCCGCCATCGTCGGAGATGGCGACCTCGGCAGCAGTGTTTTTGGCGACCCGGAAACCGGGCGCGATGGTCTTGACCGGCGGTCCGGCGATGACCAGCAGGCCCTGGGAGCTGGTGGTGGTCCACAGGAAGCGGTCGATGGTGGAATCGAGTTCGTTGATGGAGTAGACCCAGCGGCCGTTGGGATGGAAGGCGATGTGGCGCGGGCCGGAGCCGGGGCGGTCGTTGGTGAAGAGCGCAGGCGGGCCCAGGCGGGCGGTAGCCGGATCGACCGTGAAGACGGAGATCGCGTCGGAGCCGAGGTCGTTGACAAGCAGGAAGCGGTTGTCCGGGGAGAGATGGACAGAGTGGGGGTGCGGGACATCCTGGCGAACGTTGGGGCCGCGCTTGCCGAAGCGGGACTGCTTGTAGTCGAGGCGGACCACCGGCTCGCTGAGGCTGCCGTCGGGCTGGACGCGATAGGTGGCGATCGTGGAGCCGACGTAATTCGCGACGAAGGCGGATTCCCCGGTAGCGTCGAGCGAGATGTAACACGGACCGGCGCCGGCGGAGGTGACCCGGTTCAGTTGACGGAGCGCACCGCTGGCAGGATCGATGGCAAAGCTGGTTACAGTGGCGGAAGGATCGGCGACGGCGTTGACGGCATACAGGCGGCGCGGAACATCCGGTGCGGACGGTGAGAGGGCCAGGTAGGACGGGCGCAGGGTCTCGGCAACCAGAGACGGTTGCGTGAGATGGCCGGTGGAGACGTCGAAATGGGAGAGATAGATGCCCTTGGCGACGCCTTTGTCGGTGTCCGTGCCGAGGTACACAAACGTGGGCGGTGGCGGGGCCGGCGGCTGCTTGCGAAAGGGGTTGCTGAGGGACTGGGCCTGCGCCGGCTGCAGCACGACGCGCGGGAGGGCGGCGAGAGCCGGGAGAGTCAGCAGGAATCGGCGGCGCGTGAACATCAGTGCGGTCCTCCGTGGGCCAGGAGATACAGGTGCGGGGGAGAGGAAGCTGAATCGGAGCTAGCGCGGTTCCGGGTGACGGATGGAGACGGATTCAGCCATGTGCATGGGCGGTTCCGCTGGAAGTTCGATGCCCATCTCCGCTTCCGCCGGTTCGTTTTCATTGATGACAGGAAGGCTGGGGAGGTTCAGGGTTCCGCCGGCCTCCTTTACCACGGCCTGCGCGTGGTCCAGGACCTCATCGACGGTCATGGTGTACATCTCGCGGCCGTTATCGTAGCCGGATTCGATTGCCTGCTTCAGGTAGCGGCCGGCGAGCTGGGCGGCCAGGTAGTCGGTAATGACCTTGCCGTTGCGGCGCTTCTGCTCAACCCAGGCGAGGTTGGGCAGGGCAATCCAGACCGGCTTTCCGTTGACTGCGAAGCGAACGTCGGTGGCGTCGGCGTGGCGCGTGGCGATAGCGACGACGGTGCCCTTCCAGAGGCAATGGAGTTGCTCGCCGGTGAAGCGGTCCCTTACCGTGAAGTCTTCGTACATGGATATAGATTAGAGCATTTTCGCCGCTTTTGCGGGCTGGAGCGGAGCCGGGTAGTGTCCTAATTTGGATTCTGGTCCTAGTCGGAATACTCGCGGTCGGGATCGTCTACTGGCACAAATCTAGAGTTTTGGTAGTGGCGGCAAACCGAGACATTTCTTTCGATTCCAAGGTCATCGGCATATCGAGCGTTACCAACAAAATAGATACGATTCGTATTTTGATAGCCAAGCCTCAATCCGTCAGGCCCAACGAGGCGGAGAATATTGGTCAGTTTCTCGTCTATATTGATAGACCGCATCAATTCTTGCCCTGGCTGCAAAGAGAAGGGTTTCTCGTCGTCCTCCATATAGCTAATCCCAGTAGGAAGTTCACTATCGACCAAACTGATAGCGAAACTGTATGCCGAGACGTGGGCCGTTCCTTGCCCGACATTCACCGCCTCAAAATCTACCCTCCAAGGGTCGGCATCTGGGACTCCAATGGTCGATATGCGCGTTCCGCTATGAATATCTATTTTGCGAATGATGAGTTTCGGACGCAAGGTGGAAATAAGAGTTTTGTTGGCTACATCAGCCGCTCTAGAGCATTTTCACTTAAGATATATAGGTGATTCCGCTGT
>Ga0224555_1002734_pt1 | contig 19804 bp, 15 predicted proteins | sample 714S23034metaG_FD_180687 | JGI IMG/M metagenome (GOLD analysis project Ga0224555, IMG submission 180687) | Peat soil microbial communities from Stordalen Mire, Sweden - 717 S2 30-34 | ecosystem: Environmental > Terrestrial > Soil > Wetlands > Peat | place: Sweden: Norrbotten County, Stordalen...
CAGCAATAGCCTGCGTGCTTGTACTCATGCACTCCCTTTCGCACGGACAGCCTGTACTGCCCTGCAATCAAGAATGCTCGCCCGCCTTCAGTCTCGTCCAGACGGCCATACGTAGACGCTTACGAAAGAGTCACAGGGCGACATAACGGCTGTGACTGAGGCGCTTGCGGAGACGTGAAATCGGTGGCGTCCTGCGGGCTCAAGGTGCCCCACCGTCGACGCCTCATTTTCGATGGCACTGCGATGTAGCCAGTGGTGGATGTTATGTAGCGTTTTTTCAGACGAGCATCAAAAACGCAAAGAGGGCCGGATTGCTCCGGCCCTCTCTGCGTTGGAAAACAACAGTCGACAGCTACATGCTCAGCTTGCGGCGAAGGCCGGCCAAGCCAGCGACCGCGAGTCCGAGGAGCAATAGCGTCGTGCCGCCGTCCGGAACTGCGGATGTAACAGTGAAAGTGCCTGGGTAGGCAATGTCGTAGTCATCATAATACCATATGGAATAACCTGCGCCACCACCGCCGTTATTCCCTGCCCAGATTAGGTTGTCGCCACCATAACTCATAGAGAAAAGCAACCCATAGTTGGGGGACTGGCCGAGGTAGAAGCCGTTTTTCTGGGGGTTGACATAAAGCACGTCGTCGCCCCCCACTGCCGACAAATCGGCTGGGTTGGAATCAATGGTGCCACTGAAATCGCCGTTGGGCGTAAATGTGCTGATCGTCCCGCCAGTAATATTGTAACTCCCTGTGTTGCCGATCTCGGTTCCGGTGAGAGTCCCAGTGGCAGACACGCCTGAGCCGGTGTAGGTGAAATCGTAGTTTTGGGCGAAAGCAGGTACAGCCCCGATCCCGATCAAAAGCGCGGTAACAGCAAAAATCTTCATCTCTTTCTCCCTCCAAAGTGTTTGTGCGACCTTGCACACCGATTTTGTATGCACGTTCACTGCCATTCGCCGATTGCTCGCAGTTGCCGCACTTTGTTGGGGAAACCAGCATTGTTCCAGGTGGGCACTTGTAAAGTTTCCCGACAGTCTTCTCCGCAATTCGCTTGTTCTTCTGCGCAAAGTATTGACAACAAATGACATGATCTGGTTTTGCTGTTTGTAAAGGCACCCGACGCTTTGTTCATCGCCAGCTGCGTATCTTTCGTCCCTTTACCAAACAAAAAAGGAAGAGAACAACGGTCTGGTATCGCACCTGCGGAGGGCTTCTCCGTCACAGCAGTGGCAGTTAACCTCCGCTCCGTCGCCTCTGGACGCGGTGGCTGCGGGCGCGGGCACGATCTACTCGCTGTGACGCGACCCGTCCGTCTCCCCCTGGCCCGGAAGCGGACAGTTTTGCCAGTACAAGTAGTACGATCCGGATCCGAAACGCAATTCGCAGCGCTGCCTTTCGTGATAGCATTCGAAGCAAAGATAATCGTCGCACAGGTGGGCGTTGCTGAACGTCAGGTAACGCGGCACCGCGAAGATTCCCTGCGAAAGCCGGCCATGTGATGGCATCCGAACGAGTAGCGGAGACGGCTGCGCCAGCAGTCGACCGGCGCGGGAGCGGGTGGACGCCGTGGCGAGACTTGCCTCGTCCGGAGCGTTGGCGCGTGGCCGGATCTGCCGCCGTTGCGTCAACGCGCCGTGGATCTACCTTTGCTGATCGACTACTTTCTCGATCTTTATTCCAAAACCTATCGCCTCGAGCCGAAGCCCATTTCGCGGGAAATCACGACGATGATGCAGCGATATACCTGGCCAGGAAACATCCGTCAACTGGAGAATATGATTCGCAGCTATGTCCTGATCGGCACGGAAGAGTCCCTGGCGGCGGAGCTGCTTTCGGCCGTTCCGGTTGGCATAGTCCCGGAGATTGATCTGGCCAACCCCATCTCTTTGAAGGAGGTTACAAGAGCCGCCACGCGAGGTTTAGAGAGAGATCATCCTGAAGGTGCTGCAGGTGAATGGGTGGAATCGCCGCAAGACGGCCAAGTGGCTCAATATAAGTTATCGATCGCTTCTCTATAAGCTGCAGAACGAGCAAGTCCTCGGGGTTCCGGGCAGGCCGCTTAAGGCAAGGACTTCGGCCACCCCGTCCATCCGGCCTGACCCCACTGATTGCGATTGAGTGCGAACGCAGGAGAACCAGTTCAGAATCAGCACAGGCAGCAAGCCATCATTCTTCATCGCAATCGCTGTAAGTTGTCGAGTCTTAGCCTGTTACGTCTTATTCAGCATTAGGAGTTGGGCCGACACCCATGCCAACCTGCCAATCCGGGCAAGGTGGAACGCGCAAGCGAATGTGGCTCCCACAAGTGACGAGGGAGCAACTAAGCGGGATACCCCATCGACCCTCCGTTCCGGAGGGTTTTGTGTTTTCTGGATCAGTTTTGATTGGCGCGCATACTAGCGGCCGGGTTTTCGTACAGTCCGAGGGTTCATTCACTGACGCTTGCTGAGAAAGAGTCACAGGGCGACATAACGGTTGTGACTGAGGCGCTTGCGGAGACGTGAAAATCGGTGGCGTCCTGCGGGCTCAGGGTGCCGCACCGTCGACGCCCCATTTTCGATGGCACTACGATGCAGCCAGTGGTGGGGGTTATGTAGCGTTTTTTCAGACAAGCATCCAAAAACGCAGAGAGGGCCGGATTGCTCCGGCCCTCTCTGCGTTGGAAAAGAACAGTTGACAGCTAAACGCTCAGCTTGCGGCGAAGGCCGGCCAAACCAGCGATCGCGAGTCCGAGAAGCGTCAGCGTCGTGCCGCCGTCGGGGACGTGCGTGGCAGAGAAATCGACTGGCGTTTGCGGATTCGTATAGTAGCCGTTTCCATTAAGGCTACTCTCGACGAAGGTCCCGTTGATGTAAAAGAGGTTATAGTCATTTCCGCCCGCCTTGAAACTGAGGCCGGAGGTGTCGAAATATGACGGGGAGCCGGTGGGATTGAACAGGTTATCATTGCTCCCAAAACTGCCCACTGCATCCAGAACCATCGCGGAACTTCCGTAATCCACACTGTCATATGTACCAGTGAGGCCCTCGATCAGATCCCCGCCGTTGACGGTGAGGCTCCCGCTGGCTGTATCCCCCACATAAGGTCCGGAAGTTACGCCAGTGAATGTAAAGTTGTAGACAGATTGAGCCGACGCAGCCTGGGCAAAAACAAACGCCGCTGCGATTGCGAGCGAAGCCAATGCGAACTTCTTCATTTCTTTCTCCCTCCAAAGTGTTTGTGCAACCTAGCACACCGCTTTTGTATGCACGTTCACTGCCATTCTCCGATTGCTCGTAATTGCCGCATTTTGTTGGGGAAACAGTATTGTTCCCGTCTGGGCATTTGTAAAGTTTCCCGACAATCTTCTCCGCAATTCGCTTGTTCTTCTGCGCAAAGTATTGAAAACAAATAACATGATCTGGTTTTGCTGTTTGTAAAAGCGCCCGACGCTTTGTTCATCGCCAACTGGGTATCTTTCGTCCTTTTACCAAAATAAAAAGGAAGAGAACAACAGTCTGGTATCGCACTTGCGGAGGGCTTCTCCGTCACAGCAGGGGCAAGTGCTCTCCGCCCCGGCGCCTTCGGAGGCGGTGGCGTCCCGTCCGTCTCCCCTGGCCCGGAAGCGGACAGTTTTGCCAGTACGAGTAGTACGATCCAGGTCCGAAACGCAATTCGCAGCGCTGCCTTTCGTGATAGCATTCGAAGCAAAGATAATCGTCGCACAGGTGAGCGTTGCTGAACGTCAGGTAACGCGGCACCGCGAAGATTCCCTGCGAAAGCCGGCCATGTGATGGCATCCGAACGAGCAGAGGAGACGGCCGCGCCAGCAGTCGACCGGCGCGGGAGCGGGTGGACCCCGTGGCGAGACTTGCCTCGTCCGGAGCATTGGCGCGTGGCCGGATGCGTCGGCTATCTCCTTTTCCTGGCGCTGGCGTTCATTCAGCCTCTCACCAGGCTGACGTTGTACGCCGCCCAAAGCGACCTGAACTCATACATCCTTCTGGTGCCGTTTATCGCCGGTTACCTGCTTTATACCCAGCGGGTGCGGATTCTGGCTGCCTATCGCAGTTCGATTGCCGGAACGGTCACGGCGGGCGGAATCGGATTCGCGGCACTGGTCGCAGGAATCGTGTGGCGCCGGAGCCTGAGTATCAACGATGACCTGGGCCTGGCGGCTCTCGCGTTTGTGAGCTTCGCCGCAGCCGGCGGATTCCTGTTCCTCGGCGCCAGGTGGATGGCTGCCAGGGCCTTTCCCGTCGCGTTCCTGATTTTCATGGTCCCGCTGCCGGACGCCGCGGTGGATTGGCTGGAAAATGCTTCCATGCTCGCATCCGCCGAAGCCGCCGCCCTGTTTTTCAATGTCGCGGGAACCCCAATGGTGCGCCAGGGCACGGTGTTCGTACTGCCGGGGATTGCGCTGCAGGTAGCCCGGGAGTGCAGCGGGATCCACTCCAGCTGGGTGCTGTTCATCGCCGGGCTGCTCGCGTCCAATCTCTTTTTGAGAACCGCGTGGAGGAGGATCGTGCTGGTGGCCTTCGTGATTCCGCTCGGGATCCTGCGAAACGGGTTCCGGGTCTTCGTGATCGGACAGCTTTGCGTACATATCGGACCCTATATGATCGGCAGCAAGATTCACCGCCAGGGGGGCCCCTTCTTTTTCGCGCTGTCGCTGGTTCCCCTGTTCCTGCTTTTATTGTGGCTGCGGCGTCGGGAGCGGCGGCTGAACCTGTCATGCTGAGGAAACTGTGACGCTTTTCTCCTTTCTGCCGTGGGTTGCCGCGGTCTTCAGCCTGACCACGGCTTTCGTCAGCCTGTTGCCGAGAAGGTCCTCCCCCGGCAGGTGGTACTTCTTTGCCGGGATGGCGGTCCTCGGCTTCGAGAGCCTCTTCACGGGTTTGAGCCTGCGCGCTGCTCAGTTGTCCGAAGTGTTTCGCTGGCTGACCCCGGGATTAATCGCCAAGTCCCTCGTACCTGGCATCTGGCTTGGCTTCAGCCTGACTTGGTCGCGCCCTGCTCCCAACTATCGCGAATCCCTGACGCGTCTGAGAATCCCCATGGCAATTGTCGCGCTGCTGCCTGTCGTTTTGTTGCTCGGATTCCGGCAGCAGTTCCCCAATGCGGCGGGTGAGGAGGTACATCTGCGCTTTGGCGCGATGGCCAATGTCTCCAACGTCATCCTTCTCGTTGCGTGTCTGTGGATCCTGATGAACCTGGAACAGACCTTTCGGTCGGCGGTCGGAACGGCGCGCTGGCGGATCAAGTTCGTGATCCTTGGCCTGGCGGTGATTTTCGGCGCGCGCCTATACGTTCTGGCCCAGGAACTTCTCTATTCCACGTACGACCTGCGCTGGTCGGGCATCGAATCGGGTGCGCTCCTGATCGGATGTGTCTGCCTGACAGTGTCCTATAGACGCACCGGATTCGTTGAGATCGACGTGTACCCTTCGAGAGCCGTGCTGCGGACGTCCCTGACGGCCCTCATCGGCGGTGGCTATCTCATCATCGTCGGGGTACTCGCCAATATTGCCAGGCGTTTTGGGGGCGCGGAAAGCTTCCAGGCTGTCTCCTTCGTTGTGCTGCTGGGAGCGGCCGGACTGGCGGTGCTGCTTCTTTCCGATCGCCTGCGGCAGCGCATTCACGGTTTCGTCGGCCGCCATTTCGCCAGAGCGCAACACGACTCTGTTCAGATCTGGACCGATTTCTCACGCCGGCTGGCCGGCGTCAGGGATCAAGCCGGCCTGTGCGCCGTGTCGGCGAGATTGATTTCCGAAACCTTCGAGGTGTTGTCGGTGAGCATCTGGCTGCAGGATGAGCACAGGGAACAACTCATCGTCGGTGCGTCAACCGCGCCGCAGGCAGGTGAGTTCACCGCCGGCACCGCGTCTGCGATAGCGTCAGGCGCCGTTGGGGCCGCACTGCGGTTGAGGTCTGCTCCGTTCGACCTTGAACCGGTAAACGAGCCCTGGGCCGAAGAATTGCGACGGCTCAATTCGAAGGCGTTTCCGAACGGCGGCAACCGCTGGTGCGTTCCTCTGCGGTCCGGGGAACAGTGCCTCGGCGCCCTGGTTCTGGCCGACCGCGTGAATGGTGTGGTTTACACGGGCGAGCAGTTGCAATTGCTGCGTTGCATCGCCGGCCAGGTGACGTCGCTGCTGTTGAACCTGCGACTGGCAAATGAACTGGCGCGTTCCAGAGAAATGGAGGCGTTCCGGACGATGTCAGCGTTCTTCGTGCACGATCTGAAGAATGCCGCCGCGTCGCTCAATCTGATGCTGAAGAACCTGCCGGTGCATTTTGACGACCCGGCCTTTCGCGAGGACGCATTGCGCGGCATTGGCAATACCGCGCGACGAATCGACGAGATGATCGGCCGTTTGACCGCCCTGCGGCAACGGCCCGACTTCAAGCCCGTCGAAACCGATTTGAATCAGATCGTGAGCCAGGCTCTCGACAACTTGGACGGCATGCCACACGTGGAACTGACCAGGGAGCTGCAGCCGCTGCCCAGAGTGCTGGTCGACCGCGAGCAGATCCAAAGCGTCGTGACGAACCTGCTGCTCAACGCTCGCGACGCGCTGGGGCCGGGAGGCCGCATTCGCGTCAGCACGAAGGACCTCGGGGATAGCATTGTTCTTTCGGTCGCGGACAATGGCTGCGGGATGAGCGCAGCGTTCCTGAGGGACTCCTTGTTCCGCCCCTTTCAGAGCACGAAAAAGAACGGCCTCGGCATTGGCATGTTTCAGTCCCGGATGATCGTCGAAACGCACCGGGGCACCATCCGGGTGGAAAGCGAGACGGGGAAGGGCAGTACGTTTCAAGTAAGCCTCCCGGTCAGGAATCCGAAATGACGAAAACCAGGCTGCTGATCGTGGACGATGACGAGGACATCCGCACCCAGATGAAGTGGGCGTTGTGCAGCGACTACGATCTGGTCACGGCCGGGGACCGAGCCGGTGCATTAGCCGCCTTCACCGCGGCTCGCCCCGCGGTGACCCTGCTCGATCTGGGACTGCCTCCCCGTCCCAATGATCCCGATGAGGGGCTCGAGGTGCTCTCGGCGGTTCTTGCGCTGGACCCGCTGGCAAAGGTGATCGTCGTCTCCGGCCAGGGCGACAAGCGGAATGCCCTGCGCGCCGTCGGGGCCGGGGCCGCCGATTTTCTCTGCAAACCGGTGGACATGGACCAGCTCGCGCTCGTGCTGCAGCGTTGTGTGTATATGGCGGAGCTCGAACAGGAATACCGCGCCATGCAGCACAGCGCGCGGCCGGATGTATTTGAAAACATGATCGGCGCGAATCCACAGATGCAGGCCGTCTTCGAGATGATTCGCAAGGTCGCCCCCACCAGCGCCTCGGTGCTGATTCTGGGCGAAAGCGGGACGGGCAAGGAAATGGTGGCGCAGGCGCTCCATCGCCGGAGCTCGCGGAGCAGCGGCCCGTTCGTCGCCATCAACTGCAACACGATTCCGGAGAACCTGCTTGAGAGCGAACTCTTCGGCCACGAGAAAGGCGCTTTCACGGGCGCCGACGCGCAGCGCAAAGGGCACATCGAGAGCGCTGCGGGAGGCACACTCTTTCTCGACGAGATTGGTGAGTTGCCGGCGTCGGTCCAGGTTAAGCTCCTCCGCTTTCTCCAGGAGAAGTGCTTCCAGCGCGTCGGCGGCCGGCAGGAGATCCAGAGTGACGCCCGCGTGCTCGCGGCCACCAACAGGAACCTGCGGGAGTCCGCGGCTGATGGAAAGTTTCGAGAGGACCTGTACTTTCGTCTCGCCGTCGTTGTCATCAAGGTTCCCCCTTTGCGCGAGCGGGGGGACGAAATCATCCTGATGTCCAAGGCTTTCCTGCGCGACTATGGCACCGAGCACGCCAAAACCGGTCTGACCTTCGCGCCCGATGCGCTGCGCGCCCTGAGTCTTCACAGCTGGCCGGGAAACGTCCGCGAGTTGCAGAACCGGGTGCAGCGGGCAGTCATCATGGCGGATGGAAAACGCGTCACCGCCAGGGACTTGGAATTGACCGATACGCTGAGTGCCTTGCCATCCCAGACGCTAAAGGAAGCGCGGGAAAGTGTGGAACGGGAGATGATCCAGGACGCCCTGCGCCGTCACCGGGGGAAGATCACTTCCGCCGCCGTGGAACTTGGCGTCAGCCGGCCGACGCTGTATGAATTGATGGAGAAGCTCGGGATCCCCAGGGACTCGTAATCGGTGAAACCGTACGTCTGCGGCACCTGGGCTCGCTCGGCGTGGCCGACGGCAAGAAGCGCTCATCAGGCAAATAGCGGAACACGCTGATAATGGCCGAAATCCGCCGTAACTGATTCACTGGAAAAGTGTTGGCTGGATTCCTCCCGAATGGTCGCCAAATCGTCGCCAAATCGGCAGTCGCCAAATCGTCAGTGTCGAGTAGCCGGTTACACGCTCGGAACACTCTGCCCCAACTGCTAGCCTACCCTCTCCGTGTCTTTGTGGTGCTCAATCCTGTGCGACGCTAAACGTGGCGCCCATCTTCCGCATTGCAGCGACAGCCTTGTCCTCTAACTGGCGCCGCCGGGCCTTCACCCAAGGGGCGTAATGCTTCTCTGTTGTCCGGATCGAACTATGGGTGAGCATTCTACTCACGTCCTCCAAAGGCACGCCGGCCAACAGCATCTCCACAGCAAACGTATCGCGGAGCATGTGGGAATGGAATTGCATTGGCTTCCCGTGCTCATCTGTGAAGTTGAGGCGGGCATTGAGGAAGCGAATCCTATCCGCCCATCGATTGCCGAGGCTATGTGGCGAGCTCTTCAAACTCCAGAAGAAGTAATCGGGGTGAACGCCGGGCCGCGGCGGAATGGCCCGCAGCGCGTCGACAACATGGTCGGGAAGTACCGGCGTGGTGTAGGCGCGAGTCTTCTGCGTTTTGAGGGTTAGCCTGTTACCCACCAGGGCCATGCGTGGCAGCATCAGCACATCGGTTATGCGCAGACCTGTCCAACGCATGACCAGGCAGAGGGCCTTCAACTCCACCCCAAACCTGTCCTCATCCCGGCGCCGGTCCCCGTCATAGTGGGAGATTGCCTCCATCAATTCCTCAAACTGCTGGTTGGTCAGAGGCATCGTTACTTGGTCCTGGCACTTGATTGACTTCAAGCCTTTCGCCGGGTCCCTCGGGATGTACTCCATCTCATAGGCCCAGCGGAAGAATGCTTTCAGGTGCATCTGGAATTGGCCCTGGGTGCGGAGTCCCATCCGATCTTCAACGCGCGTGGCCTTCAGGGACCAATCGCTCCGCCATGTGTCTAGCTGTGCCGCTGTGACCTCACGAAGCAGCGTGACTCCTTGTGTCGCTGCCCAGCTGGAGATCTTCCGTTTTATGTTGCGATATGTCTTGGCCGTGGACGCCGACTGATCCTTTTGACCGCCGAGCCAGAGATCGAGGGCAGCTTCCACCGTGATTTCCGACCCCGGCTTCCGCCCTTCGGCAACCTTCACCTGGGCCTCAAGTTTCCGCTTCAGGATTTCGGCCGGATCGTAGAGGGAGCGCTCTTCTACAGCGAGGGCTTCGGCCTTCTCCCATGAACGGGTCCGGGCAGTCGTGTACCGGACCTTCCCATCCTGGTAAATGTACAGGTGCTTCCGGCACTTGCACCTCCTGAACTGAGGGTCGTCCTTGTGCCCGCAGTTGGCTGCGTGCCGGGTGAAAACGCTAACCGTGATTTGAGAGGATTCCTGTTCCGCTTTCATGCAGACCATTATATAGGTTTCAGCACTTTTTCAGCAAAACGCGATTTACAGATTGGTGTGTTTGTTAAGTCATTGAATATAAAGCTACTCAGGATGATCAGGGGTCATGATGCAGATGTCGGGCAGGTTGCGGTAGCGCTCGGCGTAATCCATTCCGTAGCCGATGACGAAGAGGTTGGGGATGGAAAAGCCCACATAGTCCGGCTCAATTTTTTCGAGGCGGCGGGAGGGCTTGTCGAGCAGCGCGGCGATGCGCAGAGATTTGGGATGTTGCTGGAGGAAGAGCTTGCGCAGGTAAGAGAGCGTGAGGCCTGTGTCGAGGATGTCCTCGACCACCAGAACGTTTTTGCCTTCGATGGGCTCATCGAGGTCTTTGATGAGTTTGACCGCGCCGGATGAGCGCTGGCCCTGGCCGTAGCTGGAGGTGGCCACAAAGTCGAAAGTGGCATCGGCCTGCACGGCGCGCGCGAGATCGGCCAGAAACGGCGCCGCGCCCTTGAGAACACCCACCATTACAAGCTTTTCGCCGTTGAGGTCACGGGTAATCTGGGCGCCCATCTCGGCGACGCGCTCGGCAATCTGTTGGCGAGTAAAAAGAATCTCAAGACCCTGGTTGGTATTTGCAGCCATGCAGACAGTATCGCCCGAAGCGGGCGGCAGAAGGCAAGCGCGCCTGTGTAAATCAGGGCCGTTCGGCTTGGGACGGCAGGCGGGCGCGGTTCTGAAGCCTCGTCCGTCTATACTTGAGAAGCGATGATTCCCTATTTGCACCTTTGGCACTTCAGTATCCCGACCTTCGGGCTGATGCTCTGGCTGGCTGCTGTGGCAGCGGCATTTGTGATGGACCGCGGCTTCAACCGCGCACGCATTTCGGCCGATGCGGTGGGCATGGTGGCCGTGACCGTGGTGGCCGGCATTGTGGGCGCCAAGCTGTGGCACGTGATCGACACACCCATGGAGTTTCGCGAAGTGGGCTGGCGCGTGCTGTGGGATTCGGCCGGCTTTGCTTGGTTTGGCGGGCTGGTGTTCGGCATCGGCGCGCTGGTTTTCCAGGGCTGGTGGGCTAAGATTGGCGGGCTGCGGACGCTTGATCTGGCCGCGCCGGCTGCCGCCATTGGACAGGGAATTGGGCGCATAGGCTGCTTTCTCTCCGGCGACGGCTGCTACGGCATCGCCATCAAGCCAGTTCATTTTCTTTTCTTTACCTTTCGGCCATGGGGCATGAGTTTCCCCAACGGCATTGAGCCGACCTTGGTGGCCGTGTATCCCACGCCGCTTTATGAATTTGCTGCCGGGCTGCTGATTGGCGGCTGGCTGTGGTGGAGAGCAGGCAAGCGACCACGCACGGGCGTGATTGTCGGCCAGTACCTAGCGTTGAGCGGGTTAGCTCGCTTTCTGGTTGAATTTATACGTCGCAACCCCAAGGTGCTGTGGGGCTTATCGAATGCTCAACTAGCCGGTGCCGGCTCTGTTGTTGCGGGCGCGTTGTTGATTGCATTGGTTGCCACGCGGCGGGTTTCCGGGCCGGAGAAGGCTGCGGGCACGGCTGCAAAGGCTGCGGTGAAGGCGGCTTAGAGCTGCTCATCCGGGGCTGGGCTAACGGCCCCTCGGACTGTCCTGTTTCGCTACAGACGCTTGATGAATGCCTGCGCTTCTTTCAGTTGCGGGAAGAGCTTTTCTTCGGCCTTGAAATCGCGCGAGTGGACGCAGCGGCGCAGGTTGCGCATCCTGACGGGGTGCTTCAGGTGGAGCATCTCGTGATAGAGCAGGTATTCGACGGCGTAGCGCGGGCTTGACGGGCGGTCGAATACGCGGCTGACCACGATCGTGTTGTGCGCGGCGTCGTAATGGCCGAGAGAGCGCTTGGCCATGCCCTCGCTCCAGGTCAACTCAGGCCGGCCTAGCAGGCCGCCGAAGAAGCGCAGGTTCAAAGAATCAAAGACCTCTTCCAGATTGAAAAAGCGACCTTCGGGGCCGAAGAAGCGCTTGCTGCCGCGAGCGCCGCGAATGAGCTCGGTTTGGCGGGTGACGGCGGCGCTGGAGGAGAACCGCTTGTAGCGCAGGTTATGAGCGGCGTCGATGGGCTTTTTGTAGAGCTTGGCTAAGAGGATATGGGCGATGGCGCGGATTACGGACTCCTGCGCGCCCTCCAGTAGGTCCGAAAGGCTGACGAGGATCTGGCCTTCGCGCAGGCGAATGCGCGTATTCAGCGAGGTAAACCGCCGGAAACGCACGACCATGGACGGCATCGGCGCCCTGGGGCGTAAGACCCGGTACTCCTCCTGAAAGATGGGAACAAAATCAGCGGGCACTGTCACCTCTTCTCCAGCACGAGCAGGCGTTGGCGCGCCTGCCACTCCTGATCCGGAAATTTTCCTGCTGATGCAGTGAGGAAGCGATAGTAGTAGGTTGCCGCATTGGCCTTTTGGTGGAGCGCATCGTAAGCCGTTGCCCAGAGGAAGTAGGTGGAGGGAACTTCCGGAAGGGACTTTGCGCGCATAGTGAGCGCCTGGATCGTGATTGAGGGCTGATTGGTTTTGGAGGCGGCAAAGGCGAGTCCGCTCCATCCATCGGTGTTGGATGGGTCAAGCCGCGTGGCCTTGTCGAAGGCTGCGAAAGCTTCGGTGTACTTGAGCTGCCGGATAAGGTTCTGCCCGTGAGCCACCAGCAGTACTGGGTCTTCGGGGCTGGCCGCGAGCAGCGCGGCGTACAAGTGGTTCGAGCCGGCGGCGTCACCGGCTTCGGCTAACACCTCGGCCAACATGCGCGTAATGGCGGCATCTTTGGGGTGGGCGTCATGCAGCTTCTGGAGCAGCGGCAGCGCCTCTGCCTTGTCCTGAGCGGCCAGTACGGTGGCCAGTTGAGCGGTCAGTGCCGGGTCATCGGGCGACTGCACAAGGACCGCGCGCAGGAAGGTTTCCGCTTCGGGATACTCTTTGCGCGCAATTAAAAGGTGAGCCAGTCCGGCGTTGGCAGGCGCGGATTTGGGGTTAGTGGCGAGGATGCGTCGATAGGCGCTCTCGGCGGCGTCGTATTGGCCGGTCTGTTCGGCCAGTCCGGCGGCAAGCAGGGTGTCGGCCGGGGTTTCGGGCGTAAGCTTGAGCGCCTCCAATAAATCCTCTGAGGCCTTTGCCGGATCGATTGCGCGGTCAATCTCCGCCATGGCGCGCCATGCCCGAGCTTTGGCTGCGGCTCCGGCATCTCCAGGATCAAGTTGAGTGGCGGCAGCCAACTCCGGCCGCGCGTCAGAGAATTTGTTTTGGCGCGCCAGCAACAGACCCAGCTCCGCGTGCGCCTCGAAGGACTGCGGATTCGCCTCGACGGCGCGCCGGTAAAGTGCGGCCGCATCGTCGAGGAGATTTTGCGCATCGGCCACGTAGCCCGCATCAAAGAGCGCGCGTGCATCGGTGGGATGGGCAGCCAGCCACGGGCCCAGTTTAGCTTCAGCGGCCTTCCAATCGGATTTGACGATAGCCGCCTCTGCATCTGTCACTTCAGCGGAGATAGGCCGAGATGCGACTGCAGCGGGTTCGGGGGCAGGCGCCTGCTCTTCAGGATTCTGTGAGGAACTCTGGCTGAAGAGGGTGGACGAGGCGAAGAGCAGCGCAATAAAGAAAGAACGAAGCACGGACTACCTCTTTCAACAGTTTACCGGGGAAGACCTTTGACGGGACGGCTGATACTTCGATGCGAGGGAATAGGGGAGGGAATCAGGTGGAGAGCAGAAATGACCAGAATAGCTCGGATGAAGAGTTCATCCTAAGTACAGGAGATCAAAGATGCCTAAGCAATTTGAAAACCCGAAGACAACGAAGCTGACAGACGAGACCGCCTCGGATGCCTCAGCGACGAAGAAGGTAGGCAGCGTGGCTCAAAAAGTCGCAGAGAAATCTACCAAGACCGTACAGCAATACGACAAGAACAATAGCAACCTCTTTTCAAAGTAATCGGCACCGCGGGACTTCCAGCCCCACAAAGAGGCAAGGAAGGAACCGATGGCTGCCAGAGATTGAGAGCGAAACTATGGTTTCTGATAAAAGGCAATTCATCCCGCTCGCCAGAGCATATCTATGCCAAGACTGCGACTCCATTGGTAATAACGCGATGCGATGCCCTTCGTGCGCTTCGGAAGTTCTGATGGGGCTGGCGAGTGTGTTTGACCGGAAAGAAGAAGTCGAGGAGTCGAATCTACTCCAGTTCATCACGTTAGCGGCGTGAGGATCTCCCGGGGATCGGCACTATTTCAAGCGATCGCGCGACGGGAGCGAATCTTTTTGCAGGCGTTCAGATAAAGGCGCACAGGTGAAGAATCGCTTTATTTTCTTTGACATGCGCACTGCAGAATGAAAGGAGACGATGAGCGTAGGAGCAAAATAAAACAACTCATGGTAAGTGGAGCGCATCAGTCTAGATAGGGTAAAGCATACGGTGAGCCGGTGCTACGAACCGAATGCCTAAAAAAATGATGATTGGAGGTTGATCTATGAGTCACGCTTCGATGCAACACATCCCCCTCTCTTCAGCTTATCTCTGCCAGGACTGCAGCTCGGTGGGCAACTGCTCCAAGCAGTGCCCGGCGTGTGCATCCTCTGTTCTAATGGCCTTGGCAACTGTACTTGACCGCGAAGAAGAAGACAGCCGAGTGCTGGCTTTTGACTACCGCGAGGCGTTGGCAGCGTAAGTCTTTCTGGATTTGCTGTGGCCCTGTTCGAATGATTGGCCGGTTTTCGACGATGTAAGAGACAACGCCGATGGAAAGTGGCTGAATTGCAGTGGCGCTACGGGTTATTTATTCCGGATCGCCTAAACGAAAGCTGCCCGCGATGACAGCCGTGCCGAACGTGCTGGCATTTTACGCATGATGCTCGTGGTGTAACTTGCGGCATTTCGGCAGGTACGGCACCCACACACAAGTTGTTCCGCGCCCTATAATAAAGAATGGCTGTTTGTGTCCTGAGCCTCGCTGAGGGGGCAGGAACGCAGTCGCGCGACTTCTCGCTCGGTGCTTCCCTTTGAATGACGCCATCACGATCCGCGGCGCGCGGACCCACAACCTGAAGAACATCTCGTGCGAGATCCCTCACGGCAAGCTGACGGTGATCAGCGGCGTGTCGGGCTCCGGCAAGTCATCGCTGGCCTTCGACACCATTTACGCCGAGGGGCAGCGGCGCTACGTCGAGTCGCTCTCCTCCTATGCCCGCCAGTTTCTGGAGCGGATAGAAAAGCCGGATGTGGATGAGATCGACGGCCTGGCTCCGGCCATAGCCATCAAGCAGAAGAACTCGACGCGTAATCCGCGCTCCACTGTGGCCACGGCCACGGAAATCTACGATTACTTGCGGCTGCTCTACGCGCGCTGTGGCACAGTGCACTGCGTTTATTGCGACGGTTTGGTGAAGCGCGATTCGATGGACGAAGTGGCAGAGACCATTTTGCAGCTCGGCGAGGGAACGCGACTGAATGTGCTTTTTCCGGTACGTCACGGCGAGACTGAAACGGCTGCTGAAGCGAGGCCGGCTCGGCGCGCGTTGAAATCAGCGGGCAAGTCCACTGGCAAAGGGACGGCCAGCACGCCGTCCGATTCTCCACTGACCGAAGCGCTGAAAGCCCGTCTCATCGAACTGCGCGCCTCCGGCTTCAACCGCCTCTATCAACGGGGCAGCATCTTCGAGTTTTCCACGCCTGAGTCGCTGCTTGACCTCGACTTCACGCTTCCAGTGTTCGTTCTGCTGGATCGAATTGTTGTGAACGCCGAGAACCGCGCGCGCATTGTGGATGCGGCGGAGACTGCATACCGTGAGGCCGGCGAGGTGACGTTTGAAGAGCTTCCCCGGGATGAAACCGCAGCCCGTCCGCGCCACCGCTTCTCAGGGGCGTATGAGTGCAAGAGCTGCCATCGCGCAGGCCGCGAGCCGGAGCCGCGCCTGTTCAGCTTCAACAATCCCTTCGGCGCTTGTCCGCGCTGTCAGGGCTTCGGCAACACCATGGACTTCGACCTGAACCTGATCATCCCGGATAAAGGACTCAGCCTGAACAACGGCGCCATTGACCCCTGGAACCGGCCTAAATACCGGCCATGGTTCACGGAGTTTCGCAAACAGGCTGCCGAACTGGGCGTTGCGCTGGACGTGCCTTGGCGCGAGCTGCCGGAAGCTGCGCGCGAGATCGTTTTGCGCGGCAAGGGCGCTTTTGCCGGCGTTTACGGGTTCTTTGCGCAGATGGAGCGCAAGAAGTATAAGCTGCACGTGCGCGTGATGCTTAGCAAATATCGCGGCTACGCGGAGTGCCCAGACTGCCGGGGCCAGCGGTTGAGGGCCGAGGCGCGCAGCGTGCGCATCAACGGGCAAAATATCTGTCAGGCCACAGCGCTCACCATTGCGCAGGCCAAGGAATTCTTTGATGCGCTCAGGCTCTCGCCCATGCAGGAGGAGATCGCCGGCTCGATTCTTGAAGAGGTTCGCCAGCGGCTGGGGTTTCTGGACGCGGTTGGCCTCGAATACATCACCCTCGACCGCCTTGCCTCGACACTCTCCGGCGGCGAGGCGCAGCGCATTCAGCTCGCCACGTCACTGGGCTCGCGGCTGGTGGGCACGCTCTATGTGCTGGACGAGCCTTCCATCGGCTTGCACACGCGCGACACGGCCCGTCTCATCCACATTCTTTATGAGCTGCGCGACCTGGGCAACACGATCATCGTCGTCGAGCACGACGCCGACGTGTTACGCGCCGCCGATCATCTGCTCGACCTTGGCCCCGGCGCCGGAGAGTTGGGCGGCAAGCTGCTGGCCGAGGGGGTTCTGGCGGAGATTGAGGCCAATCCGAACTCCCTCACAGGCCGCTATCTCTCCGGACAAGTCTCGATTCCCGTACCCACGCGCCGCCGCCCGCCGGGCCGTGAGCGCCTTGTGCTGCGCGGAGCCACGGCCAACAACCTCCACGGCCTCGACGTCGAGATTCCGCTCGGGCTGCTGGTCGCCATTACCGGCGTCTCCGGCTCGGGCAAATCGTCGCTTGTGCATCAGGTGCTTTATCGCGCCGTGACGCGAGCACTGGGCCAATCCGATGGCGCGGACCCCTCCGGGGTTTTCACTTCTTTGTCTGGCGTTGAACGGATCAATGACGTGATGCTGGTGGACCAGACGCCGATTGGCCGCACGCCGCGGTCCAATCCCATCACGTACATCAAAGGCTTCGACCTGGTCCGCGAACTCTTTGCCGCGCAACCCGAGGCGAAGCGCCTCTCGCTCACACCGGGACATTTTTCTTTCAATGTTCCCGGAGGACGCTGCAACACCTGCGAGGGCGACGGCACGGTCACGGTCGAAATGCAGTTCCTGGCTGATGTCGAGCTGCCTTGCGAGGACTGCAACGGCACACGCTACCAAACCAAGATTCTCAATGTGGGGTACAAGGGCAAGAATATCCACGATGTGCTGCAAATGACCGTGAAAGAGGCGCTGCGCTTCTTTGCCGGCCAAACCCGCCTGCTGGAAAAGCTCGCCGTGCTGGACGAAATAGGCCTCGGCTATCTCAGGCTGGGCCAGTCGGCGACAACGCTTTCCGGCGGCGAGGCGCAGCGCGTGAAGCTGGCCGCTCATCTGGCTCAGGTCCGCGCGGCCAACGCCAACGCCAAGCCATCCGAGGCCAGCCGCGTGCTCTACATCCTTGACGAGCCGACCACGGGCCTGCACTTTGACGATGTCTCGAAGTTGCTGACGGCATTTCGCAAACTGATCGATGGTGGCGGCTCGCTGATTGTGATCGAGCATAACCTGGACGTAATCAAGTGCGCTGACTGGGTGATCGATTTAGGCCCCGAGGGCGGGGAAGCAGGCGGCCGCATTGTGGCCGAAGGCACGCCGGAAGAGATTGCGGGCAATCTCCACTCCCACACTGGTAAGTGGCTGGCGCGCGTGCTGTAAGCGGACGATTTTCTGGCGGGGAGAATCTGCGCGAGAAAAATTTGTTTAAGGAATCTCCGCGCAGCTACTTTACGAGAGTGGCCCTAGTTGCGGTTTGCGTAAATTCAAAGCGCAGGAGCAAGACGCGGCTTACAGCTTGCTCATTAGCTTGCGAAGGCTTGAATCTCCACTGGCGCGCGGCTTGCAGTGCCAGGTTAGAGAAATACCTGCTTCCCCCCGAGTCGATTGCAGCATCAGAAACCGCGCCATCAGAGTCGACGGTGACACGGATATTTGCGAGAACTGAACCGCGAATGGTGCTCCTCGCGCTTAGAGGCACGTTGGGCAAAACTTGGTTGACGACAGCGCTGGTGACCGGCGCGGCTTTGGAGTTTTGGTTCTTCGCAACGGGAGACGGGCGCGGGGGCGCGGCGGCGGGCGACACAGCTTGCGGCTCTCCGATTGGCGGCGAGGGACGGGTCTGGTGAGAGCGCAGCAGCAGGGCGGAGAGCACCACGAGCAGGACGAGTGCGGCGGCAACGAATGCCGTCAAAACCTGTTTGGCAGGCTTCGTAGGACTGGCTTTACTTGGCGGCTCGGGCACAGATTGGGGTGATTCGAGGCGAGCCTTGATTTCGCGGATGGAGCATCGGCTTTCCGGAGCGGTCCGAAGACAATCTCGGGCGATGGCGGCGAAGGGCTGCGGAATGGACTCCGGCACAACCGGCTCCTGGTGCGTCGACCTCTCCCAAAGCGGCGGATGCTGGGTGAGGGTCTGGGTCAGCAGGACGCCGAGCGACCAGAGGTCCGCGAACGGCAAGATTGGCCCGGCGGCGCTTTCAGGCGCGTCATAAACTCCCGACGGCGCAAAAACTCTGACCGGCGCACCCACAACTTGCAGGCTCTCGCTGGAGATTTTCAATTGATCATCGACAACCATGATGTTGGACGGCTTCAGATGACCATGCACGAATCCGCTCTTGTGAAGATAGTCAAGCGCGTCGAGTACAGGCACAAGCATCTGGCGGGCTTCGGAGGGCGTCAGCGGCCGCTCGGGAAGAATCTGGGAGAGATTTTCATCGGCATATTCCGTTACGGCATAAAGCAACAAGTTGCTGCCGATTCGCCAACTTCCGGTGTGAAAGATGCGCATCAGGCGAGGATGAGAGAGGGTTGTCGTTGATGCCCAGACCCGGATGCGGGCTTGCGCAGCAGTCTCATCCGCCGGAATGAGCTTGATGGCGGCTTTTCGCTGAGGATCTCCGTCGATATCCGTGAGGAAGACACCGCCCAATCCTGAACTGCCTAACCATTGGAGAAGGGGAAATCTTCCGTCGATGACCCGGCCAACCCAATCGCTGTCAATTGTCGATGAATTCATGGTGTTGACCATTCTAACTCAGCGCAAACAAAGTAAACCCTAGAAGCTTGTGCGGGTTCGCGGGGGGCAGCGATGCGGCAAGGTAACAGGAACGGCGAGCAAAAGCCCGCCGGCCTTCGCATGGTAGTAGTCACGCAAAGGCAGGCGGGGGTAGGCGCTACGGGCCGCGATTCTGAGAGCGTGGACTTTTGCGACCCCGCAGTCTACAAGCCGAGGACGTAAGCAAACAAGAGCGGGGCAACGATGGATGCGTCGGATTCGATGATGAATTTCGGCGTCTTCTCGCCCAGCTTGCCCCAGGTGATCTTCTCGTTGGGCACGGCGCCGGAGTAGGAGCCATAGCTGGTGGTCGAGTCGCTGATTTGGCAGAAATAAGCCCACAATGGAACGTGTTCGCGCTGCAAATCCTGGTGCAGCATGGGAACCACGCAGATGGGGAAATCACCTGCAATGCCGCCTGCAATCTGGAAAAAGCCCAGCGGGGTTTTCGCCGTGGTATTCGTGTACCACTCAGCCAGCTGCATCATGTACTCGATGCCTGTGCGAACTGTGTGGACATTCTTCATGTCGCCAGAGATGCAATGTCCGGCGTACATATTGCCCAGCGTCGAGTCTTCCCAGCCGGGGACGAAGATGGGCAGATTTTTCTCTGCGGCAGCCAGCAGCCAACTGTCTTTGGGATCGATCTGATAGGACGGCTTGAGGTCGCCGGAAAGCAGAATCTTGTACATGAATTGGTGGGGGAAGAAGCGCTCGCCGGCCTGATCGGCGCGGACCCACTCCTTCAGCACCTCGTTCTCGATGCGCCGCATGGCCT
>Ga0224555_1002735_pt1 | contig 19791 bp, 18 predicted proteins | sample 714S23034metaG_FD_180687 | JGI IMG/M metagenome (GOLD analysis project Ga0224555, IMG submission 180687) | Peat soil microbial communities from Stordalen Mire, Sweden - 717 S2 30-34 | ecosystem: Environmental > Terrestrial > Soil > Wetlands > Peat | place: Sweden: Norrbotten County, Stordalen...
CTCCAGCTTCCGCCGGACGTCTTCACTCAGATCAATGGGGGGCGCCACACGCATATCGAGGTCTCCTCATCATAAGATGACCCTCGATGTATAACTGATTCTATTAATGAGACACTACACTAGGTGCGCCTCCCGGGCGCCGAGGGGTCGATCGGGAATGAGGGAAATTGTTACGTATATCTTCGGGCTGGCCCTGCTGGGCAATGCAGCCCTCTTCGTGCCGCAGGCGCTCGCCGTCTGGCGCAAGAAAAGCGACGAGGGCGTTTCGCTGGTCACCTTCGGCGGTTTCTACATTCTGCAGGTCATCGGTGTCGTTCACGGCGTCTACGAGCACGACAACTCCCTCATCGTCGGCCTCGGCGCCAGCTTTCTAACCTGCGGAACGGTCACCCTCCTCACCATCGTCTACCGGCTCCGCCGCCTGCGCGCACTTGCCTCGATTCCGTCCGCCTGACCGGCCCCCTTCCGGCCCGGCCCGCCCGTTCTAACCAAGGGCTGGTGACACCCATCACATCGCGGCCTGTGGAAGGATGAGTACGACAGTGGAATGCAATCCAGCGTATACTGCTCTTCCACGGTGGCCAAGACCCATGGGAAACCAGGGGGTGCCTCCGTGTATCCCTGGCTCAGACCCACGGAGGACCCAATGAAGATCACAGACACCGTTGACCAGGTGCTGAAGCAAAAGACCTTCAATAAGATCCTGCCCATCGCCCCCGAGCAAACGGTTCACGAAGCGCTTTCGCTCATGGCTGAGTACGACGTCGGCGCCCTGATGGTCATGTCCGGATCGAAACTGCTGGGAATTCTGTCGGAACGCGACTACGCGCGCAAAGGCATTCTGGCGGGCAACCATTCCCGTGAGACGCTGGTGCGCGAAATCATGACCAGCCCCGTCCGTTCCGTCACCCCGCTGCACACTGTCGACGACTGCATGAACCTGATGACCGAGGGCCATTTCCGCCACCTCCCCGTGCTCGACGGCGACAAACTGATCGGCGTCATCTCCATCGGCGACATGGTCAAGTGGGTCATCTCCGGCCAGGAGCACACCATCCAGGCCCTCGAGGGCTACATCACCGGCGCGTATCCGGGATAGACCTTTCCGAAATAGCGCTCATGCCCGCAGTGCTCGGCAGTCGCACTTGACATGGAGCAGGAATCGACCTAACTTTGAATTGCTTCGCAGGCGTGCTCAGACCATCGAGCACTGAATTTTTCTGAAAACCCCGGCCATAAGCCGGGGTTTTTCGTTCTGCCTGGATTCCCTAATCCAAAGCTTTGTCGTTTCCGGTTTGCGCAATCCGGCCAAACTCTGCCGGACCTACCCCAGAAAAATCCCCGCAATCGACGCCGAGATCAGGTTCGCCATCGTCCCTGCCAGCATCGCCCGCACGCCCAGCCGCGCCAGGTCGTTGCGCCGCTCCGGAACCAGCGCGCCAATGCCCCCGATCTGCATCCCGATCGATCCCAAATTGGCGAATCCGCACAGTGCAAACGTGGCGATAGTGAACGACCGCGGTAGCAGCGTCGCCTTTTGAGCGCCCAGCGAAATGTACGCGATCACTTCGTTCAGCGCCATGCGCGTGCCCAGCAGCGTCCCGATCGCGCCGCAATCCTGCCACGGCACGCCGATCAGCCATGCCACCGGCCGGAACAGGAATCCCAGAATCAGCCCCAGGCCCGGTGGAACCCAATGCATGTAGCTCAGCCCGTGTACCCAGCCCAGCATCATGTCGAGCAGCGCCACCAGCGCCAGAAAGCTGATGAGCATGATGGCCACATTCAACGCCAGCTTGCCGCCGTCGATCGTCCCGCGCGCAATAGCGCCGATAAAATTCTCGTCCGCGTGCAGCTCGTCCTTGGGAATGACGACCTTACCCTCCGTCGCCGGCACCTGGGTTTCCGGCACCAGCATCTTGGCCAGCAGGATCGTTCCCGGCGAGGTCATGATCACTGCCGACAGCAGGTGCCGCGCCTCGACGCCCTGTGCAATGTACATGGCCATGATGCCGCCTGAAACGTGCGCCATCCCGCTGGTCATAATCGTCATCAGTTCGCTGCGCGTGGCCTTCGACAGAAACGGCCGGATGGTCAGCGGCGCTTCGGTCTGCCCCATGAAGATGCTCGCCGCCACGTTCATGCTCTCCGCGCCAGAGATGCGCATCGTCTTAAGCATGATCCACGCCATGCCGCGAATGATGATCTGCATCAGCCCAATGTGGTAAAGCACCGCGAAGAAAGCCGAGATAAAAATGATCGTCGGCAGCACCTGGAACGCAAAGATTGCTCCCTTGTTCGCCCCCAGCATGTTGCCGAACGCGCCGGAATTCGGCAGCCCAAGCTGCCCGAACAACACCTGCGTCCCCGCAAACGTCGCCGACAGCATGTTGGTCACCACGCCGCCTGCCCACGTCATAAACCGCGACCCCAAATCGGAGCGCAGCACAATGAACGCAAAGGTAATCTGCAGCCCCAGTCCCCACGCAATCGTGCGCCAGCGTATGTGCCTGCGGTCGGTTGAGAAGAGCCATGCGGCCAGCAGCACCGCCAGAATCCCCAGCACGCCTGTGAATCGACCCAATGCGTTTGCCTCCTACTGAAGCTTCCAGCTACGAGCTGCTGGCCTCTAGCTTGTGCTCGCGGCACTAAGCAAAAGATTGAATTCCAATTTCGGCTCAGCACGAGAAGGCTAGCAGCTAGGAGCTAGGAGCTGAAAGCTGTTTTTCGCGAAGGTACTTCTCCGCTGCATCGCGCTCGAACACGCGCCCCACCAGCGCAACTGCGTTCGGCGGGGTTTTGGAAAAGTGGATCGCCCGCTTCAGAATCGCCACCGGCTCGGCCAACAACTCCGGCCTCGTCGCATACACCGTCGCCAACGGCTGTCCTTTCTCGACCTTTTCCCCGCGCCGCGCATGAAACAGAATCCCTGCATGAGGATCGACCGGCTCCAACCCCAGCGACGAAGACCTGTCGCCGGGGACCCCGCGCTCGCCCGCCTTCTCGCGCCCCGCGCCGGTGCGCTGTACCGCCCAGCCCAGCGCCGTCGTATCCATCTCCGCCACGAATCCGCTCTCCCACGCCTCGACCACTTGCGTCGCCCCTGGCTTATGAAAGCTCTTCATGTCGTCGAAGACGCTCACATCGCCGCCTTGCGCGTCGACCATCTTCATAAACGCAGCGAGCCCAGCTCCATCCGTCAGCGCAGCTTCTGCCAGCGCGTACCCGTCTCCGGGCGATTCCACTTTGCCACCTAAATGAATCATCCATCCGGCCAGAACGAGCGACAGCTCGCGCAGATCCTCGCTCCACGCCGGCCGCTCTCCGCGCAGCAGTTCCACGCACTCCGCCAGCTCAATCCAGTTGCCCGCCGCGCGCCCCAGCGGCTGGCTCATGTCTGTCAGCAGCGCAACGGTCCGCGTCCCCGCAGCCTCAGCCGTCGCCACCATCAGCGCCGCCAGGAACTCCGCGTCCTCTTGCCTGCGCAGGAACGCGCCCGATCCCGTCTTCACGTCGAGCACCAGCCCGTCCAGCCCCGCGGCCAATTTTTTACTCAGTATCGACGCGCAGATCAGCCCCGGATTCTCGACCGTCCCCGTCCGGTCCCGCAGCGCGTAGAGCTTCCGATCGGCGGGCGCAAGTTGGTCCGTCTGCCCGATGATCGAGGCGCCGCACTTCTTGATCACGGCCTCGAACTCGGCCAGCGTCAACGCCGTCCGGTAGCCGGGAATCGCTTCGAGCTTGTCCAGCGTCCCTCCGGTGTGCCCCAGCGCGCGCCCGCTGATCATCGGCACGGCCACTCCGCACGCCGCGGCCAGCGGAGCCACCAGGAAACTCGTTTTGTCGCCCACTCCGCCCGATGAGTGCTTGTCCACCGTCCGCTTGCCCAGCCCCGCCGGCGAAAACATCTCGCCCGAGTCGCGCATGGCCAACGTCAGCGCGCGGGTCTCATCAAGCGAAAGCCCTTTCAGCCACGACGCCATCAGCCACGCCGCCAGCTCCGCCTCTGGGATCGATCCATCCGCCGCGCCAGCCGCTACAAACGCAATCTCTCTCGCGTCCAGCTCCCCGCCGTCGCGCTTCTTCCGAATAATGTCGATCATGTGCAGCGGCGAAAGGGAAGCTTCAGTCGAATTGCTGTCTGCCTGCGTCATGGATTCAGTGCCCTACTTCAGCTTCATCCCCTACTTCAGTTTCATTTCCGACCCCAGCGGCAGCAACTCGCCCAAGGTCATCGTCCGCGTCCCGTCCGCGGCTGGAAAAACTACCGGCGCATCGGGCGCCATGAATTCGGCCAGCACCTGCCGGCACGCGCCGCACGGAGGGCTTGCCTTTCCATTCAGGTTCGCCACAGCCGCGGCTGCAATCCGGATCCCCGGCCCGAATTCGGAGACTGCCCGCGCCACCGCAGCCCGCTCCGCGCAAATCGTCAGCCCGTAGCTCACATTTTCTACATTGGTCCCAGTCACCGTCTCGCCGTTCGTCAGTCGCAGCGCAGCCCCCACGCGGAACTCCGAATACGGAGAGTAGGAGTTCTCCGCAGTCTTCCGTGCCACCTCGAACAGCTTTTCAAATTCCTGCTGGCTCACGTTCGTCATCATGAAGGCGCCCCACATCCACACAAAGGGTCGAGATTAGAGGCTAATCCATCGCGACTGCCCATGTACACCTGCCGCGTTCCCGCGGCGCAGCCCGCCGGACACTCCGCCGCCCCCGTGCTCGCCGGCAGCGCCAGCCGCTACCGCCCGCACCCGGCAACCCGAAGGCAGCTTTCAGCGATCGCGGAGACGGACCACGGTTCGTCGGCCTGGGCCAGCGCTTGGTCGGGAGTTATTGCCTTTAATCGTTAGGAGAGTGCATGACTTCGCTGCGGGTGGGACACTGCGCGCTGAGAGGTATCACACCAATGTTCAGCAAAATGATTCTGATTCCCGCTCTGATGTGGGCCGCATCCGGCCTGACGATCCAACCGCTTCCCGCCCAATCCACCTCTAAGCCAACCCCCACTGTCCAGGCCTGGGACCTGCCCCACGGGACGGTTGTAAAAGACGCCGGTCCTCGCACCTACCGCTTCACCGTGGATTACGACACCGCCAATACCACCGGCGACGTGGTTCACCGCGAGCGCGTAACGGGTGACTATACGCGCGGCCTTGCCAATGGGGACGTCGAGTGGAACAACGTCGGCGACGCGCAAGTGGACGGCGCCACGGCTCCTTTCCCTCCGGCCCAGAAGCAGGAATTCATCGAAGGCTTCCGCTATCCCGCCGGGTCCCCTGACACGCTGAAACCTGACTTCTTCAAATCGTTCCCCGCGACCGCAGTCATGGAGCGTAACCTGATTTGGGACACGAGCATGATGGAGTCGTTTGGCCAGAATTACTTCGATCGGCTCAAGCTGAACGTTCCGCTTCACATCTCCACCGACCAGGACATCAACATGCCCGACGTGGGTACCTTCCATAGCCGCGATACGGTGCTGGAATGGGTCGGGCGCTCCGAAAGAAACGGCCAGGATTGCGCGATCATCGAATACCGGGCATTCTTCAATCCTCTGCAAATTGCCTCAAGCGGCGTCACCATTCAGGGACGCAGCGACTTCTGGGGAGAGATTTGGGTGTCGCTGGCGACCAAACAGATCGAGTACGCCACCATCTATGAAGAGGTCTCCGGGCAAATGAAACTGCCCGGTCAGGACACATCCCTGCCTCTCAGCGTCTTCCGCATCGGCACGCTGGAACCGCTGAGCACGAAGAATTGAGGCCGCGCATGACGACAAAAGTTGCTCCATTCAAGCACAAATGGGCGTTCGCGCTGCTCTGGACCAATGTGGCCGTGGCACTGATCGAGCTGATCGTGTTTGCGGTGAATCCCGCCCGCACCACCCGCGACCTATTGCAAAGCCTGGCTTTCACGTTTGTTTACGCAAACCTCACCAGCATTCTTGCGCTCTTGATTCTGGGTTGGCTGATCGAGAAAGCCGCACTTCGCAAGGTGTCACCGTGGAAGGTTGGGATTCCGGGCATCCTGGTGTTCACCGTGGGTGGCTGCCTGCTGGCGCAATCGCTCCTGGCGGCGGCCGGCTTTTCAGCCTCGCACCATTTCTGGCTCGACTACGTTCACACTCTGCGCTTCGCGGTGCCGCTTGCGCTGGTCTTCGGTCTCGGCGCCATGACGCACGCAACGCTTCTCAGCCGCGTGCAGGTGATGAAACAGCAACTGCACGAAAAGCAGATCGCCGAAGAGCGCTCGCGAAAACTCGCGGCAGAGACGCGCCTGCGGTCGCTCGAGTCCTGGATTCATCCTCATTTCCTTTTCAACACGTTGAATTCGATCAGCGCGCTTATCGCCATCGATCCCGCCCGCGCCGAGCAGATTGTGGGCCGCCTGGCGACGTTATTGCGGGCCTCGCTTGACACCAGCGCGAGTTCGCTCATCCCTTTGCATCGGGAAATCGCCATGGTGGAAAGCTATCTGGACATCGAGCGTGTGCGCCTCGGCGATAAGCTGCGCGCACGCGTCGAAGTACCGGCTGAGTTGCGAGAAACGATGGTTCCACCTATGTCGGTGCAGTCCCTGGTTGAAAACGCGGTGAAGCATGGAATCACGCCGCAAAGCGACGGTGGAGAAGTTTTGGTGACGGCGCGCGCCGATGCGGAGTGCGTGCGCATCGATGTCGCCGATACGGGACCGGGCTTTGAGCTGGCCGGCCTTTGCGCCGGCCACGGGCTTGACAAGCTGGTGCAGCGTCTCGACGCGCTGTTCGGCGGCCGCGCAAGCCTGAATGTTTTCCGCCGCGACGCCTATTCTGTGGTGGAGATGGTTTTGCCGCGCCTATGAAGCTACGTGCCTATCTCGTGGATGATGAGCCGCTGGCGCTGGACCGCCTGCGCCGCCTGCTTGAGAACACGGGCCGGGTGGAAGTCATGGGCTTCACCACCAGGCCCGAGGAAGCGGTGGCGGCGCTGAGCGGGAATCCGCCCGATGTGTGCTTCCTCGATATCCAGATGCCGCGCCTCACCGGCTTCGAAGTTCTGGCGCGCTTGCCGATCCAGCCGATTGTGATTTTCACCACAGCCTACGACCAGTATGCGCTGCGGGCCTTCGGCGAAAATGCGGTCGATTACCTGCTCAAGCCGGTGGAACCCGAAACTCTGGAACGCGCTCTGAACAAGGTGGAGCGGTTGCGGGCCGCGGGCCAGGCTGCGCAACCGGATCTGCAGGCCCTGCTCCGCCAAATCGCGGACTCGCTCGGCAGGAGCAAGACGGAGTTTCCCACGCGCATTGCGTCGCGTCTTGGCGACCGGCTTTGGTTCCTCGACCTCGATCGCGTGAGCCATTTCTACGCCGAAGACAAGCTCACCTACGCGGTCTCCGAGGGCAAGGCCTACTGTATCGATCACGCCATCGCCGAGCTGGAGAGAAAACTGGATCCGAGCAGATTCGCCCGCATCCACCGCGGCACTCTGGTCAACCTCGCGTGGATCAGGGAAGTATCGTCGCTGCCCGGAGGATCTCTCAACATCCGCTTGAACGATGCCAAAAACACAGACCTCACCGTGGCCCGCGACCGCGCCCGCGAATTCAAAGCGCGGGCAGGGTTTTAGAATCACAATTCGCATGACCCCGGCTGCAATGCCGACAGGAATCTTGATCTCAGTCGATTGACTGTCAACCAGCAGATTGAAATCTCAGTTGACGCGTTCAGCCAAGGTCACCCGTTGATCGGCTTCGCGCTATTCCCCAGCGCGCAATCCCCAGAATGGGTATTAAACTCTTGAGTTTCGGTTTCCGCGTATGATGGTCAAAACAACGGAACTCCATCTTCAAGCGTGATGACCCTCTTGGCCCGCAATTGAGCTGAGGCCATGGGCTTTCCACGATCGAACGATGACTTCTACTGGGAGGCGTCGAATGTGGGAACGGGTTCGAGAGGCGTCGCCGCGTCTCAAGGCCAAAATCGCCGGCATCTTATACCTGGCGTCCTTCGTCGTTGGCATATTCGGCGAACTCGTCGTTCGCGGCCGGTTGGGCTTCGCATTTGGCCTCCTCGCGGTCTCGTGCAGTTCCGTGATGACGCTGCTCCTCTGCGACATCCTCAAGACGGTGCAGAGGAGCCTCGCATTGCTCGCGGCTTCTCTCAACCTCGTGGGGCTCGCATTTGAAGCCGCCCGATGGAATCCTCAGGGCGCGAATGTCGCCCTCGTCTTTCACGGCCTCTATTGCCTCCTGATCGGCTGCCTCGTTTTCAAATCGGCTTTTCTGCCCCGGATTCTGGGCGCGCTGATGGCGTTTGCCGGTCTTGCCTGGCTTACCTTTCTCTCGTTGCCGCTCGCAAATCGCTTGTCACCCTGGAATGTGGCTTCCGGCTTGCTCGGGGAAGCATCGCTGATGCTGTGGCTGCTGGCGATGGGCGTGAACGGTCAACGACGGAACGAGCGGGCCGGCGTGTCCATGACTTTCTGATCATCGGGCGAGTAGCGACAGCCATGCCGCGAGCCGCCGGGAGCGATGCAATGACAAAGGTTGCAATGGAAGGCAGCATGGCGGAAGGAACACAACGCACCTTCGCGCACATTGCCGGTCTAATGTATCTATGGCTGATCGTCACCGATATGGCCGGTGCACTCACGATCTCCCGTATCATCGGGTCCGGGAGCATCGCGGAAACAGCCAGGAGAGTGGTAGCGTCGGAACACTTATACCGTGTCGCGCTCTGCAGTGAATTGATTGAGTGCTTGAGCGTCGTCCTGCTCGCTTTCGCTCTCTATGTAACGCTCAGGCCAGTCAATAAGCTTCTGGCGCAGATCGCGCTGTATTGGAAGCTGGGGGAATCGTTCATCAGCGGCGTGATGATGATTTTCGGCTTTATGACTTTGCACCTTTATACCTCTCCACAGTCGTCTGGTGCATTGGGAACCGGCCAGACCCAGGCGCTGGTGGATCTGACAGGCCACGCGACTTCCGACGCGTACAACATCGCGGCGATATTCTTCAGTATCGGTTCGATGATCTTCTTCTATTTGTTTTTCAAGTCGAGATATATTCCCAGAATCCTGTCGGCATTCGGCGTGTTCGCCTCGATCTGCGTGACGATCGCTTGTTTCGCAAGTCTGATCGTTCCTGAACACGCGGCGACACTCCAATACGGCTGGGCGCCGATCGGTATCGCCGAGCTCATCACTGGCTTTTGGCTGATGATTTTTGCGGTAAGGATGCATGTGGATCGTGACCAGCAATCGACTCGATCGGCGAGGATCCCCAGTTAGCAGCGGCGGCTCTAGCGTCGCTTGCCGATCGAAGAGCCCGCCGCGCCGGAGGCGTTCGACGATCTCGAGGTCGTCGGTTCTTCTGCGCCGGAACGCCTTCACAAAAGCGCACCCGCACTACGAGCTGAGAGCTGCAAGCTGACAGCTACAGCGGAACCAGAGTCGGTGTATCCCGAGAGCACTGAATTGAAGTCGACGCGACCATCAGGGAGCGGCGACCCTGCGCAAGACTCAACAGGACACGGTTACTCTGGTTCCGCTCTAGCTTTTATCCCCCATCAGCCGCTCAACCTCGTCGTGCAGCCGCGCGGTAATCGCGGCCTCGGTCTCTTCGGGGCCGAAGCAAATCGCCTCGCCGATATGCACTTCAATCGTCCCCGAACGGAACCAGCGCCGCTTTCCGGTCACGAGCTCGCCCAGCCCCCGGATGCCCACGGGCAGAACGGGCACATAACTCTGCTTGGCCAACAATCCGATGCCCGGCCTGAAGCGCGCCAGTTGCCCTTCCGCCGAGCGAGTGCCCTCGGGAAAGACCATCAAGTTGTAGCCCTGGTCCAGGGCCTTGCCGGCATGGGCAAAGCTCCGCTGGAAGTCGCGCTGGCGCGGCAGCGGAAACACATTGAACAGCGCCGTCACCAGCCAATAAGCCGGCGGCCCCAGAATATAAAAGCCCTTGTGTCCCGGCGGCCAGTCGGGATTGCGCCAGTGCCGGTAGTCCTCGAGCATCTCACCCAGCATCGCCGTCGCAATCCATCGCCGGTACGGCCCCGGCAGCGCGTACACGATCAGCGGCCCGTCGTAAGCGGTCACGTGGTTGGCGACGATCAGCAGCGGCCCTTTGGGAAGCGGCTTCTCCGGCCCCACCACGCGCGGCGCTGCCAACAGCCACGTAATCGGGCGAATCACGGCCTCGATAAACGCCACGCGAATCCAGTGGAACGGCTTCCACCACGGCCATTCGGGATAGAGAAAATGCGGTCGCGGCAGCTCTTGCTGCGCCGCTGTCGGTGATGGTTGCTGCGCCTCACCCGCTGCCTCAATCCCTGCGTCTCTCGCCCGGTCCCCGTCTTCCAATCCGTGATCCCTGATCCCTGATCCCTGTTGTCTTGGTCCCTCGGTCCCTTGGTCCCTTGACCCCTGTTCTCTGATCCCTGACCCCTGGTCTCTGACCCCTGATCCCTCGTTTGCCACCACTCTGCGCAACTCGCCCAGCGTCTGAACCTCTTCCAGCAGGCTCGTGCCCGAGATGATTCCCAGTCGCTCTTCGATCGCCGCGCCCAACTGCACGCGCCCCAGGCTGTCGAGATGCAGATCCTCGGTCAGCCGCAGCTCGTCGCCCACGCCGGGATGAGCCTCGCCGGTAATCTGCGCGATCAGCGCCAGCAACCAATCCGACGAAGGCCCGAACGCATGGTCGCCGTTGGTTGCCGCCTTGCCGCTACCGGGCGTAGCGGCCGCGGCCTGGATGCACGCAAGCCATTCGGCCACGGGCTTGCGCCTCACCTTGCCGGTCGACGTCCGCGGCAAATCCGGCTCCGGCCACAGCACCCATCGCGTGATGCGCTGGAACTCCGGCAGCGTGGCGTTGGCGCGCTCGATCGCAGCCAGTGCGCAGTCGCCCGAACCAGGGCAGGCCAGCACCGCGCATGGCTCCGGCCCCGTCGGCGTCTCCATCGCGACCACCGCGCAGGCTGCAACTTCAGGCTGTTCCTCGATCGCCGATTCTATGTCCTCCGGGTGGATGTTTACGCCCGCTGCCGTGACAATAACCTCGCTCTTCCGGCCCAGAAATCTGAGCTCGCCAGACTCCTGCCGCTCCGCAAGATCCCCCGTCGCCAGCCACTCGTCCTCGCGCGGGCGCATGGCTCCGTCCTCCCAAGTAGCGCCGGAGATTACCGCGCCGCGAACCAGCACCTCGCCGTCGGGAGCGAGCTTGACCTCGCGGCCGGCAACCGGCTTGCCGATGGTGCCTTGGGCGACGTGGAAGGGGTGATTGAGCGTGATGAGCGCGGTGGTCTCGGTCATTCCGTAGCCCTGAATGAGCACGAAGCACATCGCGTTCCAGAACTGTTCCAGCGGCCCCGGCAGCGCGCCGCCGCCGGAAACAAAAGCCCAGAACTTCAGCCCGAACTCGCGATGTACGGTGCGGAAGCGCCACCAGCGCCGCCACGGGCCCAGCTTCTGCACGCCCGCTGCGCGTTCAGCCAGCCCGTCGTGCGTCGCCTCCAAATGTGTCTTCAGCAGCGCCAACACGCGCGGCACGGCAGCAAGCACCGAAATGCGCTCGCCGTGAATCAATTCGATCAGCCGCGGCGCAGCCAGCCGGCTCTCAAAGTGGAGCTCGGCGGTGAGCACGGGTGGCACCCATAGGCCCACCGTCTGCCCGAAGACATGGCTCAACGGCAGCGTATGCAGAATTCGCAGCGGATGAACGAGCCGTTCATAGCGCATGTAGGGCTTCGCCCCGTCTTCGATAGGGCCAACGCTGGCCAGCACATTGCCATGGGTCAGGACGATGCCTTTGGGATCGCCCGTGGTCCCGGAAGTGAAAAGAATCTGGAGAGGTGTTTGGTTCGAGAGCCCGGAGATCGCGCCCATCTCCGCGGTGGGCAGCTCGCCCAGCCAACCTTCAAAGGCGAGCGTAGGAATCGGCGGCGCGTCGCGGGCCGCGGCGAGTTTGGCCAGGAGTAGCGCGTCACCGACCGCGAGCTTCGGGCTCACATCCTTGGCCACCCTCGCCACAAACTCAGCGGTTCCGAAGGCATCGAGTGGCACGGCCAGAACGCCGCGCAGCATGCAGCCGTGAAAAGCAGCGATCCATTCGGCGCTGTTTTCAGCCCAGATCAGAACGCGCTCGCCCTCGGCGATGCCTCGCGCCTCGAGCAGTGCGGCAAAGCGGCCGGCAAGCCGTGCCAGCTCCCCATACGTCGTCACGCGCCGGCGATTGCCCTGGTAGCGCACCACCGCAATCTCGCTGTCGAAGCGGCGAAAATCGTCGATCAGCGTGGCAAGGTGATCGCGCATCTGGGCTCCGGATACAGCATTTTCGATTCTGGCCCCCACGGAAAGCAGGACGACAAGTGGCTTTTTCCTAAAGAAAAAACCACCCTGCACGATTCCAGGACGAAAACGAGTGAATCGGAAATGCTTTCGTTCATGGTAGCAGCGGCAGGTTGACGGCTTTTGCGCTCCTTTTCATTCTGCATGAAAGGATCGCAACGAGGAGGCCGGTTGCTGGTTGCGGCTGCGTCCCCGGCGCTTGGTGCGTCAGCGTCGTAAACTAGAAAGAGCTGGATTCCCCATGAAAAAACTCGCCATCGGCGTCTATCTATTGATCACCTTCGCCTTACTCGGATGGGCCTACAATCAGGCCATTTATGTCGCTCCCAACGACGCCGCGCAGGGCGAGATGTTCCGCATCATCTACTACCACATGCCGTCGGCAATCTTAGCCTTCCTGTTTTTCGCCATCAGCCTCGTCGGCTCCATCGGGTACCTTGCCTCTCGGCACAACCACGCCGATCGCGCGCAAATGTTTGATGCCTGGGCTCTGGCCGGTGCTGAGGTCGGCGTCGTCTTCTGCACCGTAGTGCTCATCACCGGCCCGCTCTGGGGCAGGCGCGCATGGGGCATGTGGTGGACCTGGGACGCTCGCCTCACCACCACGCTGGTTCTGTGGCTCATCTATGTCAGCTACTTGCTCTTGCGCCGCTTCGCCGCCGGGCCCCAGATGCAAACCCTCGCCGCCGTGCTGGGAATCTTCGGCGCGCTCGACGTGCCCATCGTCTATATGTCCAACCGCTGGTGGCGCACGCAGCATCCGGCGCCCGTCTTTGGCGGTGGGCAGGACTCCGGTATGGACCCCACCATGGTCGGCGCGCTTCTCTGGAACATGCTCGCCTGGTTTCTTTGGGGCGTGCTCATCCTTGCCCTTCGCTACCGTGTGGAGCGGAAGCAGCAGAAGATCGCCGCCGAAGAAGCCGAGCACGCTTTGAATTTCTGATTGCTATGCGACTGTGCCGGGAGAATTGAGGACTCCGATGAAGAAACTTGGTGCCGCATTAATCGTTGCCGTCCCCATCGTCTTATTCGGCTGGGCGGGTTACCTCGTCCTCACTGCGCCGCCCGAGCCCCCCTTCGACTGGCGGCTGCACATGTCCGTGGCCGAGCACGATGCGATCGTCGCGATCCTCAATCACCTCTATACGAGAGCCGCCTACACTGTCACCTGGGCCATCCAGCTCGGCTATGCGGCGTGGCTCTTGGTCAAGTGGCAGTCGCAAAAGCAATCAACCGTAAAATAAAGCCAGGGCAAGGCAGATCAGTGCAAGAGTGAGAAAGTACCCCACATTGTTTGAGTTTGCTGGGCCTGGCATTGTCCGGCTCGTAGGCATTTCACTGGATAATGGCGATTGGTTTGATTGCTCGACTGCCTGACCTGAGATCTGGAACTGGATTTGTAGAAGGGGTATTGTTTGTAAACCCAAGAAAGAGAAATAGATGCCGACTATCAGCAGGTTTTACGGGATATTGATCCAGATGTATTTTGGAGATCATGTTCCACCACACTTTCATGCGTTGTATGCTGAATTCGAGGCGCTTATTGACATTCAAACCCTCGCGGTCATTCGCGGGGAGCTGCCGAGACGTGCAATGGCACTCGTAATAGAGTGGGCACAACAACACCGTGATGAACTGATGAAGGATTGGGAACTATGCGTACAGAATCAAACGCCGAGCAGAATTCGCCCGTTGCTCTAGTTGACGAGATCGCACCCCGATCCCCATGGCGCGTAACGGATGTCGAGGCTCTTCCGGAGTTTCGATTACGGGTAACGTTTGCCGACGGCTCGACTGGCGTGGTCGACATGGCCCGGTTGGTGCGCTCTCCGCAAGCAGGAGTTTTCGCGGCGCTCCTCGACCGGTCTCTGTTCGCCCAGGTGACGATCGAGTACGGTGCCGTGACGTGGCCCGGGGAATTGGATCTCGCTCCAGATGCTATGCACGCCGCAATCAGCGAACATGGCGTGTGGTCTCTCTAGGAAACGCAACTTGCAGAACCTCCGAGATTGGCCTTCCATCCCATAAGTGAATAGTGATTGGTGAGCCTCAACACTTTTAATTAGGACACTACCCGACCTCGCCTCGTTGTCACACGCCCCTGTGCGCCGCGTCACGCCTCATCGTGAGCCTCGCCCCGCCCAGCGGATTGCCGCACCTTTCGTAACTCTCCGAAGAGTCACGCCCTCTACCACTTCCGCGTATCCGTCCAGCTTTTCGTGCTATTTCAAGAATCCTCTCATACCGCCGATGATGCATTGGTAGATCGGCTGCACAACGGTTGTTCGGCATCAGTTTGAGCCTTGGACTCTCGCGTTGCGGTGTCTCGTCCTCGTTAGTAGGCGAGTGGGCCGCAGGGGCTTTTGCCGGCTGATTGTCCAGTTCCGCTGAGCGCCGAATGGGGACAGATATCATGCATGACTTCCTGATTGCTCTTGCCTTTATCGGTATGGTGATTGCTCCCGCCATCGTGGCCGCGAATTGCTCAACCGAAGTGACTGACGAATCCAAGTCAAAATAATCTCTGCCGCTCTTTTTCCGAAAGTTCTTGCTCCCGATCTGCGTTGTTAACCCATTTCCCGAATCTGCGTTGTACGATCTCTTCATCCCTCCGAGTCGCAAACATCCTGCGGCCTTTACTCTCATCGTTCCTCAACTCCCCGTAAACATTGCCCTTCGCTCCTTCAGCCGGTAGACTGCCAGTAGACTCATTGGTCGGGGGCTTGAATGTTAGTTGTCATGAAAGCGCAGGCTACGCCGGAAGAGATTCAGGCGGTCTGCGACCACATCGTGCAGTTGGGTTTCCGTCCTCATCCCCTTCCCGGAGCCCAGCGCACCGCCATCGGCATCACCGGCAATCAGGGAGAGGCCAACCGCGGCAACCTGGAATCGCTCTCCGGCGTTGCGGAAGTCATTCGCGTCTCCAAAGCCTACAAACTTGCCAGTCGCGACGTGAAAGAGGAAGACACTGTTGTCCGGTTTCCGGGATCCAATGCAGCCATCGGCGGCCGCAACCTCGCCGTCATCGCCGGCCCATGCTCCATCGAAACCCGCGAGCAGGCCTTTGCCATCGCCGCCGAGGTGGCCGCATCCGGAGCGCAGTTTTTTCGCGGCGGCGCTTACAAGCCGCGCACCTCTCCCTATGCCTTTCAGGGCCTAGGCCTTGAAGCGCTGAAGATCATGGCCGAAATCCGCGATAAATTCGGCCTGCGCATCGTCACTGAAGCGCTCGACAACGAGACCCTCGACCTCGTTGCCGAATGGGCCGACGTAATCCAGATCGGCGCGCGAAACATGCAGAACTTCTCTCTCCTCAAAAAAGCCGGCCGCCTGCGCAAGCCTGTGCTCATCAAGCGCGGCATGAGCGCCACGCTCGAAGAGTTCCTCATGGCCGCCGAGTACGTGATGAGCGAGGGCAACTACGAGGTGATTCTCTGCGAGCGCGGAGTGCGCACCTTTACCGATCACGCGCGCAACACGCTCGACTTGAGCATCGTCCCCGCGCTGCGCCACGTCAGCCACCTGCCCATCCTCGTCGATCCCAGCCACGGAACCGGCCGCCGCGACAGCGTCCTGCCCATGGCCCGCGCAGCCATCGCCGCCGGAGCTGACGGCCTCATTGTGGAAGTGCACAACCACCCTGAGAGCGCGCTCTCCGATGGGCCGCAGTCGCTTTACCCTGCGCAATTCGCAACCATGATGAGCGAGATCGAAAAGATTGCGCCGGTCGTCGGTCGCCGTCTTACGCGAGGCGTCTCCGTTCCCGCCGCCGCGGGCGAGTGAACGGACAGTGGAAAGTTCCCGCAGATCGAGTGTTTTGAGACCGGCTCGTCTCGCAGCCGCCCTTCTCGCTCTCACCCTCGCTGGATGCCGTCCCCACGACTTTCCGCAGTACCCGCCCAACTATCGCGAGTACGCTTACGTGACCAACGGAGGCAGCGACACCGTCACGGTGCTCGACGTCGTCAACGTCCGCGTCGACCGCGAGTTGCCCGTGGGCCACAATCCGGTTGCCGTCGCCGCCAGCCCCACGCGCAACGAAATCTATGTCGTGAACTCCGGCGCAGCACCAGCCAACGGCTCGCTCTCGGTCATCGACGCCGAGCACAATGCAGTCGTGGCCAACATCCCGCTTCATCGGCTGCCGCTGTCAATTGATTTGAATGCCGCCGGGACCCTCGCCTATGTGGCCAACTCCGGCTCGAACTCCGTCTCCGTCGTCGATCTCACAGCTCGCCGCGAAATCGCGCAGCTCGCCGCGGGCGACCAGCCTGTTGCCGTGCGCCTTTCGCCCGATGGCAAAACCCTCGTGGTCGCCAACCTCCATGGAAACTCAGCGACCATCATCGATGCGGCCAGCGGCAAAGTGCGCGCCTCGTTTCCGAGCTGCCCCGGAGCTTCCGAGGTCGTCATTGTTCCCGATTCCTCGAAAGCGTTCCTGCCCTGCGCGGCCGGTCATCAAGTGATGGTCGTCGCGCTCGCGCAGCCCGGTGCCCAGCCCCCTCAACCCGATCGCCTGGAAACGCTCATGGATGTGGGCCACGCGCCCGTCGACCTTGCGCTGAAGCCCGACGGCGGCGAGATCTTCGTCTCCAACTCCCTCTCCAACTCTGTCTCCGAAATCTACAACTCCACCGACGAGGTCGGAGACACATATATGATCGGCAACACTCCCGTCCGCGGGATTGTCTCTCGCGACAACTCTCTGCTCTACGTGGCCAACGATCGCTCGCAGGAAATCACCGTCTACTCGATTGATGACGGCAAGCGCATCGGCTCCGTCTCTGTCGGGGACGGTCCCGCGGCGCTTGCATTCTCGGCGGCCGGACACCTGTTGTTCGTCGCCGATCGCCGCTCCGGCGATGTGGCCGTTGTCCGCACCGTCTCTCAATCGCTCTTTACGCTTCTCCCCACCGGCAGCGATCCCAACGCCATCGTCGACAAATCCTTCAACGTGCAGTAAACCTACGCGTGCGCTGCCGCCGGAAGTCGATCGATTGTAGATTGTCGTTAAGGCGTCGCGCCCGCGGCAGAGCTGTTCTCGGCAGTGGTTAGTTTCGGTCCCACCAGAACCCCATCATCGAGCGATGCGGCCACCAGCCGGTCGCCGGCCGCGCGGATCAGAACGATATCGTAGCCTGTTTGCCACCAATCCCACGTCATCGTTTTGGAATCGATGGCGTAAACCTCGTCACTTGCACGCGAGCTCACCAGAATTCTCTTCGACTCCGCGTCGTAACTCAGATCGTCCACGTCGCGAAACGGCAGGCGATGAATCCACATCCACGACTTGCCCAGGTCGCGGCTATAGTAAACGCCCTCGCGCGCGCCCAGCCACAGCGTGCCGTCCGGCGAAAACGCCAAGCGATGAATCCGCGTGAGCATCGTCGGCAATCCCATCGGCCACCAGCTTTGCCCCGCGTCCTTTGACAGCACCACGCCGTCGGCGCGAGCCGCGGCCATCGTATCGCCGTGCACGGTCACCGATAAATAATCGCCCTCACCCATCACCGGCCCGCCCTGCCAGCTTGCGCCCTGGTCGCGGCTGGTCACAATGCCGTAACCCGTCGCCGCCACCCACACATCGCCCGAAACGTCCAGCGCGTTCACCGGGCTCTCCAGCTCGATCGTCGGCGCCTGCACTTGCTTTTCGATGTTGACCTTCGTGTGCATGTGCGTCTCGGTGATCGTCTTCTCCACCGTATTCACGATGTTGTTCCGGGGCTCCCACGTCAAAGCCGCAGGCGCAGCGCCCGACCCATTTGTTGAACCGTCCGTGGCCGGCGCTGCCGAATCTCCTGCCTCCGGCGCCGCCGCGCCTCCCGCGGTCGCCGCGTTTGCCCCGCTGCCTGTCGCTGGGGGATCGCCCGCCCCTGCCGGATTTCCTGCATCGTCCAAAACGAAAATCCCGTGGCCGGTTCCCGCAACCACGCGTCCATCCTTCGTCTCCGCAAGCGCGAACACATCGCGCCCGTCGAGCCCTGTTCCCAACTGCTCCCAATGCGCGCCGCCATCGCTCGAGCGAAACACGCCGCCATATTTCTTGTCGTTCACCACGCCCGCGTACAGCAGCTCCGGATTGTCCCTGTCCACGAGAATCGCCGCAACCTTCCGCTCCGAAATTCCCTGGTTCGAAGGCGTAAACGTCGCGCCCCCATCTTCGCTTTCGAGCACGCCGCTGCGATCGGTAGCCAGCAGCACGCGACTCGAATCGCCGGGATCGACGTACACGTCGTTCACCACCACGTCGGCGTCCGTCATGCGCTCAAAAGTCTTGCCAGCGTTGACAGTCTTGTAGAGGCCCTCGGTCGTTCCCGCATACACCACACTGCGCTTCTCCGGATCCTGCATCAGGCTCCGCGTCCTTCTCGCTTCCGACGGAATGCCCTGGATCTTGCGGAAGAGAGTCCCGGCGTTCTCGCTCTTGTAGATTCCGCTGCACGCGCTCAGGTAAACCGTGTGCGGGTGCTCGGGGTCGACAATGATGGAAAACACGTCCGAGTCGACAATCAGTCCCTGCTTGATGTTGTGCCAGGTCTTGCCGCTATCCGTCGTCTTCCATGGCAGGTGCCAGGTTCCGGCGTAAACCGTGTCAGCGTCGCCCGGGTCCACCGCCAGCGATTCAATCTCGTGAATCTCGGGGCTGCCCGGCGGGCTGATCTGCGCCCATGTCGCTCCGCCGTCGCTCGACCGGAGGACTCCTTCCAATGTTCCGGCATACAGGATGTGCGGATCGGAGGGTGCCTGCGCAAGCGCGTGAACCGGCTGTCCTTTGAGCTGCGCGGCCTCGCTCCAGGTGCGGCCGCGGTCGTGGCTGATCCACAATCCGCCATCGACGGAGTTCTTCCACGCGCCAACATAAATCGTCGCCGCGTCTGCGGAGTCCACCACAATGCTGTCGAGCACGAACCCATCGTCGCTGCCCAGCTTTGCCAGCCGATGCCAGCTTGCGCCCTCGTCCATCGACTCGTAGATCCAGCTATTGGTCGTGCCCAGCAGCAGATGCTTCGGCTCGCCCGGAAACGCCGCCAGCGCCCGCGCATCGCCGCCCGCCGGACCCACGACAGTCCACGCGTTCTCGGCCGGCAGGCACACCGCTCCCAGCAACAATCCAAATGAAAAAAGCACCTGGGCCGGAACCCCAATCCGGCGCCAATCAATTCGAACACCCCGCAAGCCAATCATTCTGACAGGAAGCTCCCACGCATCTCTTTCAAGAATAGACAATTCCGGGCCCAAAAAGCGAAAGAGGCCAGCCAGTTTGTGCACCGGTCAGCCTCAACGCTCTACTGGAAGGCAGTTTCAGGTTGCGCGAACCCCCGCCTTGAAACGCAGGGGCCCGCGATCTGTGCAAAGAAGAGAGCCGGCTTACTGCGCCGCCTTCTTCGTCGAGTGGCGCTCCGCCAGCGGCTTACGCGCCTGCGGCTTCACCGCCGTCTCGTCCACCGGCGTCGTCCCGCTC
>Ga0224555_1002736_pt1 | contig 19791 bp, 18 predicted proteins | sample 714S23034metaG_FD_180687 | JGI IMG/M metagenome (GOLD analysis project Ga0224555, IMG submission 180687) | Peat soil microbial communities from Stordalen Mire, Sweden - 717 S2 30-34 | ecosystem: Environmental > Terrestrial > Soil > Wetlands > Peat | place: Sweden: Norrbotten County, Stordalen...
TTTTTTCATGGTGTGTGTATCCTTTCCTTTTTAGTGGTCGGTTAACTGTCGCTAAACAATCAACCGATGGATACACCACCTATCTTCTTAAACACAACTTTTGTTTATATCTCCTAGCAAAACTTCTTAAATTGGATTTATCGTTCTTCCGTCGCAATCCCTTCGTAAGTCAGGTCAGTTCTCATAAAATGAGTAAATCAATGATTACAAGGAAGCGATCCATGAAGTCGCAATCCCTTCGTAAGTCAGGTCAGTTCTCATGCAAACATTCAATGATATCCTAGAGAAAACAGGGCTTACAGGTCGCAATCCCTTCGTAAGTCAGGTCAGTTCTCATGTGCCCCAACATGGCAATACAACGGCGGCGGCGGCGGCGTCGCAATCCCTTCGTAAGTCAGGTCAGTTCTCATATGAAATGAATTATTGGAAAGAGTGTGTTTCAGAGGGTCGCAATCCCTTCGTAAGTCAGGTCAGTTCTCATCCTATTAGCGGAACTCAAAAGAGACATCAAGAAAAGCGTCGCAATCCCTTCGTAAGTCAGGTCAGTTCTCATTTGAGGAGGTGTAATATGACATACAACACTGAAAAAATTGTCGCAATCCCTTCGTAAGTCAGGTCAGTTCTCATAGAACAGTTAAAAAACAATAATGATTTAACACTTCAAAGTCGCAATCCCTTCGTAAGTCAGGTCAGTTCTCATGGAGTTTCAAGATTTAGAAGAAGAATTGGCGAACCTGCAAAGTCGCAATCCCTTCGTAAGTCAGGTCAGTTCTCATGAATTAGTTATGAAAGCTTTAAAAGGTGAAGTAGCAATGGTCGCAATCCCTTCGTAAGTCAGGTCAGTTCTCATCTCGGGTGTCGTTTCCCGTTTAATAACAATCTTTTATTGCCTCCTTTCCGCAGACCTCTCCAAATTAAAATGCATATCTTAACTTTTTTAAAAAATAAAATATCTTTTAACATTATAAAACCTCAAATTTATTGTTAAATTTCTTCTGCCGCAGACCTAATTTCTGTCTGATTTCAAATTTAATGACATTTCAACAACATATATCCTTGCCCATTTTTCAGATGAAGGTTCGCAAATATTATATTAAGTAATAATATATTCCACATCGGGGTCGGTATATAATCCCTGCCCGATAATTTCTACAGTGCCGGCGCATTTCTCACAAAGCTGGAAATATTTTACGCCATCTTCCGTCGAAATAATGGTCTTTTCAATTCGTTCCTTCATCGTCCGAAAAACCGGAGAAGTGACTGTAACTTCAAAGATGGATTTCTGCACCCGCCTGCCATAGTCAAGCATAATTTTGGCTACCTTGGTAAGCCGCTTGACGTCAGCAATGTCGTAAGCAACAATCATGTTCATTATATCACCATGTAGTCAAGTTGCGTAAGCTTTAATCCCAGTCCGGATAGCACAACCTTCCTCATACAGTTGTTGCAGATTTTATATATCCGGACGGAATCTTTCTTCAAATCAAGATTGTCCCGGCAATATGTCCTGATTTTCTTAATTGCGACATCGTCAATATCGCATTCAAAAACAGATTTCTGCGTGCGCAAGCCAAACTCCTTCAAAAAGTGCCGCGTATTGTTGAGCCGTTTAGGATCAGCTATGTCGTATGTAATCAGTGTAATCATTTCAACAGCAACGGCTGGTATACTTTTGCTTCGCCTTCGATCACTTTACGGAAATGGTTGGCCTGATGAATCAATGCCTCCGCATAAGTTATTGTTCTTTCCGTGGGTGCGTAATAAAATTCCGTCGTCAGCTTCCTTTCAAAATTTTCGATTACTCGCTGAAATGCCTCAGGCCGCAATTTGACCGGATATTTTGTTGTTGGCTGCGAATCAACAACTTGCATGTCATCCATACGCTGGACAGGCAAATCAAAAATTTCTGCATCAGTGCAAACAGGGTTTATCATGCCCATAGGGTCTTTTGTTACGTCCGGCTGGTCCTCAGCATCAGCGACTACCGTATCCGCATTTGCCGGCTTCTCCATATAAAAATCACCCTTTTTCAGGATGTGAAGATTAAAAAGAGATAACGTCAGGGAATCAGCAATTATCGGTCGAAATTCCTCCATTAAATCCAGCACGAGTGAATAACGCCCATAATCAATGCTGTGCAAGAAACCTGGATAGGGGTCAAGGCCGGCAACGCGCACAGCGGCATAAACGCGGTTCATCAAAAAAGTGTAAAGCAGAGAAAGAATGGCATTCACTGGATCAGTCGGCGGACGGCGCACGCGCTTTGTGAATTCCCGATTATCAATGAAGCCAGAGGGAAAGGCCTCGAAATATAGAGCCGATCCCCTGCCTTCATATCCTCTGATGCTATCCACACTATCAGTATTTGGCAATTGGCTGATTAAATCTGTAATGCCGTGCGCCCTTTGTCCTGCAATCGAATCATTGCGCGTGCGCTTGATGCGCATGACAAACGTTGCCATATTCGCCAATTTACCGGCAACAATGCTCCTTGCAGCGCGCAAGGTAAAATCATGGTCATCGAGAAGGTTATACTGCCGTTTATGAAGATACACATTGCGCGATTCTGCCGATGCAATACGTCCCAGATACCGGCCATTTTGCGTAAGAAATACAGTGTCTATCTCATTGCGCATAATCTGAGCAAGCGCGCGGTGCGTTATTTCCACGTTGCCGAATATGACAATCTGGCTGAGCTTGTAAGTGAAGAGTGTATGGCAAATATCTTCACCTTTCTTAACAAGAAGATGCCTGCCTTCCTTGACGATACGCGCTCCCTGGGTTTTGATGTAGACAACCATTGTTAATTTCAACTCCTCCCGTTATTATATATTTTTCATTGGAAGGCATAATAACAACAAAGAGGAGTTGAAAGCCAATTTTGCAACGTTGCCGGATCAAAAACAGAGTAGGATCAGATTCCTTGATCAATTTAGGAAGTGTAAGAGTAGAGAGATTGCCTCAAGACATACCCAGCATCAAAGGAACTGTCTGTCGGGTATGCTGCCGGGCAACAACAAGTGTAACGGGATTTACGACATACAATACCAGCATGAAAAAAGATTGCTTTTTGTTTACTATATTCAGTTGTCAAAGAACGTTTTCATGCTTCCTACAATTTAGGAAAATCAAAATAATCTTTCATCTGAACAAAGTCAGTCACAGTTTCCAAAGTGCTGTGTGCTGTGTGCTCATTTACCGGCTGAATGCCATGCGCTAATATAGACTTGTTGCGGCTGCTTTGAATATTTTTAATCTTATCCTCATATGTAAAAAAGCGATCTCCCGCTTCATGGCCAACGGCGCGGAGAACAATATATGTTGCCTGCAGGGGCAGTTTCATCATTCCCGTATTTGGTTCAAGATATTTACGGTTGAATTCGTCGTGCAACTTCTGCGGTATCTTGCCCGATTTTACTTTGTCGTTGGAACATCCGATTTTCTTCTCAAAACATATTTGCCCATAAAGTTCCAGCGCACGATATATACGGGCGGACGCGTCATCGAATCTTTTGTCATCAATCCGACGGCGGGCGTTGTTGATCAGTTCCTTAATCAGGATCAAATCAAATATTTGCATGCCGTTTGTTTTTTTGAGAATGTCGGAAAGAAAATCAATGTGTATCTGTAATTCATTCTTCAAATGCCTATAGTTATTGTCGGAATAGTGCTTTAAATAATCATCTGTCAGTGCGGCCCCTTTTTTCAGACAATCAAGGGCTTCTTTATGACGAAATTGCTCCCATAGTAAAAACCCATTGGCCAGCGGACGGACAAACTGAAAAAAGGCACTGATTTGTGGCGGCAATTCCCGCTTGCACAGTTCAAGAATCTCAATGACGGCGGTATAACGACGAGCGTTGAACAGGGTGACGACCTGCCGCCTTTCCTCCTCGGCAAAAACCGACCAAGGGTTCATGTCTGAATACATTTTTTCATGACCGTTTTGAACAACCCCCAGACCATTCTTTGATCTGGCATCGCCTCCGACATAATTAAATCCATAAGCGCAGCCAACTGTTGCTAAAAGAAGTGCCGCCGACATGACTTTCGTGCCGCCTGTGTAATCCACCAAAATGTCGCCATCCGGCACACCAGACCGGGACGCTCTGTCCACGCATTGTTTGGCGACCCTATAGCATTCATATAGCGAATTAGGATTTTCAGTGATTTCGGATTCAACTTTATTCGGCTTGCAATCCAAACCTTGCAGCACTTCGCCCGATTTTAAAATGGAATCGTGCGACGCGAAAAAGATCAAGATGTCGGGCTGATTTTCAGCAATGCTTTTTTTGAGTGGCTCCGGCGAACCGCCCAAAGACATAATCATTAGTTTAGTCATTTACCAACCTCTTTATTCTTTTACGCCAGTTCGTTAACCAGTCGGCTCGACGCTAATAATTTCATAGCTGTTGCCGGTTTTGCGCACAGTCACGCACGCCTTGGGAACCTGCTTTTTTCCTTCAAACAGCTTTTTATGCAATACCTCAGCGACAGCACCCTTCAGCTTATCTCGCCCTTGCAATATTGCCGCTTTGCCGCCAGGCACCTGTGCTGTTATCTTTCCGGGTCCGCCTGCATTATAGGCAACGAATGCATTCCCCCAGACTTCTTCCACCGGCAGGGCAGGTTGAACAGGCTTGCGTATTTCCGTTTGAACGCCAGGCATACCTCCTGAGGAAAAAGGAAATGACTTTGCTGCTTGTTCAGTGAGCAATTGTTTGAAAGTCGCCTGAAGTTCATCGGTCAACTTGCCCAGAGCAGACCACCCGAATGGACGAAGTTGGCTTTTCTGGTATCCGGTTGATGCATCGGAAGCCAGCCAGAAGGTTGTTGCTTTATCCGAATAAGCTGGCCGCTCGCCTCTTTTCTTCATGATTTTAATATGGCGATACCCTTCAACTGTTATAGATTCCGCACCGGAATGACGGCCCAACCGCAGCAGGTATGCATCGTTTTCTTTCTCCAGATTGAAAGCGGTTATTCCTGCGGCATTAAATTCTCCATCTTCAAGCTTCTTTTCTTTCTCATAAAATGTGACTGCGCTGTTGAAAACGGCTTTTTCCGTTAGCGGTTCTCTGATTGCCTCGCGAGTCAAAGGCGAAAGCACCTTGATCGTACCTGCAAATACAGCGCCGGGCTCGATTATTTCCAGAATTTGATATGGACCCCTTGCTTTGAACTTCGAATCTTCTTTCTTTTCATTGACGGCATAAATAATTTTTGTTGTGCAGGGGCCAATGGGATGAAAGTCGGACACTTTAAGTAGGCGGAAAGGATCATTCTCTAATTTCTGGTAATTAAGGAGACCCTTTTCCAGCGTCTCCGCTGGTTTTTTATCACGGCTGTCCAGAGTGATTCTTTTACTTTTTGCCACTTCGTTTAGGTAGGCCGTCCTCAGGGAGCCTTTGACGGCAGAACCCGGAATATATGGTTTTTGTGTTGTCGGATTGAAAGATGTGCGTGCAATTGCAAATTGGTTCAGCTCCCTTTGAAAATCACGACTGCTCTTGGCCAGGCTTTCTTTGTAATGTTTGACGAACTCTTTACTAAGATTTACCGAAAGACCGTCATATTGTTGGTTCTTCATGAACTTATAAAGTTCCGCAATGGATTCAATGGTGCCTTTTCTGCATATTTCGGCATAACGGTCTTTATTTTTATCGTCCAGTTTTCTGAAGAAATCAAGGGGATCAAAGGCGGTAAATGTTTCCGTCTGTTCATTGACAATAAAACCCGCAGGCTCATAGACTTCATCGCAACCAATATGTACCGGCGATAGAATTTTTATGTAAAAAGTGTTTTGTTCATTCATTGTAGTTGCTCCAGTTTAAAAGGCAGATAAAACGAATAACCCTGTGAAACCGCACCAGGGAGAACTTTGGAAATATTATTTGCCGCGCAACCTAGGTATGGTTTGGAAAATACTGACCTGTCAGCTGGTATTAAAACGGCGCCTTCATCAGCCATGATGACCGGATTTTTAAAGGGGTTCTTTGATGCGGCCAACGAGCTTCCGTGTCGTCCAAAGCGAGTGAACGGCGTAAACCAGCAGTCTTTATAAAGCTTTTTTTCAGGAATAGCAGGAGCGAGATTATAACAGGCGTCAGCCTCCTTGACAGAGGGCAGTTTCTTTTCTTCGCACTTACCAAGCGTGTACTTTCCGCAGCCAATCGAAGCGTTCCTGCCGAAACCGGTCTGTCCGATTCTTTCCAAAGCACTCATCAGCCGGTCAATATCTGTTGCTTCTTCATCAAGCAGGATAAATATTGCCAGTTCCGTTTCAGGATAATAATAATTCGCCGCTTCTGAATATGGTGAAAACATGCCGCCACCAGTGGTCATGGTCATACGGTTGATCGTATTGTGTGAATTAATAAACTTTGTCATGAACTGTCTATCAGATTTTCCACGCATGGCTTTCCTTGTCTCCCCTGTTAATTCCTGGAAAGCAAGGGCCAGCATTTCTTCATCCGTGATAAAATAATCCACTGTGAGTGAAACATGGAGGCTTTCCGGGACAAGGAGCCATTTTTTCTTCAAATTATCTTTCTTTTGCTCCATTGCTTTTCGTTTGTTTTTTTCAGCTGACGGAAAAAGGCGGTCGACAGGATAATCGGGACGCTTCAGGGCGTAAAACATTTCACCGGCTTTTTTGATTTTCGGCCATGCCGAAGAAAAAACGGCAAATGGCCGTTGTCCGTAACAGGCAATCCATTTATCAAAGCCGCCATTCAGCAGATCCGGATTGTACACTGCCTGCCAGCAGAAATGCCCAAAGATCGTGTCACCTTTTAAAGGCGTGCCAAAACCACTTTCCGGCTTTATAATAATCTCGTAGAGCTTCACTGCAAATTTCCTCCATTGGTAAATGGTTTTTTGTTCCTGAATTTTTCATTCAGAACTTTGTCATCAAACTGAAACTCTATCCTGCCATAACCACGGCTGCCACTGCCGCCCAAAGAGTCCATTTCCAATAACTTTAGGCCGTCGAGAAGATATTCAAAAAGATCTTCCTCTTTTTCGCCAAGTAATTTCAGGGAAACTGAAAAATCAAATTCCGCACCTTCGACAACACGCTCTGTAAAATGGGGATTACGCGCGGTACCTTCAATCCTGTTAATAGAGTTTTCCGATTTGACTTCGAAATAATCCCAACGGTTATGTCTGGCCTTTTCCTTCCAAGCCGCATTCATTGGGCAATCGGCAAAGGAAACTCGTGTCGGTCCAAGATCGAGTTCGGCCAGTTCATCCGAGTCAGCACCACTCGAACCGAAAATCTGAAGAATTTTTTTACACTTCATTTCCTGTTCACCAGTCAGACCCTTCAGGGTCTTTACCTGGGCTGGTTCACCCTTGGTTTTTACCATCAGTCCGCTTTCCATCTCCAAAAGAGAGCGGACCTTGCCCTTCAGGGAAGATCCGGGAATATAAGGCTCCTGTGTATGAGGATGCTTGAGGACTGGATTGTCTGTTCCACCGATGTGCATTTCCGTATCGCCCGCACCAATATGAAGGCCGCTTTTGAGAATAATCCTACCCTTGATTTCCTTGATATCAGTAAGTTGCATTTTTATTTCCTCCTATTCATATTGCCGGTAAAAGCCCATGAAGGACTCAAAAAAGTTAGCAAAAACATCAAGGTCAGCCGGTCGTTGAACCTGACCTATGCATTCTTTCAAGAAATTAACAAAGTCATCCGTTACCAATTTGTTTCTTCCGTTTGCATACGCGGCTTTTGCAATCAGCATGTTGATGTAAGGCAGGACTATGTCCCAATCGTCCGGATTGCCCTTAACATTACCGTTGAGGCGGACAACTTCATCATAAAACTTTCTTATCTGCGTGCGCTTGTTGTGATCCAATCTCGTTCTGCCGTCCCACGTAGAACTTTGACCTGATTTTGCGATATCCGACGCCGCTTGTTCCGCGATATCGGAAAAAAGTTTCGGATCAATGATCCCCTTCGTTTTGTCTTTATAAAAAACAATTTTATTCATCCGTCTCCTCCTTACCGGTTGTTATAAATAATATCCCAAATAGCTATTTTCAGGTTGCTTCCATAGTCTGACAGCCACCCTGCCACTTTTTCAAATTCCTTCTTTGCCGCCGTTCTCTTTGCCTCATCTTTTATATTCTTTCCTATATTCCGCTCGGTATTGTAACTGAACATAGCCCGCCACTTCAAAGATCCCATATCTTCCAAATGTATTTCCTTTTCCCCTAAAACGGCCTTTTCTTCAGCAGCCATTCGTATGAAGCGATTTAACCTGAAAAGCATGGCATTGTTGATTAATTTTTCATCACGCCATATTTCGATAATTTTCGTAATCTCATGCAGTCGGGAAAAATCATCCCATGTCACTGTTTCGCCGAACACAGTCAGTCGATTTCTCCCACTGTCCTTTGATGCCGCCAACGCCGCTTCAGCATCCGCAGCCATCTTACTCAATGGTATGTTGGCTTTCTGAATGCTGATTCCCGCTGAAAAATGGATGTCCGCATTTCCGCACACGTATTCCGCGAAACGATCCTTTAAAAATTCTGACAAATCGAGAATGCGATTCCACGGTCCGATTAGGAAAAGGTCATCACCTCCGGCAAAAACAGTATAGACATCCCGGAAAGACGGGTTCGTTTTTAATAGATATGGCAGATAAACGACAAAAAAGAAATTCAACTGGCGGCTCATTGTTGCAAGCCTCGATATTGTGAATTGTTTTTCGCTGATTCCGCACGACATCAGCATTCCGAGATGATCGACGTCGGCCTTTAACACACCCAACGCCTGAATGCCCGTGAAGCTGCGATTCCCATCCAATCCTGGATTCATAGCTTTGCACGCCAGATGTGAGAAAGTTTTCGGCCTCCCTTCCTTTATGCCTTCGATCATTTCCTCTTTTTTATTTTCACCTTTCCTGCCTTCAAGAATGCGATCATCATACAAATCAGTTTCTCCATAGATGGGAACATACCCATTAATAAACCTGGCGGTCACATCTTTGGCAACTTTTCCCGCTGCGTCTATTGATATATCCCAGTACTTCAGCAGTTTCCCTTCTCTGGCTAGCTTGTTGAGTTCACCCTCAATAAATGCGACCTGATATTCTCCGAAGAACGGTTCAATCAGCTTGATGTCATTGCCTTTGATGTCAGCATCGGCCGTCGTAACCGCAATACGGGTTTTTTTGACAATGTTCTCACCCAGGAAGATATGATCGCGGCAAATCGAACACATCGATTTGTCATCTTTATCTTTTTTCAATGCCTCCGCCGATCGACTGGAAGGTCTTTTGCCGCAATAGGGACAGAGAGGAGGATTTAATCCATTATCAAAAGTGTCCAGGAATCCTTCTACAACACCCGCATAAGTATCAGTATTGAACTTTTTATATTTGTTTGCTCCCATTTTTTCAGACAGGCGATCGTATAAATAATGGAACTGGCCTGATTCAAAGTCTCTCGGCGCGACTTCGATCATGGATACACCGAATGCGTTCACACCAAGCGTCTTACGAATCAGCCAATCGTTGATACGTGCTTGAGCCTTCGCAACAGCTTCTTTCACGGTATTCGTATTTGGTGCAATGATGGTAAACTTCCCTGCTACGTTAAGCAGGACGGAAGAAAGTGGTAGGCCTGTTTCCCTGCAGATCATATCAGCAGCCAGTTCACACAATAGAGACACGGCAAAAGAACGTCCGCGAAGAATTTTTGAACGGTGCTTGCCTGCTTCGCCGCTATCGCTGAAAATGAAATCCTGTATCCCGTAAAAATCACCACCGATCAGGTAAAATTTCTGCTTTGTTGAATCGCAAATCGCAGCTACATTCATACTGTCGGTATCTCGATGATACAGATACAAAGCTGAGGCAATCGCCGCAACTGCTTTGGAATGGTCATACAAAGAAACGTCCGGGACGATCTTACCAGCCCGCGCCGCAGGAATCATGGATGTATAAATGAGAAGCAGGCTTTCCAGATGCTCAAACCAAAGCGCGATATTCGCATCTTTATGTAAGAGCTTTTCCAATGAATAAACAAAATCGTCAAACAGGGCTTTATACTCTACCTTCCCTTGCTCGTCGCTTATTAACCCTTTATCTGATTCAAAATATGGAAATATATTCTTAGGATTCAGTTCCATCAATGGATAACGATATTCCCTCTTAAATGCCTTCTTTTCGTCATCACGCAATAATACCTCAAACAGCGGCAACAACCGGGTCTGGCGATAATCCTTCCAGGCAATTGACTGATTGTATTCTTCAAAATTGGCACGGTCCCAGCCACTGCTCAATCGGTCAGCCATGGCAATGATCCATTGCAGACTGGTTTGCGGCTTATGATGTCCAGATGCCAGATTGATGAATGGATCGTCCATACCCCAGTTGGCCTTATTAAGTTCCTCGGGCAACAACTTCTCGACATGATCAATGAAAGCTGCTGTATAGATAACATGTAGATGTGTAAACTGTTCATTGTAATAAGGCTGGTAAAGCTGGCGGTGATTATTGATAAATTCCGGAGATACAAACATCCCTTCCTGGGCAAATTTACCAATATCATGCAGTAGCCCTGCCAACGCTATTTTAAGAACTGTGTCGTCCATGTGCTCCCCTCCTTAATTTTTACCCCATAAAAATATTGTTCTTTCTTCACTACGCTCTTAAATAAATTTTTGCAATTCCCGCAACGTTGCCACGATTTATGCGGTCGGAATTTCACCATATCACCCGCACTTTTTCCTTATCTATTTTCAGCCCGTAGCGGGTGTCCGGTTTCGTGCCGACGCCTTTGATAGCAATCTCCGGCAGGGCATAGATGCCGAAGCCCTGCTGCAGGATTTCCTGAATCTTGGATTTATAGGAATTGAAGTTGGTCTTGTTCAGACCGAGGATGCCTGAGTCGCTCATAGCGGCGTAATCACGGGAGGCAGTTATCCGTCGATACAAATCGGCAATTTGTTCCTGGTGCTTCATAATTTCTCCAATCTCCAAATAGCAGTCCGCGCAATCTCGGCAGGTGGCCGCATCTTTTGTGCATTCCCTCTTCTTCATGGCAAAAAAAGCGTAAAGGGCAAGGCGTGAAGGCGTCATGTCCGCTTCACGCTTTTTGAACATAATCTTCCGTTGTGGCAAATCGATAACCAACAAGGCAACGTCTTCTTTAATAAGGGACAAAAGCAGGCTTGCCGGGTCTTTCGGCTCCCGGAGCATGGCATCGGAAAGCTGCTCGCGGATGGATACAAAAGGCAGAGGCACAAGGTTAACCAGAGCATAACGGGTTTCTTTGAAATATGGTTGATTATTTTTGTCGCGCAGTTCAATAGGAATGGATATGCGTGGTGGATAGAAGAAGTCACGGCAGCTTTCAAATTCCGGCGTAACAAGGACATGAAAAACACGATCCTGCGGCCGGCCATAGAACTGGGCAGCCAGCATCAGGCAGGCGCTCATCGTCTTGCGTCCACCGGCAATAGAAAAGAAAACAGATGTGTCGGTGTCTCTCGTAAATCGAGAGGCCAGCTCTAGGCATTTTTTCAGCAGCCATTCATTTTCCTCCTCACCGGCAATGTCATCCAGTTCGATGCCGTTGCCATCCGTTACTGTATGGATATGGTCATGCCCGAAGGCGATGGAGCCGGGGAAAATTCCATATTCCGCAAGGTAGCGTTCATAATGGCCGTCTCGAGGCGCAAGCAAAAGGGCATTAATGGCTTCTTTGCCTTCCCGCGTAGTGATTACGTGGATTGCGTCCACCCGGCGCTCCTGCTGGTGCAAGGCAAAAAGCGTTTCGGTGATCACCTGCGGTGTCAGGCCGACAACAGCCAGTAGGATATTTTTCATTTATAGCACCTTAACTTTAATTTTACCCAGCCCAAATGTGGTTTGTTTCCCTAAGTGAACCTGCTCGCAAATATGCAATAATGGCATGTATTCGGATAAGTTTCCTCGATAAGTTATTTTCCCGATCATGCCGCCCATCAGCATTTGCCTTTCTTGTCTGTTAGAATATCTTTCCCAATCATGCCAAACAAGCGAAGAAGATAAAACAGCAACATGATCAGCCCGCTTTACAAGATTCCTGTAATCAAGCGCCGGTTCACCATCACCGTGAGCATCAAACAAGGACGACACCCGCCGCAATGCAGCGCGTATAAGAACATGAAAAGGAATATCTGCTTTAAGTGTGTTTTGATATTTCAGCCGTAGCGGCGTTAAGAGATTTAATTCAATGGAATCTATATGATGATCATCATTTGCCGGGAAATGCTTATTCAAATCTATTGCAACTTGACAATTATTTATTTTTTTCTTTTCTGAATTATATATCATTTTACCGTCTGATTGAACATTTACTATCTTATATTTACCTCTTCCGCCGGCAAGGCCGCGGCCAATACCTTTTTCACTCATAACTTCAAAGGCATAAATAAAATAGGGCAGGCCATCATTGGCTTTGCCAAACAGAAGCAGGTCAAAATTAAAATCATCGCCTTTTTTAAAACTTATTTTTTTATTATCCGGTGGTTCGATAACATAGGGATGTGGCAGGGCGGCAATCTTTTTTCCATCCTTTTCGGATACATCATTTTGCCGCAATTCAAAAACATACGCGTAAAAACAATTATTTTTTAAAAGGCACTCTTTACAATCATTTCTTTTTAAAGCGCATACAACTTGTTTCAGCGCATATCCAAACGCGCCACGAAATGTGGAACCCTTGTATTCGGGCAAAATTGTCTCGCCTTCAAATATACAGTGAAACGAGTATTTGCCAAATAACATTATTGGTTTTCCTCCCCCGACTAGCTTAGATGATAGTTCTTATTATCAATAAAACGCAAATTAATTTTAGCAGGCTTAAATAATTATCAATTTTTGCAATGTTGCTAAGTGAGCATGATTCACCATTTTTTTACTTTTTCTTTCTCTCCGCAGGGAATTTCTTGCACAAGCTGTGCAAGTCTTGCAGTATCTTTTATGCCAAATAAAATAGATGTTCCTGGAATTTACTTGCTCATATACTCTCCCTCTACAACGCTCCAGCGTATCGCGAATATATGTTGATTTTCGGTTTACTGTAATAGGGGTAATCCCAACGTTTTTACTGCCAGGGGCAATGATTCATTCATTGCTAATAAATATAAATAGTTACAAAATCATCTGTGTGTGTTTTTGATACATTTATTGTAGATTTATAAACTCCCTAACCCATTGATATTGAATTATATTACTATCAAATTGTTCTTGATAGTAAAAACGTTGGGGCTAGGCCTACAGTGGAACAACAGCGGCCTCCCCAATAAAAGCATATCTTTCAGGAACACAGGTGAAAATGACAATTTGACATTCCTTGGCGGCTACCGCCAATACTGCGCCCATCAATTTCAGACGCTCCGGATCGGTATAACCCAGTGCATCATCCAAAATAATCGGTGTTCCGCCATCCTTTGCCACTATCATGGAACACGACAACCGGTACATCAAAGAAAGTTGTTCTCTTGTACCCCCGCTAAGGGAATCGAAGGGAACCGTGACACCAGAGACCGTTCTGCTGGTAATTTTCAAATCATCATCGATAGTCACCTGAAATGAAGGGTCAAAGACCAACCGACCAAGTCTTTCAATTTTTTCTTTAAGCGGGGCCACATAAGCCCGGCTCGCCTTGTCCCGTTCTTCGCCCATAATATCAAAAAGGCATTTGGCCGCGTTGGCTCTAAGGGTGGTCGCCCGGTTTTTAAACTCCAATTGTTCAAGTTGATTCTTTGCCGCGTTTAATTTTTCGTGAAGGCCCTCTTCGCCCTTAATTTTAAGACGGGTTTGGATCTCAAGCAGACCCCTGTCTTTTGAATCATGACTGATTTTTATCGTTTTCAAGGACCCTTTGGTAGAATCTGCCAAGGCTCTTATTTGTTCAGGGTTGAATGCTTTTAAAGAGTCTGCGGCTGCACGGTATGCAGTGTCTTCTGCGAGCACAGCCCTATCGGCAGAGATCAAGTTTCCATCGAGTGTTTCATCAGATTCTTTTTTACGGGCCTTGTCGAGGTTTTCTTGAGTCTGAGAGAGGTCTTTGGCCAACTGCTCAAGTTTTGCTTCGGATTCTCTATGTTTTATATTTACACCTTCGTAGAAAGAGCCCGCAGACTCGAGAACCTTACGCATATTTTCCAATTCGTCACTTGCGGCCTGAAGATTTTCTTCGGCCTTTGTCCGTTCCTTTTTTGCTGTGTCGAAATCGGGGCAAATCGTGGGTTCTTTAACTCGTTTGACAAGGTAGTTCGGCACGCTCTGCTGGAGACTGTGCAACCTTTGTTCAAGGCTTTCGTAAGTAATATCTCTAAGGTTATCCTCCTCAACTTGAACTTTGTTTTCAACAACCCGTAATGCCTCCTGGCGTTCGTCATACGCTTTTCTGGCTTCATCCGGCCCAGCCACAGTAGCGGCGGCACAGGCAGCCTGGAGGGTATGATGAGCGTCTTCTGCCTTTCGGGCAAGCCCTTCTATACTGGAGCCTGCGGTTATTTCGATATCAAGTGTTCCAGGAATGTTCACCGTAGTCTTATCTGAGACGGATATTTTACGAACTTCATTAATGTCGAGTACCGCATCTGTACCGTCAATGGAGAGGCGACATTTAGATATGGAATGAAGGAGAACGCTTGGCGCACCTATTTCCATTTTGGCACAGGCGTTATTGTATGCGAGTTCGGCATCTTTTATTCTTTTTAAGGTTTCGGCATCTACCTTATTCTTCGCCAACACCGTCTCGGCTTGGGCGGCGTCTTTACGGGTCTGATCAATCCGTTGTTTGCGTTCGAGTAACTGATCCAGATCGAGCTTGTCATGAAAATAGTCGAAATCCGACCTCTTTAGAGCGGCAAGAGATTCCGTTTCCTTTCTTTTTTGTTCGGCATCGCCGGCCGCAACCTTGGCTTTATTGCGGGCTTCCTCGGCCTGAGACAATGCCGGCAGAGCCATTGAACTGCTTTCTTGAAGCTCCTTGTGGGCATTGGCGGCATTTTCTACCGCACTAATCATCACCTGGCGGATTTCTTTAGCTTGCCGAGCTGCCTGAAGGGTTTTTTGCGCGGATTCCTGTTTTAAGGCGGCCTCATTAAGAGTGTTTTCGAGTGAGTTGATTTGCTCAAGCTTGGTTGTGATATCTATCATTTGTTGAGATAGCTCTTCTTCCTGCTTCTTGAGCTGGACCAACTCCCTTTGCAATACAGGGACACGGTCGATATCGGTTTCGAGCGCACGGATGTCTTGTTCAATCGACCTGATCTCCGCCTCTTTTTCGGTCACGTTATTCCGCAGGTCCTGGAGTTCCTTCTTCTCGGTACCCCGACCAATCGTATAGTAGAGTTCATATTCCTGCGAAATCCTTTTGAACAAACCGATCTCTTGCGAAGCAGACGGTTGAACCCCTGCGGCCTTGTCGAGTGCCGTAGACAATGCTTGTTTGTTTTTAAGTTCCGGTTGGTCAATCGCCTCACCCTGCATGATAGACAGGGCTTTCCACAAATCGACGTCCAGTGTTTCCTTAAGAATTTCATTGACTCGGTCGTGCGCCTGACGGCCTGTGAGGTTTTCGGGGTTCGGTTTTGTGATAGAAAGTCTGGTCTCAGGCTTTCTTAAGAATCGTTTGAAATAGGTAAACACATATTTGCCAGTTTCCATTTCCAGTTCAATTTCAGGACCTACATCCTGATGAACAGGCTGGATGGCTTGAATGTCTTTGCCTTTGCTATTGTCCTGATAGTCCAAAATCGTGTTTATGGCCTCGCCGAGACTGGACTTCCCCGACTCGTTCGGGCCTTCTATGCGGGTAATCCCCAGGGGACTGAACTTTATCTCGCGTGTGTTGATGCCTCGGTAATTGGCAACCTTGAGACGAAGGAGTTTCATGCACCCCCCTTAGCAAGGCGGAGGAGGAGCATGAATGCATCGCGAGCAACAGCGCCTTCGGACCCACCTTGGTCTATTTTTTCCCGGAGCCTTTTTACCGTTGCATCGGCAAAGCCAGAAAAACCAAGGTCGGTGAAGTCTGTATCCTTGGGAATTACGAGGAGGTCGTCTTCGTTGATCACGGAACCTGCCAGAACATCCTTGGCTGCAAGAATGTGGTTTTGAAGAACCCCGTGCAAAGAAAGTGTGAGAGAACCTTTAAAAACCAGTTTTACAACTGACCGTTCCCTGTTCGGAATGTCTTCCAGCTTTTTCCGGAAAGATTCCACATCGGCTTCGGTATTCAGGTCCACTAGTTCTTCGATAAAACTCCATTGTCCAATTTTCACTTCTTCGGTAGTGACATCGGCGCCATCCATATTGACAATTTGGCAGAATCCTGAATGGTCTTCGCGAAAATCGGTAGATTCGGGGGTCCCGGAATACCAGATTCTGTCGCCGGAACCCACTTTCGTGAGGGAATGGCGATCGCCAAGAGCTATAAAATGAACCATTCCTTCCGATATTGCGGTCTCAAGTTTGGAAACCGCAATCACATTCTCTGTTTCTTTATCGGGAGTAAAGATGTCAATAATACCATGCCCCACACAGATCCGCTTTATACCCCCTGCCGGAGGAAGCGCATTGAGCAAGTCAACAATTGGATTGCCGTTCGGTCGTTTAGACAGCCAAGGGGCGCCTACCAGTTCGAAATCATCACCGACTTGAACAGGCACCGTGTTCCCGATGATGTTGACATGAGCCGGTTTCTTTTCTATGAAAGTGCTGGAGCTGTAAACGGAAGCCGCATTCAAAGGGTCATGATTACTGGGAAGGAGATAAACAGGGACTGTCACCTCTTTGAGTGCTTCGATTGCCCGTGCAACGGTTTTACGGTCCACCTGGTTTGACTCGAAGGAATCGCCGCATACCAACATAAACTGACATTGTTTTTCTTTGGCAATACGGCCCATTGTTCGTATGGCATCAAACCGTGCCTGGGTGTAGCGCGCCTGGGCTTCTTCCGAAAGAAAGCTGCGGGTCATACCCAATTGCCAGTCGCTAGTATGAAGGAAACGAATCACGGGTTAATCCTTACGATCTATTTATTATTCATTTACATTAAGTACAACAGGAGTCAATCTGCCTCTAATCCTTATCTTGAAGATAATGAATGCCGAATACACTTGACACATAAATCTGCTGTTTTTCAAACAGCGCCGTTGATCTAGGGGTTAATTATTTACGCCAATATTTTATTAAAATCAAACAATTATTATTGAATTCATACGTAAGCTGGAAAATAAAAAATTACCCTTTGCTTCTTTCATCCAGCATCCAATGAAAAGTTCAGAAGATAGGATGTGAAGCTTTGTATTTGGAACATATTCTTATGGGCCGCCCTACCCTACCCCTGAATATTTTAAATAAAGCGAAAGAACTCAAGGCCGCTGGTCGTTCATTCAGATATATTGAAAAGAAACTCGGAGTCGGCGAAGAAACAATCAGAATAAAATTTTCTTAATTATGGGTAAGTTTAAACAAACGACAGAAATGTTTCATAGGATTTTGCGTAAACGGCGCCTATCTGTAAAGCCTTTACAGCTTCCTTCTTTAGCTTGTTTTTTAGACTTTGGATAATTTCTGCATAAGCTGGGTTTAACATCGTGGATTCTGCAAATATATTTATCTTTGCCCGGAAGTTTCCTTAACCATGGACATCTTTCAACATCATCATGAGTTCGTGGATTTATCCAAACGTCATAGATATATCTTCCATTACTGAGTTTAAGGGGATCAACCCATGCCAGTATATCGTCTCGGGCATTGTTCTGCCATATTTCCACATCTGACTGATCCACTGAGTGCTGATAGGCATCGTAAAAATTAAGGCAGCATTTTCCGCATTGCTTACATACAAAACCATTCGGTTGCATTATTTCCTTTGTTTCTCATTCATGATTTTCTGCACATGCGCTACGTGTTCCTGATGAGTTTTAAAAGACGGGCTTAGTCTACCAGTTTCAATTTTGTTGATGATTTCTGTAACCTCTGACGCAGATAAAACACGCCTCATTTTTGATTTTATATATCGAATATAGCCAAACCCATAAGTTACATTCTCCGGCATTGTTGTCTTGAATGTGCTATCTCCTACGAATACCACCAGAGAATGAATTTGCTCATCCTTTAGCCCCAGCAGCTGTTCTAGGGTTTTTACATGTTTGTAATTTTGATGGAGTGGGTTCTGAAATTTATCAGAATGCTTGTATATTTTTTGAGTCCACATCGGCTGGTTCGCGCTACCGAAAATCCACCCTTTTATATTTTTCGTTTCAACCACAAATACGCCATATGCGGAAACAATGATATGATCAATTTGAGTGGTTCCGTTCTCTATTGGTAGAGTAACATTCTTGATAAGATGGTATTCGTTTTTATCGAGCATCAACTTTGCTGAAATATTTACAATGAACTCGCCAGTAATTCCCTTGAACCAAGGTGAATTAAGTATAGCCGCCAGGATAACGAATAGTATTAAAAACAAAAATACATTACTCATATAGGTCATCGTATAAATCGGCTGACTCAAAAAATCAAGACTTCCGAAAGAATAATATTCATCCGTTTTTTTAAAATATTTGCTGCTTCTAAAACCTTAGTTTTCAGTATTGAGCAGTTATCAAATTTGATGATTAATAATGGGCAGAGATCAGTTAGGCTAACCCATTCCATAGTTCCAGTTCCCACCGAGACAGTGACATGTTTCCGGCTTTATTTCTGCATTCTGCAATGATTTCCGCATACATTTGGGGAGAATCCATTTTGGTCCACAATACATGATTATTGATTTCCCTCAAAACAATGGCATCGATTGGGCAGTGAGGCGGTTCGGGAATTCTGTCAAGTGACCACAGGAACTTCAGAAATAAATTTACTCCTTTTTGGGCTATGCCGAGCCGGAGGTGTCCGTCCTGCAATATATTCGAGAAGTCTTGCGACAATGAGTAAGCGAAGGACTGAATATTTTGGATGTGATTATTGTCATTTACGGTTTTTTTGTATTTTGGTTCAATCTGAATTAGCCTTGTTTTGAAGGCTAATTTGAATGGTTCCTTTTGGATGTCCGTAACGCCCCGAACGTAGACATTAGCACGTTGAAGGCTGGAGATCTGTGTGTCCGACAAGGCGGCCTTGATTAAGAATTCCATGTTCATAATTTATGTTTTTAATTACCACAAATACCAATTGAAATCTACAATGAAAATAAAAACCATGTTTTGTGAAGGTAGGATGAAGATAGATGGATTTTGTTTGAACGAAAAATAAGCTATCCCGCATTCGCTCATTTCAACCCATATTCAATAAACAGACCCTAAAATCCGGCCTGCATCTTTGTATTTGGGGTCAGCTCACGAAACGGAAAAAATAGCATGCTAAGCTTCCCCTATCATTCGTAGAGTATTTGGACCAAATCTTCTCGGTAGCCCTGCCCTTCGCTCTTCCAGCGTTATCACAAACGTTGGATTGCCAGATCAAACTAAAGTTATTTTGATTTCCCACCCTGCTTGAGGTTAGTATAGCCATGATAAGGCTGTAAGCACATTTGTGATTTTCTCCGCTGAAAAAGTGTACCGCTTATTCCGCTATCGCTCCGAGGCTTGCAGCACGTCGCTTGCCGCTTCATAAGCAACACACATATTCAGCTAATCACATAAACAGCTTTATGTTGTGCATTACATAAGGCTGTTTATGTTGAGTATATTGTTATGTGGAGTTGGTGATCTCATGATAATACAATAACGCTGTTGTTTCAATGAAGTAGAATTGGCTTGCA
>Ga0224555_1002737_pt1 | contig 19789 bp, 18 predicted proteins | sample 714S23034metaG_FD_180687 | JGI IMG/M metagenome (GOLD analysis project Ga0224555, IMG submission 180687) | Peat soil microbial communities from Stordalen Mire, Sweden - 717 S2 30-34 | ecosystem: Environmental > Terrestrial > Soil > Wetlands > Peat | place: Sweden: Norrbotten County, Stordalen...
CGGCGAACTGGCCGTGAACGGTACCGTGAACGACCTGGCAGTCTCCGGCGCCGTGCCGCGCTTCCTCAGCGCCAGCTTCATCCTCGAGGAGGGATTTCCACTCGCGCAACTGGCCGCGATTGTTGAAGCCATGGCCAAGGCCGCGGCCACGGCCGGCGTCCAGATCGTAACCGGCGACACCAAGGTTGTCGAACGCGGACACGGCGACGGCTGCTACATCTCGACGGCGGGCGTGGGCGTATTGCGCGAGGGCATCCAAGTGGGACCGCATCGCGCCCAGCCCGGCGACGCAGTGCTGGTCTCTGGAACCATCGGCGACCACGGCATGGCCATTATGAGCGTGCGCGAAAGCCTGGAGTTCGAGAGCCAGATTCGTTCCGATTGTGCAGCGCTGAATGGCTTGATCGCCGAGGTGCTCGACCTGGCCGGCTCTGCTGTTCATGCCATGCGCGACCCCACGCGCGGCGGACTCGCCTCCACGCTGAACGAGATTGCGCACTCCTCCGGAGTTGGCATTGCGATTGACGAAGCCAGCCTGCCGGTGCGCACTGAAGTGCAGTCTGCCTGCGAGTTGCTGGGGCTCGATCCGGTCTACGTTGCCAACGAGGGCAAGGCGGTATTCATCGTTGCGCCGGAGGCCGCGGACTCGATTCTGAAAGTTCTGCGCGCGCATCCGCTGGGCCGCGACGCGGCCCGCATCGGCCAGGTGACCGGCGAACATAAGAGCATGTTAGTCGCCCGCACCGCCATGGGCTCCAATCGCGTGGTTCCCACGCAAATTGGCGAGCAGTTACCGCGCATCTGTTAGCCAACTCCTTCTCATTGCAAGCTCCAGATTTCCAACGCAATTACCTTGTCGGACTGCGAACTAATTTCTGTGTGGCATCTATGTCTTGTTTCGAGTCAGTTATAAGTACTTTGCTCATTAGATAACTCATAAATTGAAATAAATTAGTTAAAGCTACCTAACATCTGCTCCGAAGTTATCAGTAGCGATGACTGCGGAGTTACTGCCTGAGATAGGTTCCGTGCTCCCCGGTCCTGAAAGGCAGATAACTTCAAGTTGAACCCACTGTGTTTATTCCTGGCGGGAGCTGTTGCTCTCACGGCATCGAGCCGTCTGGCTCTGGCGCAAGGCGCAGTCCAGGCGTCCGTGTATCAAGGCGTTATCCTTCGCCCGCCAGCCTACGTTGACGAGACGCAGGCAGTCACGCTCACCGGCAACGTGCATCCGCTGGCGCGGCCGGAGTTCGATCTAGGTCAAGTGAGCGCGGAGACCCGCATGGACCGGATGCTGCTTCTGCTTAAGCCATCGCCGGCGCGGCAAGCCGATCTCGATGCACTGGTCAAGGCACAGCAGAATCCAACCTCAGCGCATTATCACCAATGGCTGACACCGGCCGAGTACGGCGCCCGCTTCGGAGCCAGTGCGCAGGACCTCACGCGAGTGACTGCATGGCTCGCAGCGCATGGATTTGCGGTAGTCGAGATTCCGGCCGGCAATCGGCTGGTGGAGTTCTCCGGAACGGCGGTGCAGGTCTTCGATGCATTCCACACGCAGATTCATCGTTATCAAGTGGAGGGAGTCGCTCACGTTGCCAATGCGCAAGACCCGCAGATTCCCGTCGCGCTCAGCGGAGTTGTGGACGGCGTTGTGTCGCTCAATGATTTTCGCAGTACATCGGAGATCAAAACGCGGACGGCTTTGCCTGCGCAAACTGCCTTTGGGCCGAAACCGCTCTACTCGGCCGGAAGCACTCATTATCTGTTCCCAGCGGATTTCGCGGCGATCTACAATCTCAATCCGCTTTACGGCGCGGGCACGGTGGGAGCTGGAGTCTCAATCGCGATCGCCGCGCGAAGCAACATCAACCTGAGCGATGTATCAGCGTTTCGCTTACTTTCCGGACTGCCGGCAAACACGCCATCGGTGATTGTGGCGGGAACCAATCCCGGCATTGTTGCGAACGACCAGGACGAGTCGACACTTGACGTGGAGTGGGCGGGCGCGGTTGCGCCAGCGGCCGCGATCTCGCTGGTGGCCGCGGCCTCCACTTCTACAACCGACGGCATCGATCTGGCGACCCAGTACATTGTGAATCACGCCACGGCGCCGGTGGTGAGCGTGAGCTATGGCAGTTGCGAGCAGGAGATGGGCTCGGCGGAACTCGCGTTCTACAACAGCCTGTGGGAGCAGGCCGCCAGCCAGGGGATGACGGTGTTTGTCGCTTCCGGCGACGCGGGCGCGGCGGGCTGTTCGGCGCCCTTTTCAGCCAAGGGCGCGCAGGCGGCGGTGAACGGGCTATGCAGTTCGCCCTACTCCACGTGCGTGGGCGGCACGGAATTCAATGAAGGCTCGAATCCAGCGCAGTACTGGTCATCGGCGAACTCCAGCGGTTACGAATCGGCACTGGGATACATTCCGGAAGAGGCGTGGAACGAAAGCGCGTCGAATGGCGGCGAGGCCTTGTGGGCGTCGGGCGGCGGGGTGAGCCAGGTGTATGCGCAACCGAAGTGGCAGGCGGCCGTGGAGGGCGCCGGCGCTGCCAATGGCATGAGAGCCGTGCCCGACGTGGCGTTCTCCGCGGCTAGTCATGACGGATACATGATCGAAGAAAACGGTTCGCGCTGGATCGTCTCTGGAACTTCGGCAGCGACACCGGCCTTTGCCGGCGTGATGGCGCTGGCCGTCGAACGGATGGGCGGGGTGGGGCAGGGAAGCGCGAACTCGAGATTATATTCACTCGCCAATGCGGAAAACAGTCCGTTCCATCGAACGCCCTCGGGGAATAACAGCGTCCCCGGCGTGACGGGATTCTGGGCAAATGGCGCAACCTATAACCTGGCCAGCGGGCTGGGCTCGGTTGACGCCGCGGCTCTGATTGGCAGTTGGGGCCCGGGATCGGAGCAGCCACCCACGCTGGCACTTACCGCTGAATCCAGCGCGGTTGCGGTGGCGCAGGGCGGGGCCGCTACGGTCAGTCTTGCCGCGGTCACGGGAGGATCGTTTGCGGGAACAATCGGCTTTTCGCTTGCGGGACTTCCACCCGGCCTGACGGCCACATGGCAGGCGAATCCTATAACGGTGGGTGAGGGCGAGAGCACGAACGCGGTGATGCTGACGCTGACGGCTTCAAGGCTGGCTGTGCCGGGAGAGTCGATTTTTGTACTTGCTGCGGCGGGGGATGGACTCAGTGCGACCCAGAGCGTCACAGTGCAAGTGCTTGCTCCCAGGATCTGCCTTGGCATGACGTGGCTGTTGCACTCACCATGTGGCCGGCCTGTTTCGGTACGCAAGCTGCTTCAGTAATTGGGGACTGAGGCAAAAAACTGAATTGATGAGTTCAGTCATCGGAAGGGCATGGAGTGAACAAATGCAGCAAGTCAGCGGGCGGCATACGATGGCGAGACTCTCTTGGGCTGGCGGCGCTGGCAGAGGACCAATGACAAGCGAATGGGAATCTCAGGCGAATCGCTCGAAAGCCTGCTTGATTTTGGCGGGAATTGTGAGCGGTGTCTCCCCCAGGTTCTGGCTGATCTCCAACACAATGGCGGGAGGAGTAGCGAGCTTCTTCAGAGCCTCGGCCGTGGGCGTCCAGTCAATGGTTCCGTCACCGGGCCAAAGATGCTCGTCCTTTTGGCCATGATTGTCGTGCACATGGACCGAGGCGATGCGGGCGCCCAGCGTGCCAATAGCCGCCGCGATGCCGACAGTGACGTGCGCGTGGCCCAGGTCAAGACAGATCCCGACATTATTCAAATGGCCGATCTCCAGAACGGACACCAGGTGCTCGGGCGTGGTGGGCTCGCTTAACAGGTTTTCAATCAGCAGGCGTACGCCGAGCGGGCGGGCAAAGGCGCCCAGATGCTCCAGAGCGGTGATCGCGTATTCAACGCTGCGCGGCGACCAGGCATCCGCCTGCTCGCCGAGATGCACGACCAGATTGCGCAGGGGAATGTGCTCGGCCGTTTCAAGTGCGCGTTTCACCTCGTCCATGGCATCGATGCGTCGCGCTTTTTCAGGGTGCAGCAGGTTCACCGCGGGCGCCGCGGAACGGCCCATTTCGCGGCCGGGATAGAGCGGCGCGTGCATAGAGAACGGCTGAAGCGAGTTGGAGCGGAACCAGCTTGCCAGCTCGGACACATGTTCGCGGCTGGTGTAATCGAAGTGCTGGCGAGCGGCAAAAATCTCGACGGCCTGCGCGCCTGACGTTTCGGCGTGTTCCAGAAGTCCGGGATGAAGCCTCTGATTCAGGAAAAGATGCGTAGAAAGGACGCGCAGCATGGTCAACAAATTCCTTGTGCCGGCTCGACTTGAACGACGAACCTCTAGCTGCTGCTATTGTCGCACCGTCACAACACTTTACGGGCAATAGGGTGTTGCGGAGGCTGATGCAAGGAGTTGGAGCAGGAGCGCCAGGCGAGATGCGCATGTTTAAACGATGCTCGCCGGCCAACGGTGAAGGCAACTTTTGGGGGGAGATTGGGCGATGGGCGGGGATTAGCATGGATCGGAGAGGCGGGGGTCGAATTGAGACTCGAGGTGCAAGCTGGCGATCCTCGTGGTGGAATCTCCAGCTCGCATCCCGGCAACGCTTGACTGGGAAATCGTGTCGCGTTGAAACTGCCCGCGCTTGCCGGGGTCCTTGTGCATGAATCGCGGCGATCCCGGTGTGCGAAGGCAAAAACATTAACGCATGTGCTTGCCGAAGGCTGTTGCTCCGGTCTTGTCTCTCGTCGTTCCAAACCGGAACGCAAGTCTCAAAGTACAGCCTTAATCTATTCCGTTATGAATTGTTAATCTGTTCAATTCCGGGCACTTTTCGACGTTTATTTTTATGAGATGAATGTCGATTCAGCTCAATCTGGGAGAAGACCAGTCGCCGCCTTAGCGAGGCGCATGGACCGGCGATTCACGAGTGTTTTGAGAAAATAGCGCGGAACCGGGCCAAATAGCGCGGACCGGAGCAGGGCCTCCAATTTCCCGGCGGAGCGTCTAACGCTTGAATGGCCAATTTATCCCGTTCGCGCCGCCGCGCGCCAAATGCCCCGGATCAAAGCCGATATAATCGGAGTGGCTTTCCGCCACAATGCCCAGCGTCCGGTTTCCTGGAGCTGGGGTGGGCGCATGAGCCGCCATGTACGATGACGGAGACGCCCTATTTCCTGGAGTACCGCTCCAGCAAGTCACCAAACGTTCTGCCCACTCCCGGCGGGGAGCAAGGTTTCGGCATAACCCGAGACCGCGCCTCTCTGGCCCAGGTTTGCAGAACAAGGGTGAAATCGAATACGGAGACGATGATGCGAAAGAAGTGGATGCTGACTACCTTTATTTTGATTGGAATGGCAGCGCTGACTGGCGCCGCGGCGTATGGCCAGGACGATGGTCCGGCAAGCGGGAAAACCGGCGCAGCCGCCAATGCGCGGACCGCCCGGGATTCCCAGTCGCAGTGGGATATTGGCGGCAGTTTCTATGAGGCCCTCACCAAAAGTTCCACCGGCACCGGTATCCAGCAGACACCCAGTAACGGAATGGGCGGCCTGGCCGAAGTTCGCCACATCGTCAAACCGCTCGTCGGCTACGAGTTGGCAGTCGCCTTCAACTTGGCCGATCAGGCGTATGCTCCCAAAGCCGGGGCCTGTGCCTTGGCGTGCCAGACCCCGGCGGTCAGCCTCACCGGCAATGCAACCGAGGTCTCGCTCGATTATGTGGTCTCGCACAAAGTCGGGCATCTGAGGCCATTCGTCGTCGGAGGCCTTGGCGTTTTTATCGCGGTGCCCGGTTCTACGCCTCTAGGGAATAACACCTCAATTCGCGGAGCTTATATTGTCGGCGGCGGTGTGGATTTAGCGATCAGTTCCCGCATTGGCGTCCGCGCGCAGGTCCGCGACACCTTTTACAAGGCGCCCAACACTTCATCCATCTATCCCGCGACCGGGGCCTTCACCGAGTCGCTGGAGCCCATGGGCGGCGTGTACTACCGGTTCTGAATCCCCGGGCATGTGCGCTTTGAGAGCCCGTTGAAAAATTGTTCGGAAGGCAGTGGGAGACCTCAAAAACCCATGCCTCAGGGGGGGCTGATCGGGCCGCTGGAAACCTCGAGATTGAGAGAATTCCGTGAAAAGCCTCCCTCGGAGGCTGAAGCCCACGCTGATTTGATTGCGATTGCGGCACGGTGCCCCGGGCCGGCCCGGAGGGTCCGCGGCGGCGTCATTTCCAGGTTCTGCCGCTGCGTCCTTATTTCCCCCCTGCTGTGTTACCGTTGCAATACGGCGTCCCAGAGCAGGGCCGCGATTTTGCGGCCTGGGCAGAGTGCCTGTTTTGTGGTTGGAAACGGGAGCGGCGGACGCACCCAAGAGAATGTCTCAGCAGCCGGAATTGATATCGTCTACGCTCACTGCGAGTCCGGCTTCATCGCCTGGGCAGGCAGTGGACCCAGGGGCCGCCGCACCGCAGCCTGAACGGCCCGTGCCGCAGCGGATTCCTCGCTGGCTGGAGCGCATCGAAATGCTGCTCAGGGTAATGCTGCGTATGTATATAGGCCTGGCTGTCTGCTACGCGCCCTGGTCGCCCGCGTTCTGGGACCAGAACCCGCTTTTCCTTCAGTACCCCACCCTCTCCAATATTGCCGCCAATGGCGCGGTGCGCGGAATCGTTTCGGGACTGGGACTCTTGAACCTTTGGATAGCGCTCCAGGACATTCTCGGCCGGCGGGGGATTAAACATGAACGATAAAGAGCAGGGAACAGGGAATAGAGAGCAGGGAGGAAAAGCGCCCGATGCGCCGCGGGCCGCGGCGACGATTCCGGGAAACGGCGCCCCTCCGCCGCTGGAGCGCGCGCCGCTGGCTTACGAGAACTCCACATTTCTGAACAGCGCCGATGGGCGGGTGATGCGCATCGTCGCTGAGTATCTTGAGCCGCTGGCGCGCTTTCGCAACGAGCAGATTCAGGACACGGTCGTATTTTTCGGTTCAGCGCGTTTTCGCGGCCGCAAGGAGGCCGATCACGCCCTGGAACTGCTGGACAATACCGGTTCACAGCAGGCAGCGCCCAGTCACGAGCAACCTGCAAGCCCTCCGGATATAGCTGCCGGCAAGGCCACCGACCTGCAACGCAAGCGCGCCGTAGCCGCCGTGGAAATGGCCCGCTACTATGAGGATGCCCGCCGCCTGGCCCAATTGCTCACCCAGTGGGCTGCCAAAATTCCATCTCAGAAACACCGCTTTGTGATTACCTCCGGTGGCGGTCCGGGCATTATGGAAGCCGCGAACCGCGGCGCCTGGGAGGCCGGCGGAAAGACCATCGGCCTGAACATCCGGCTGCCCTTCGAGCAGGCGCCCAATCCCTACATCACGCCCTCGCTCAACTTCGAGTTCCACTACTTCTTCATGCGCAAGCTGTGGTTCGCCTACCTGTCAAAGGCGCTGGTGGTGTTTCCCGGGGGATTCGGCACGCTCGACGAGATGTTCGAGATTCTTACCCTCACCCAGACCAACAAGCTGGCCAAAAAGATCACCGTGGTCATTTACGGGTCAGACTACTGGAAGAAGATTCTGGACCTGGACGCGCTGGTGGATAAGGGCGCCATTTCGCCTAAGGACATCGAACTGTTCCAGTATGCCGATACCCCCGAGCAGGCTTTTGAGATGTTGCGGAAGGGGCTGACGGAAAACTATCTGGCGGCTGAACTGGCCGCCGCCGCCGCGGACGCGCACTCCCTAGGCCTGTCGGCCAACCCCAGCGAAGACCTGATGACCGGCTGGACAGTGGGAGATTTTCTCAGTCCCGAGATGGCTAAAACCAGCAAATAATGAGTAAATAATCAGAAAATAATAGAGGCGATCCGCCCCGAATGCCGCCGAGGATGCCCGGTATTTTGGGAAATTACGGTTAACTCTTCGGGTACATCCTATAATTGAAGGGGAATTCGCGGGATATTCACCTTCAATTTATGGCTCTCCGTGGACACTATGCACAGAAATCCGGGCACCATCGCGGTTTCTTGATCGCGGATAAAGGAGCAGCCATGCCCAATGCGTCCATCTCGTATCTCTGGCGCGACAAAGATGCGTCCAGGGGTTTCCGGACTGGCGTCTCGTTGCACAGCCACACCAACCAATCGAAGGAAACGCTGGACTTTCTGGCCAACTTCGGCAATCAGTATCCGGTGATGCGCCCATTGCTGGCGCGTCTGGAGCGCCGCGCAAAGGAGATTCACGGGGTAAGCGTGAATTATGCAGCCAGCTATTGGACGCCTCCGATGACTCCCAAACTGGCCTTCGACCTGGAAAGCCGGCAGATTGAAATGCTCGGTCTGGCGTCGATGGTGTCTATCAGCGACCACGACAACATCAACGCGCCCATGCTGCTGCGCACCGTGCCCAGCGCCCGCCATATTCCCGTTTCCGTGGAGTGGAGCGCTCCTTATGGCCCGCAATCGTTCCACCTCGGCGTTCACAACCTGCCCAGCGCCCGCGCGCAGGAGTGGATGGCGACGCTCGCGGAATTTTCCGCCAACCCGAGCGGCAATCGCCTCACGGAGATTCTCCGGGCCCTTCACAACGAACCCAACGTGCTGGTGATTTTCAATCATCCCATGTGGGATCTCTACATGGTCGGCAAAGAGAGGCACGGGTTCCTGGTCAACGAGTTCCTGCAGAAGAACGGCGCCTATCTTCATGCGCTGGAGTTGAACGGGCTGCGCAACTGGGACGAGAACCGAAGCGCTCGCCGTTTGGCCGAAAAGTGGAACATGGTGCTCATCTCCGGCGGCGACCGTCACGGCGTGGAGCCGAATGCCAACATCAACCTGACCAACGCCGCCAGCTTTACCGAGTTTGTCCACGAGATCCGGCGCGAACGCAAGAGCAGCGTGCTCTTCATGCCGCAGTATGCCCAGCCGTGGAAGCATCGGCTGTTGCAGTCCACCATCGACGCGATTCGCAACTATCCGGAGTTTCCTCAGGGCTCGCGCAACTGGGACGAGCGCGCCTATCATCCGGATGGCAACGGCGTGGTACGCCCCTTGAGCGAGCTGTGGCCGAAGGGATCGGCGCCGCTGTTTATGCGCGGGGTGATTGCAATGGTTCAACTCCTGGGCAAAGGGCCAGTGGCAGGCGGCCTGCGCATCGCATGGAGCGAATCGCACCAGTTGCGCCTCGAGCTGGGCGAGACCGAAAGCTAAGAACGAAAGTCGATTGGAAGCAGCGGAGTTGGCGGAGTTTGCCGCGCTGCGCGCGTGTTAGCGGAGTTAGGGATGCAACTGGAAGAGGTCACCGTCTCCGCCGACACCGCTCACTCCGCAGCCTCAGCTAGCCCAGTGCATACGCCGCGCGTCGCTTACTTCCCCGACTCCTTCCACGAAGTGAACGGAGTGGCCCACACCAGCCGTCACTTTGAAGCATTTGCGCGGCGGCGCAACTTGCCCTTTCTCTGCGTGCGCGCCGGAGATCGCAGCCAGGCTGTCATGGACGACGGCAACGTGTGGACCCTCGAGCTGCCGCGTAGCTTTCTTTCCTTTGCTCTGGAAAAAGACCTCCGCTTCGATCCTGCGTTTCTTCGCCACGTTCCTCTGATCGGCGAGATGCTTGAGCGCTTTCAGCCGGATCTGATCCACATCACCGGGCCCAGCGAGCTGGGAATGCTGGGTGCGGGGCTGGCCCACCACCTGAATGTGCCGCTGGCCGCAAGCTGGCACACAAACGTGCACGAGTACCTCGCCCGCCGTTCCAACTGGTTCCTGCGCCTGCTGCCACGCCGCCAATCCGCCGCTACCGGCCGCAAGATTGAAGACCTCACGCTTTCCGCGGCTTCCATTCTCTATTCCAACGCGCGGGTGCTATTTGCTCCCAATCCCGAGCTCTGCCAACTGCTGGAGCGAAAGATCGGCCGGCCCTGCCATCTCATGCCGCGCGGCGTGGACGCCGAGCTCTTCCACCCCGGCAAGCGCAGCCGCGATCCTGAAGACCGCGAACAAGTGCTGGGCTTTGTGGGCCGGCTTTCAATCGAAAAGAACATTGCCCTGCTGGCAGCGGTGCAGCAGGAACTGGAGCAGAAAGGGTTCAGGGACTTCCATTTCCTCATCGTCGGTCATGGCGCCGACCAAAGGTGGCTGCAGGAGCGGATGCCGCGCGCCGAGTTCACCGGCGTGTTGAAGGGCGAGGCGCTTTCAACCGCATACGCCAACATGGATCTGTTCGTCTTTCCATCGCACACCGATACATTCGGCAACGTAGTGCTTGAAGCGCTGGCCAGCGGCGTTCCTGCCGTCGTCACACCCGATGGCGGTCCGTGCACCATTGTCCGCGATGGCGAAACCGGCCGGGTTGTGCCCGATGAAGATTTCTCTACCGCTGTGGCCTGGGTTCTCGCCGATCCCGTCAGGCACGCGAAGATGCGCAATGCCGCACGCGCTCACGCGCTCACTGCCAGTTGGGATTCGGTCTTCGAGGACGTATACAAAGCCTACGAAGCCATTCTTCCCCAGCAGGTGCAGACAGCACATTGAGGCTTCCGGGCGCAGAGGAGAAACGATGCGGATGCTAAGCGCGGCATTACTGAACTACGCACCGCGAAGCCCGCTGCGCAGATCGAGCGTGAACCGCGTCTCCTTGTCAGTCCGCATGTCCCATCCAACTCCGCGTAGAAAGTTGCCTTCGATAGCCGCAAGAGTGACGCCTTCATCGGAAAGCTTTTCCGATTCCCATGCCTCGCCGCCAGCTCCCCAGGCGAAGATGCCGCGATGGCCAACGAACAATAACAAGCCCGCGTCGACAACCGGCCTCACTTGGAGTACCGGCCGATAAGGAATCATGGTGAATCGCTCCGGCACGGTCGAGTCAATCATGTACGCGTAGCCGCCGGAGACGGCGCAGATTTCATGCGGATTGGGTGCAGACCAGAGGCCCGTGGGCACAGCCGGGTCGCGAAAACCCAGGGCACACGTAGCTAGGAAGGGCTGCGCGGATTGCGATGGTCTCACCAGCACTTCGAGCGCGCCGCGTTCAACCTCCTCGGCATTTCGCGGATACACAAAGTGGCGTGCGGGCAGAATGACCGGACGTGCTGGAAGTATCTCCGCCTGCCAAAGATGCGGAAACCTGAGGTCAACGGAAGAGGCGCCGGCAGGCGAACTCACGGCACGACCTTGTATTGCAGAATCCAGCGCTCCTGGGGCAGAGTGTTGGGAACCGGGCATCCGCGCGCTGCTTCAATCACGGCCAGGGCATTGCGCGCCGGCCAGCCAAGATGGATAAGCGCGCAGGCCGCGGCGATGGTGGAGCGGCCGATGCTGCCGCGGCAGTGCACGCCAATGCGCTCTCCAGCCTGCAGGCGGCTCGCAAGATCTGCAACAAAGACGCGGAATTCGACGGGATCGAGCGGGACATTGGCATCGGGAATGGGGTGGGAAATGAACTGCATTCCGGCCTGCGCCGCCAATCGGGCTTCGTCCTTGAGCCCCAGCCATGCGGCCTCATCCTTCTCGAGCAGCGAAACCAGGGTCTGAATTCCACCCTGCTTCAGATGGATCATCTCGTCGCGAAGCATGTGGTCTCCGCGCGGGCACAAGACAATGGCCAGCGGCACACGCGGTTCGCAATCGATCCAGAAAATACTGCTCAAGGTCCTAAGACTCCTCAAAAGTGTCCTACGCGCTGGTCTCCGGGGATGCGCGCCTGTAATGGCAGTGCGGAAGCCGACCTTCCTGGCAGCCATCACATTCTTCATTTTCGATGATAGACGGTGGAGAGCCCGGAAACACATCTATCGTGGTAGTCGCTGGACCTATGTCCGCGGGTTCGCTTTGTCTTTGGGGTTTTGACCTGGAGCGATTGCAAAGATGCTGGGTAAAGAATAAAATCTTTACCTAAAGAGGTAAAGTAAAGATGCCGGCTTCCAGCACCATCAGCAGCAAAGGCCAGGTAACGGTGCCAATCGAGGTTCGCCACCGCCTGGGACTCAGGGAAGGGGATCGCGTGGAGTTCGTCTTCGAGGACGGCCGTACAGTTCTTCGCCCCGGCCGGCAGGAAACCAACCCGTTTGACGCCTACCTTGGAGCTCTCCCGGCGTTCCACTCCCGCAAAGAAATCAACGCGTGGATTCGCGATCTTCGCGATGAGGATTCACGGGACGCCGAACCCGGCGAACAGGATGGCCAGTGAGAACGGCGATCGATTCGAATGTCATTTCCGCGATATGGTCCGCAGAGCCATCCGCAAAGAAACTCGTTAAGCAGTTAGGCGAGGCAAAAGTGGAAGGGGCGCTTCTGATCTCTCCCTTTGTCTTTGCGGAATTGCACGCATATCCCGGCGCAACCGAGGGCTTTATTCGCAGGTTTCTTGAGGCAACCGGTGTTGTCGTCGATCTTCGGCTGGAGGAGAGAATCTGGATTGAGACCGGCAGGCGCTTTGCGCTCTACGCTGCCCGGCGGAGACAATCGTCGGGAACCGGCGCAAAGCGGCTGCTCGCCGATTTCCTGATCGGTTCACACGCGCTGGTGCAGGCAGACCGTCTGCTGACCCTGGACCCGCATCGCTACAGTAAAGATTTCCCTGAAGTGCGGTTGATGTAAGCACTCTGCCCGGCCTGCTCTTCGAACTTCAAAACAAAAGTTCAGGAAAAATGCTCCCAGCCGTGTGGTTCAAGCGGCTGCTTGCCTTGCGGCATCACCAGCGTGATCAGCGGACTGCCCTTGCGGGCGCGAAGGACGCGGCCGATGCGCGTAACAGGAACGCCGGCCACGGACCGCGGCATACGCGCGGCCGACGGGGCCGTGAACAGCAGTTCGTAGTCCTCGCCGCCGTGAAGAGCCTGCTCGATGCTTGCGCCTGAGCGGACAGGCAGTTGAGCGGCCTCAACCTCGGCTGCCACGCCAGATTCGGCGCACAGGTGAGCCAGGTCCGTTGAAAGGCCGTCGCTTAAATCGATTGCCGCAGTTGGAAGCCCGCGGCGGCGGAGCCACAGACCCTGCTCAATGCGTGGCCGCGGATAAAGGTGGGGAGCGAGCAGGGATTCGAAATCTCTGGGAATTCTCAGCGGCTTCGGCCGTGCAGGTGGTTTCGCCGCAGGCTCGGAGGCAGCGGCCAACTCGGCCAGGCTTTCCAGGCCAGCCGCCGCGCCTCCCAGGCTGCCGGTGACGTAAATCAAGTCCCCCGGCTGCGCGCCGGAGCGGAGCAGCGCCTTCCCGCGCGGCACGGCGCCCACCAGCACAATGTCGGCCACCGCGACCGGAGATTCCGCCAGGTCGCCGCCGGCAAGGGGCGTTTCGTAGGCCTCGGCCAAGGCGAGCAGGCCGTCGTAGAAGCGGGAGATCCAGCTCGGGCTGCGTCCTGAGGGTTTGGTCAGCTCGCGCGGCAAGCCCAGGGAAAGAAAGGCAGCAACGGGACGGGCGCCCATGGCGGCCAGATCGCTGAGTCCCCGAGCAAGAGCCCGATGTCCAACGGATTCAGCAGGATGCATATCCAGCCGGAAATGGCGACCGGCAATGGAGAGATCGGTGGTCACGGCCATCTCCTCGCCGGCGCGCAGGCGAAGAAGCGCGCAATCGTCGCCGATCCCCAGCCTCACTCCGTGGCTGGAGCCACATGCTGCCCGGCTGCGAATCTGCTCCAGAAGCACAAGCTCGCTCGGCTTCCGGCTCGGCAACCGATCAGGCCGTTTCGTTCCCTGGATGCGGCGATTCTCCTTCATTTCTTCCTTTCTCTCTTGAGGATAGGGCAAGTTGCCGTTCCCGAAGCAGCCCGCAATGGGATTCTTAAGCAGTTCGATGCCGGGACGGGAATGGGTAACCAAAGTTTGCACTTTTGTATCAATTCAATTGACCAAATGGAGACAGCTTTGTTAACCTGAGTAGGCATTCACGGATCATCTCCCCCCGCGGGTGATTGTGTATTTTCATGGGCTGGGTTGGCTCTGGGGCATCTACGCCATTCTCGGTTCCAGGCGAATTGCGGTCCTGCGGGTCGCAGGGATGAAGGGCGAAAATGCTACGCAAGCGCTATTACATACTTTTTGTTGCATGCGATGAGGACGGGCGGATCCGCAAGATTCCGCTGCCGTTGCAGTATGCGTACGGATTTGTGGCCGCCGCGCTGATTGGCGCGTTTACCATCGTGGGGCTGGCCGGCTCCTACACGCGGATGCTGCTCAAGACCGAGAGTTACAACCAGATGCGCCAGGAGCGGGAGACGCTCCGCAAAGACTACAAGCAGATGGCGCAAATCGCGCACGATCGCGATGTGCAGGTGGCGTCGCTGGGCGCGTTGGCCAACGAAGTGACTGCGCTTTACGGCCTCCGCCAGAACCGGCTCAGCACAGCCAAGCCTCAGGCCGCGGCAAGCGCTGCGGCGGTTGCTCCGACGCCGGTGAGTCTGGCCCAGACCGACCACCCCAGCCAGCAGCAGATTAAAAGTTCGATCGATCAGTTTTATGTATTGCGCACGGAAGCGCTCTCCGGCCGCATCTCGCGGGCCCTCGAAAGCGGCCTTTCGCCCAGTTTTTCCGGTGACTGGACCGAGCTGGCAGACGCTCCCTCGATGTGGCCTCTCGAAGGCCGCGTGGCCTCGAGCTTTGGCCAGCGCCAAGATCCAATCAACGGCGAAGGCGCCTTCCACTCCGGCCTGGATATCGACGCGCCCTTTGGAACGCCGGTGCGCGCTGCCGCGGATGGCGCTGTCTCCGATGCCTCCATGGGCGCGGGCTACGGCCGCGAGGTGGTCCTCGATCACGGCCACGAAGTCGAGACGGTCTACGGGCATCTCTCTTCAATCGCCGTGGTGCCCGGAGAGCATGTATCGCGCGGGCAGGTCATCGGCTATGTAGGCCAGTCGGGCCGCGCCACCGGACCGCATCTTCACTACGAGGTGCGTGTACACAAGGTTCCGGTCAATCCTCACAAATATCTCCGCGTCACCTTCGAGCAGGTTGCGAATCTGAACAACGACAGTGCCGCCACAGCGGTGAATTAGTCAGACCTTCAAGGATTGACAAAAGCGGCTCCCGAGTGGGGGCCGCTTTTGTTTTCCCCAGGGAATATGTAATTCTCTATGGGAACGGCATTCCCAATTCTGGAATTGGCTTGATTTTCCAAAATTCCAGATTGAACCCATAACCTGTTTTGGGTTATTGTTAGCTATCGGAGCGACAAAGACGTGACCCATCAGTCTCCACTCAAGTGGGATGATCTACCATTTGACCCGAGCCCCTTCATCAAGGACAACGCAGTGGTAAGCCCAACCTACGCGTCGAGTTTGGGAGCGTTGTACGCCGACGACTGCATGGCGATTCTACCGTGGGTGAAGGATGAAGTTGTCGATACAGTCTTCGCGGACCCACCGTTCAATCTCGGAAAAGAATACGGGAATCGGTCCAACGACTCTCTCCGAAAAGGCATATTTGGATTGGTGCCATCAATGGGTAACACAGTGTGTTCGCACCTTGCAACCCGGAGGCTCCTTCTTCCTCTACAACCTTCCGAAGTGGAATGTGTTGTTAGGAGCCTTTCTCACAAGTCTTGGAATGGAGTTCCGTCATTGGATTGCGGTTGAAATATCTGCCTGTCTGCCAATTCCAGGCAGACTCCATCCCTCACATTACAGCCTCCTTTACTACACAAAAGGGAAGCCGAAAACCTTTCATAGAATTCGTACGCCGATCCTCGTGTGCCGGCATTGCGGAGGCGAGGTCAAGGATTACGGCGGTCACCGCGACGCTATGAACCCAAGGGGCGTGACGCTCAAAGATGTCTGGACGGATATTCCGCCGGTTCGCCATTGGAAGTACAAATCGAAGGACCGGCCCGCCAACGCGCTCTCCACAAAGATCCTTGATCGGGTGATAGAAATGTCAACTGTCCCCGGCGATCTTGTGCTTGATCCGTTTGGTGGGAGCGGAACAACATTTGCCGTTTGCGAAAGAAAACATCGTCACTGGCTTGGGACCGAGATAGATTTTGCGGATGAAATCATTGACCGAATTGAATCCGGTCAGATTCAATCGCACAAGAATGACGACTTCGTAGAACGCTAGACCAGTGCCCGGCCGTCCGTTCCCTTTGGAATCCTTGGCACATCTTTGCTGGTAGCATCCTGCTCTATCACAACGATTTCGAGAACTCCTTCGCGGCACGGCACCGACTTCCAGAGAGCGAAGTACGGTTTGATCTCTTGGATATTGCCGATTCGGTCAGTGAGGTACACATAGAGCTTACGGGATGGCACAACTAACACTCCGGCTGAAATGATCTGGGTTTTCAAGAGCAATGTCAGCTTATTCAAAGAACCATGCGAAGAGGAGATATTACCTGTTTCTTATTCCACGACAATCGGGTTATTCGGTCCTTGAAGAACGGCGTCCAAATCGCCCAGGCGCTCATCCAATGCGTTTTTTGCTTTACCTTCAATTGTCCATCCGTTGATTTCCAACGAATGAACAAACCTGTCACGAATTGGCCTAACTCCGTTCCCTTTCCCACGTTCTTTTCCGCTCTCTGGGTAGATGGTGAAAGAACCGCTCCCCACTGGCCACTCGCATCCCCGGATAGCATCATGAATCTGTTCTCGCGTGGTTTTCCAATGTTCCGAAGTTGCATAGGAGCCACGGCTCTTTAAGGTGTAGACCTTGACGATTTTCATGATCCCTCGCTGCAAAAACGCCGCAGGAACGAAACGGGATCAACTTCGAGCGCTCGGCAAACTTCGCAAAACTCGATTAAGTCAAGCTTCCGCTCCCCACGCTCATATTTCGACACGAAGGATTGAGGGCGCCCGAGTCGCTGGGCCAGCCCAACTTGGGTGAGACCTACCCTCTTCCTCTCCCGGATAAACTGTTCACGAAGCCTGGCTTGTTGGTCAGTTCCCACTGTCATTGATCCGTGGGAAAACAATATAACCCTTTTTGGGATATACCAAATTGGGTTATTCTGTAGTTCTCGCCGGAGGATGATTTCTACTTCGGATTTGTGGTGCACCCATCGAACGCGTAGCGGAACTCGCCAGTGCCGGCTGCATTCATGTTCAACCTGACTGGAATGGTGAGCCCGTTGACGGATTGGTACTCGATGCGCACCTTCATCGCCTGCTCCTGCCCGGGCGGCGCTCCCGCCGGCAGAATGCGGGCCTCGAATGCATTCACCAGCAGGCCCCGCGGCGTTGGCTCGTAGGCCGGAGTGAACTTGATCGACGTCCCGCTCAGGTCTACATTGAATTGCTCCAGCACCAGATCGCTTGAGAACACTTCGGTCATTTCCGTGCCGCCTTGTTTAGCGTGAATCGTGTGCACGGTTGGAGTGTGCGTAATCTCCAGGCCTTCAACGGAATCGGGAATCACCGAAGCCTCCATGAAGGGGCCCCAGAATTGCAGAAAGCCTTCCAGAGTCTGTTCGACGGTGCGGTGCATGGCATCGAGCATGTCGGAAGAATTCCGATCGAGCGGCTTGTCGGGGTTCGCGTCAGCCACCCACTCAATGGTGGAGCCGCCCCTCATGCGGGCATGCAGGGTGATCTTGACGCTCTTCAGCAGCGCAATCCGCAGATCGTCTTCCGGTACCGCCTCGCCTTTGTCGGCGCTCAAAAAAAGCGTGTGCCAATCGGTGTGAATGGCGCAGTCGAATCCGGTCAGACCGGCTTTTGCGCTGGAGTAGTAGAGCTTGGCGGTCTTGGCCAGCCACTCATTGTCGGGGTTCGGCTTGCCGGGCTGCGCGGCGGGGGGTGCAGGGGCCTGGCTGCCGGTCTGGTTCTGCGCCCAGGTCGCGGATGTGGCCGTACAGATTGCCGCTAGCAAGATCAGGAGCCGCACTATCGGGAACCGCGCTTGAAATGTAAAAAGAAGTCGGTCCATTCAATCAACCTGCTTTCGATTGGGTATCCGGTATTGTCCGTCTTTTGGCAGTCGTTCGGCAAGGCAAGCGCGCGCTCTCCACCTGGTTCTGCCGCATGGTCCCGGCACATGGTATGGTGGGCACGGATTGATTTTTCCGGGAGGAATTGCCGTGAATCTCCGTTTACGCCTTCTCGCCGTCATGCTTGTTCTTGTTACGCCAGCAATTGCGCAGGATCGATCACAAGATCGCTCGGGGGCCCTGCAGGCTGGGGCCCCCAGCAAGCTCGCTTTTGGCGTGCTGGGGCGAGAGACTGCCTTTGCCCGTGCACGGCATTTGCAGCATGGCATCAATGCCTCGGAGTGGTTTGCGCAATCGCCAAACGACTACTCCGCCGCGCGCACGAACCGATACACGGACGCGCGGGATATAGCGCTCATTGCGCGGCTGGGTTTTGACAATATCCGCTTGAGCATCGACCCGGTTCCGCTGGAGCAGTATCCGCGCGGCGCAGATGGTTTGAACGCCGACTTCGTAGGCCGGCTCGATCGCGCGGTCGACACCATGCTTGGCGAAGGCTTGGCGGTCGAGATCGATCTGCACCCCGAGGAAAGCTACAAGCAGCAGTTGCGCACCAGCGACCATGCAGTGGACGAGCTGACAATGCTGTGGCGCAAGCTGGCCGCGCACTATGCCAACCGCGATCCCGAGCGCGTCTTCTTTGAAATTCTGAACGAGCCGGAGGTGACCGATCCCTATCGCTGGGCCGGCATCCAGGCACGGGTTGCCGCGGCCATTCGCCAGGCAGCGCCGCGCAATACCATCGTCGCCACCGGCGCCAACTACTCAAACCTCCTGGACCTGCTTGCGCTGCAGCCGCTCGCAGACGGCAACGTTATTTACAACTTCCACTTCTACGACCCCCACGAGTTTACGCACCAGGGCGCAAGCTGGGGCCTGGCGTGGTGGAGTTACACGCACGGAATTTCCTATCCACCCAACGATGGCGCCATGCAGGCTCTGCTGCTTGAGGTTCCCGATGCCGTCGACCGATTTGCGCTGGAAAGTTATTGGCTTGACCACTGGGACGCGCACCGTATCCGCATGACGATCGACGCGGCCGCGGCGTGGGCCCACGAGAACAACGTGCCGCTCCTCTGCAACGAGTTTGGAGCTTACCGCAACTCCTCCGATCCGGTGTCGCGCGCAAATTGGATTCACGATGCGCGCACGGCGTTTGAGGCCGATGGAATTGGCTGGGCGATGTGGGATTATCGCGGCAGTTTCGGCGTGGTGACCAAGCAGGATGGCCAGCCGGCGCAAGTGGACGGCGCGGTCGTGGGGGCGCTAGGACTGAAGGGCAGGGAGTAGAAAATAGAAGAGGACACAGGTTAGATTTCTGGGCGCTCCATCCTGACCGCAAAGCCCGCGGTCAGGATGGAGCGCCCAGTTTGTTTCTTGCAGGAATTACGCTCTACCGGTGTCCGCCGCTATGGCCGCCGCCGCCATGGCCGCCGCCACCACCTCTGTATCCGGGGAGGGCGTGCTCATTGCTCGCTTCGTGGCCGGCATTGCCTACATGGCCCTGGCCATCGCGCGCTTCGTTTCCCTGGAAGTGGTTGAACCGCTCCGCTCCACGCCCAGGCAGCGGTCCTCTGTAGCCATTGTGCGGGTCATAGCGGTTGTCGACGTGGCCGTAAAAGCCGCGCGAGCCGTGGTACCAGGGACCGGCTCCGAGAAAGACTCCGCCGACAAACCAGTCGGGACCATAGTAGCCGTAGGGAGAACAGTCGTAGGGCGCGTAGTCGAAGTAGCCGTAGGGGCATCCGGGCTCAGGCCCGATACCAACGCCAATGGCGACCTGGGCTGAGGCGCGGGGGGCTGCGCCGGCAAACAGGGCGAGCGCGATAACAGAGAAAGCAAGCAATTTGAGGTGGGACATAGTTTCTCCTTCATTCGGTTAGAAGGGAA
>Ga0224555_1002739_pt1 | contig 19769 bp, 19 predicted proteins | sample 714S23034metaG_FD_180687 | JGI IMG/M metagenome (GOLD analysis project Ga0224555, IMG submission 180687) | Peat soil microbial communities from Stordalen Mire, Sweden - 717 S2 30-34 | ecosystem: Environmental > Terrestrial > Soil > Wetlands > Peat | place: Sweden: Norrbotten County, Stordalen...
AACTGCACAGAAAGCTTGCTATAAACTACCAACGGGATTACTGCCTGCGCGCCCCTGTTCGAACACCAACCATGCAAACCGCTGAATTGGCCTTAGCAAAACGCTATGCCCGACAGACTCCTAGGATGATCAGCATTGAAGACGTGTGACGCTATCCCAGTTCTATCGACAGTGAGTAACCAGGATGCCCGTTCTTTCACTTGCAGGGTGGAGGAACTGGCGCAGACGCTCCATTCCGGACGTCCCAATGCCCTTCCCTGCAAGGGAGCTTCTCTATGTCCAGACATATCCACGAAAAAGAATCGCAAGCCGCCAGGCTTGTCGTTCCCGACGGTTTCTCAACCGAAGATGTAAAGAATCTTTCCAGCGTACTAAACGCGCTTGTTGCCGACGCCTTTGTCCTCTATCTCAAGACCAAAAACTTCCACTGGCACATGAGCGGCCAACATTTCCGCGACTACCACCTGCTTCTCGACGAACATGCAACCCAGATATTCGGCATTACCGACGCCATAGCCGAGCGTGTTCGCAAGGTCGGCGGTACAACCATCCACTCCATAGGACACATTGCCCGGCTGCAACGGATTGCGGACAATGACGAGGAGTTTGTGGGCCCAACCGAGATGCTGAGGGAACTACACGCCGACAACAAGGCCTTTGTGGAGAGCTTGCGCGCGGCGCATGTGGTCGTCAGCAAAGCCAATGACTACGCGACAACCAGCCTGATCGAAATCTGGATCGACGAGGCAGAGCGGCGTGCGTGGTTTCTGTTCGAAGCCACGCGGTAATGAATCTTCAACCTGACGGCGCCACCGCCGTTCTCTCTGTGCCCGATCCGATGCGCCGGCTAAGATTCGAGCGACCAAAGTTCGAGCAGAGCGTTGGCGTGGCGCGTCGTCGGAACCCTCTCACTCATCTCGGAAGCGCTCTCCATTCTCTTGGGAAGCGTTTGTAACTCCGCGCATTGCTGTAGATGCAGGTGGTTCTGAAGCCCGGGCAGGCCAGGGTTCGGTTCGGCAAGTAAGCGATTCACATATCGCTCAGGAAAGGATTTCATGATGAAGAAGAAGAGCCGGATTCAAATCGCGAGCCAGATCATTGCCCAAGTCAAGAGAGAGATGCAAAAGCCGCGATTGACGGAGTCGGTCCGCAACGGTATATCGCTCTAAGCTGGGTCGGGTAAGAAAGAGCCGGCAGTCCGACTTGCGAGAGCATGACACTTGGATAACTAGCCCGGCTGATCCCATCGCTGACCGTCGCCCCTAGCGCGAGCAGCTCATCAAAGATCGCGGAAATCAGGTCGGCATGACGCCGTCGGATGCTGCGATTGATCTCGACATAGGAGAAGTCCCTGTCAGGATCCCAGCCAATCAGCGTGTAGGCCCGGACAAGGCTACCGAACCTGGTCGAATAGCAGGAACTTGAGGGCATGGTCTCGGTTTCATCGATCAGGAGACCAGACAGCCGGCCATGCTTGCGCAGCAATTCCCTCAACCGTTCTAAAAGGTCCTGATCGGTTAGGTGCTGATGGCGCGACTCAATGATTCGCCCTGCCTGCTCGAAGATGGCGGCGTCAACGATCGGCACAAAGGCTCCATCGCGCCAGATCCACATGTCGACCGGATTGTTGATTCGCTTGTGCTTCAGCTTGAACGAGCGGCGATTGTAGATGTTGGCGCCGATGTACTTGGGGTTGGTGAGCACCTGATGGACGGTCGCCCGTGTCCACAGGCGACCGTGTTCTCCGAGAATGCCGGCGCCATTGAGCTGCTCTGCGATTTCGCGTTCAGTCTGCTTGTCCGTGACAAACCGTGTGTAGATCTTCTGGACCACCTCGATCTCCTTTTGGGGACCCGGGACCAGGATGACCCGGTCCGTCTGCAGGCTCTTTCGCTCTCCCCGGCCAAGCAGCCCTTTGGGGGCCTGATTGCGATCGATTAGCTGGCGCCTCAGGCCATAGCCCGCGGGGCCGCCCTGCCGAAATCCCAGCTCGATGAGGCGACACTGGCCGGAGAACACTTTGACCGAGAGCTCGCGGCTGTATTCCGCAGCCATCGAACGTTTCAAGGTCTTGAGCACCGATGAGGACATGCTCCCATCGTTCTCAAACTGCTCCGCGCAGTAATGAACTCGGATGCCAGACCGCTTCAGGACGTACTCGTAGTAGGCGTTCTCGTCTACGTCCTGGAACCTTCCCCAACGGCTCACGTCATAGACGAGAAGCGAGGTGAAGTTGGTTCGCTTGGCCTCGACATCAGCCATGAGCTGGTTGAGACCCTCCCGGCCGGCGATGTTCAGCCCGCTACGGCCATGGTCGGAATAGTCCTGGACGATCTCCATGTTGTGGGCCGCTGCGTACTGGCGGATGATCTCAAGCTGGTTTTCCGGTGAATATTGCTGATGCTCGGTCGACATGCGGACGTACTGAGCCGCGCGAGACGGCGCCAGCGCGGTCACGGAAGCTGAAGCAAGGTCCATGCTGGTCACCAATCGAGCCTTGGGCTTTCGTGAAGGCCGCCCTTAAAAACTGCTCTATTTATCTAGTGGGAATTTGGGGGCGTTTTTCGCGACAAGGTCGCAGAAAAATCAACAAACTTTCGCTGCGCGAACCCGTAACAGGGAATTTCAATTCCCTGATATCTCGAGAAAATTCCCTGTTCTTTTTGAGCCCTAATGGTCAGCCATGGCGGGCTAAGCACAGTGAATTGTGCAGCACGCCATGCGGCGCCATGCCTGAACAAGAGCCAAAACCTCAAGATTTCCCTGTAAAATTCCCTGTTAGCAGGGAAATGCAGTGAGAGAGCGGCTTGCTCGAGACTGCAAGCACCACCAAACTCAATAACTTACCGGTTCCCCAGTTTCCGGCGAGGGTGCGGAAGGGTGCTGAAATCTATTCACTTCCACCGGCAGCATCATCTCAACAACCCTTGAGTTTGCATCTCGCTTCTGCTGGGATACGGCACGAGTATAAACGTCGAGCGTGGTCCGGCAACTTGCGTGGCGCAATAGTTCCTGTGCAACTTTGATGTCAACGCCAAGCGCTCGCAGATTGGTCGCCAGCGAATGTCGAAAGCTGTGCCACCCGATTTGTTTGCGGGTAATCCCGGTCCGCACAAGAGCGGGCCGAATGCTCTTCTTCAATACGCTATCCGGGCTGAGAGGTCTGGCGCCTCTGAGCCGAATTGAAGGAAAAAGGAAATCTGCTTCCTCCGCGTAAAGCGACTCTGAACGCCAATTTAAGAGGGCGCTGAGCACGATCGGATGGAGAGGCACAGGACGACGAGAAGACTCCGTCTTGGTCTTTCCGATTCGGTTACGCACACAGGAACGCAAGACATTGACTTCCATGTTTCCGGTGTCCAGGTCCGCCCAGGTCAGGGCGATCATCTCCGAGCGGCGTAGACCAGTGCTTCCGGCAAGCAACACCATCGCCCGATCGCGTACGGAAAGCTGTTCCGCGAGGCTCTGAAACTCTTCAGGAGTGAGAACGTCCTTATCACGGAGCCGCTTCGATGAGGTCCTCACGCGGCTGATTGGATTGAAAGTGAGCCATTCATACCGGATGGCGTGGTTGTACATCGTCGATAGAATGCTCTTCAGTTTCGCCTTCGAACTTGGCGCTAACGCCAGAGAATCCAACCATTCCTCGACCTGTATCGTTCGAACAGCGCTGAGCCGGAAGTGCCCCAGCGAGGTTCGATGTAGCGTTTGAATAATGCTTGGTGACCTTCGATTGTTGAGAAGGCCTTTCTTTCGCTGGTGAGTTCGTGCAGTCGATAATGGGCAGCGAGATCGCAGACACGTCTCGGCGTCCCGGCCTCAGCGTTGATCGAACTACGGAGAGGCATGACAGCGTTTTCCGCTTCCCGACGATTTCGGAGCTCGACTACGCTTCCAATGATTTGCTTCCTATATTTCCGCATTCCGGAGCTATTGTCATACCATCTGAAGACCCAAACGCCCGGACCGCTTTTGCGTACCAGCTTGAACAGACTCCCTTGCTGAAACCGACTCATGTCATCTCCCTTCCACCTTCAATCACATCTCGAAAGGCGATTCTAAGAGGTCTCGAGCCCACAGCTTGGATGGGAGTGCTGCGATATTCAGCGACTTCGCCGAGGGCCAACGTGCGCAACTGCACACACGCTATCCGCATTCTTGCCAGCAGTCCTCGACCGTGGCTAAGTATCCGATCGGATGACGGGACAATCAGAAACGGTTCCGACTACCAGCGCTCTGCGTGCCGATCGATTAGATTGAATTCAGAGAATCGCAAATCGCATGAGTTTAGCTCTTTCCATTTCCCCACATGGCCGGTTGCTTGCTCTCGATGCAGTTTCCGAGTCGGCGTTGCCGGACGGTTTTTTATGCGAACGAGTCCGGCGGGAGTTCTCGGAGTCGCAGGCCCACGGCCTGCTGCAATTGGGAGCGCGCGAACTTACTTCTCCGTTACCGCCGGAGTTCGCCTGGGCGCGTGACTTCGCCTGCAGCTATCTGACTGTCCTGTGTCATGCGCCGGAGATTTCCGGCGCGTCGTCCGAACTGCCAGTTCTACCTGCGCCAGCCGCGGAGGAGTTTGCGGCCACGATGTTGGAGGTCCCGCCCATGCGTGGGCTGGAATATCTAAGCCCAGACCATCTTGCCCAATGGTGGCGGGAGCTCGACAGCCTGGTACACCAGGAGGTGCGTGCGTCTGGACTGAGCGCCCGGGACTATTTGCACCAACTCAATCCAGCCTGGCGGACAGTGGGGCGTGTGACGTTTCACCTGGCCGAGAACAAGCGGGATCTCGAGTCTCCGTTTGCTTTTCTTGCCACCTATGCCACGCGGCTCTCTGCGCAGGGCAAGGCGCAGCACTTGCCGCTCAAGCGCGCGCTCGATCAGTACGCAGGCGCGAGGAACCGCGCGGCACTGCTTGCCCTGCTGCAGCCGATCCAGCAGGCAGCAGAATCCGTTGCATGGGTGAAAGAGCTAGCTGACTCAGGCGGGATCTATCAGCCTTTGGCCTGGACGCCCAGGGAGGCCTACCAATTCCTGCAATCCATTCCGGTGCTTGAGGCCAGCGGCCTGATCGTCCGCGTGCCCGATTGGTGGAAGGCCGCGCATCCGCCACGGCCGGCCATGAGTGTGAAGATCGGCCAGCACCTGAAAGGGAGACTGGGCGTCGATTCGCTGCTCGATTTCTCGGTGCGGGCGGTGCTGGATGGTGAGACGCTCAATGAACAAGAACTCCAGCAAATCCTCGGCTCCGAGGGCGGACTGGTTCTGTTGCGCGGCAAGTGGGTGGAGATCGATCGGGACAAGCTGGCCGAAGCGCTGAAACATTGGAGGAAAGTCGAACGCGAGGCGGGAGACGGCGGTCTCTCCTTCTTTGAAGGAATGCGCCTGCTCGCGGGGGTCCATCTGGGAACAGACTCGGCGCACGAACACTCAGAAGCGGCGCGTGAGTGGACAGGCATCTCCGCCGGAAAAGATTTGGAACAGTTGCTCCGCCAACTGCGCGAGCCGGACGCCGGGCGCGACGCCGTCCCGACTGGTCTTCGTGGGGATCTGCGCCCGTACCAGAAGGCTGGCGTCCACTGGTTGCGGTTTCTTGCCAGGCTTGGCCTCGGCGCGTGCCTCGCCGACGATATGGGCTTGGGGAAGACCGTCCAGGTGATTGCTCTGCTGTTGCACCTGAAAGAAGAAGTCAAGGCTACGCACCATCCCAGCATGCTGGTGGTTCCGGCCTCTCTCATCGCCAATTGGAAAGCGGAGCTCGAACGTTTTTCGCCGTCGTTGTCGGTGCTCATTGCGCATCCCTCGGAGGGCGTAATCGAAGCCAGCGATGCGGTGAACGAATGCGACCTCGTGATCACAACTTATACGATGTTGATCCGGCTTGAGTGGCTGCGCGGGCGCGATTGGCGGCTGGTCATACTGGATGAGGCGCAGGCGATTCGGAACTCCGGCACACGCCAGAGCCGCGCGGTAATGGAACTCCGCAGCGAAGGACGCATCGTGCTGACGGGCACGCCGGTCGAGAACCGTCTCTCCGATCTCTGGTCGATCTTCGACTTCCTCAATCCCGGCCTGCTCGGCGGCGCGAAGGCATTTGGCCGCTTCGCAAAAACAATGACCGAAGGAGCTTCAACCGGCGAGTCGAATCCGTACGGCCCGCTGCGCACGCTGGTGCGGCCTTATATTCTGCGCCGCCTCAAGACCGACAAGCGCGTGATCGCCGACCTGCCCGAGAAATCCGAGGTCAACGCTTACTGCGGATTGAGTCGGCGGCAGGCCGTTCTCTACGAGCAGGCCGTGCGGGAATTGGCCGCGGCTGTCGATCGAGCCGACGGAATCCAGCGCCGCGGAATCGTGCTCGCATCTCTGATGCGCTTGAAGCAGATTTGCAACCACCCTTCGCAGTGGACCAGCGACAACGGCTATGACCCCAGCGAGAGCGGCAAATTCGAGCGCCTGCGGGAAATTTGCGAGGAACTGGCAGAGCGGCAGGAGAAGGCGCTAATCTTCACCCAGTTCCGCGAGATCACCCCGCCGCTGGCCGGCTTTCTTGCGGGCGTATTCGGCCGGCCGGGGTTGGTGCTGCACGGTGAGACAGCAGTTGGAAAGCGGCGCGAGTTAGTGGAGGCCTTCCAGCGTGACGATGGACCGCCCTTCTTTGTCCTTTCGCTCAAGGCCGGCGGCACGGGGCTGAATCTCACCGCGGCTTCGCACGTCGTTCACTTCGACCGCTGGTGGAACCCCGCCGTCGAAAACCAGGCGACGGACCGCGCCTTCCGCATCGGCCAGAAGCGCAACGTCCTTGTGCACAAGTTCATCTGCCGCGGCACAGTCGAAGAGAAGATCGACGAGATGATTGTTCAGAAGGCCAGCCTGGCGCGCGATCTCCTGGATGGCGGTGGAGAGGCGCTGGTCACGGAGATGAGCAACGACGAATTGTTGCGCTTTGTGGCGCTTGATATCGGCAAGGCGATGGAAAGATAGATTTGCGTCATCGCTTGCGGCGCCGAGCGAATCCCCACAGCCGTTTCAGCTCCTCCATCGCTTCATACACGATCGGGCACGTGAATGTCCGCTCGACCATGGCGATCGTGCGAGAGGAAAACTCCGGCTCGTACAAATACGGGTACCCTTTGCAGTCGGCAGGGCGGTCTTCATACACGCTGCAGCGGTTGTCCTTCAGAAACGGACACGGCGCGGTGCGCGTTTGCCAGGGATCGTCTTCGTTTCCGTGGGGCTCCAGGCAGCTATCGATGAACTGCTCCGCCGTCATTGCGAGCCGCGCGGCAAGTCGATTCACTTCTTCTTCGCTCAACGTCGGCTTGACCTCGCGGCAGCAATTTGCGCAGGCCGTGCAATCGATGCCGGCCCAAACGCGCTTGGTCGTTTCCCAGACTTGCCGGTCCATCTCGTCTGGATCAAGGCCGCTCACAAATTTTACAAACTGGCGGAACCTCCAGTTTTCATCTTCCTTCTTCAGAGCAAGGGTGCGAATCTGAACGAGATCAACAGGCATGCATCTAGCATGAGATTCTTCGAGTTCGGATGCAACCGGATTTCCGCCACGTTTTCCTCATGAGCGCGAGCGCCGGGTCATGTAGAAGATTCTTAACGAGGTTTTCTATGGGTTGGGGTTGGGATTATCGCCCGTATGTTCCAGTAGCGCAACGGCGGGCCAACGCATTGCGCGAGGTTCGGCGGCTCGCCGGGAAAGGAAAGCAGGTATCGCCTGTCGAACTCGCCGGACGCGTCTTTGCCTCCACCTTCTGGGGCAAAGCCTGGTGCGACAACCTGGAATCGTACAGCGATTTCTCAAACCGTCTACCGCGCGGCAGGACCTACGTGCGCAATGGCTCGGTCGTCGATCTCGAGATCGAACCGGGAAAGATCACATCACTAGTCAGCGGCTCGAGGCTTTACCGCATCACTATCGAAATTCGTCCGCTGGCCGCACCGCGTTGGAAGAAACTCAAACAGCAGTGCGGTGCCGGGATCGGCTCCGTAGTGGAGCTCTTGCAGGGCCGGCTCTCGACCAGCGTCATGGCCCTTGTGACCAGCCGCGATAACGGCCTGTTTCCGACGCCCGCGGAGATCGAGATGTCCTGCTCCTGTCCCGACTGGGCGGGCATGTGCAAGCACGTCGCCGCCACATTGTACGGCGTCGGCAATCGCCTGGATCGTCAACCGGAGCTTCTCTTCAAGCTGCGGCAGGTAGATCACCTGGAACTGATCGCCCAGGCCGGCCATCCTGCGCCAAAGCTGAAAGGAGCGGGCAGAAAAACGATCGCTAAGGACCAGTTGGCCGATGTCTTCGGCATCGAACTGGAGAGCGATGGTGGAACAACCCGTTCCGCGCCGGCGCAAAAGGCCCAATCGAAGCGCAGTAAAAAGGCGGTTGCGGCGGAAGAAACGAAAGACCGCGCCGGCACTCGAACTGCAAGGAACGAAGCGTCCCAGGTTTCCGGCAAGTCAGCCAGTTCAAAGCGCAAGACGCTGACAGCGAAGGCGCGAAAGCGCATCGCAGAAGCGCAACGAAAGCAGTGGCAGGCCATACGGGAGAGAATGCAGGCACAGAACGGCCATGGAAACTTGCCTTCTCCAACTCCTGTAAAAAAAGCCGCAAAAGCAAAATCGGCGCAATCGCCGCGCAGCAGATCCGCGCGCCGGGTTCGCGCCGTGTGAACGGTTGAATTACCCTTTTCCCTTGCTCGCCCACCGCCAGCGCGCCCGATCGAGGAAAGACGGATCCACGCGCGCTCTCTTGCCTGCAATGATCGCGTTGAAGCCGGGCATGAAGCTGGACTTCCGATAATGATCCCGCCGGATCTTGAGCGCCAGCGCTTCCCATTGCTGCTCAAGGCCGGCAGCCAGGTAGCAGCGGCGGGCTTCTTCAAGGTGCGCGAGGGCCGCATCGTAATACTTGCTCTTGGCGGCCTTCAAAGTGCGCATGCAAAGAGCGCGAAAGACTTTTGCCGCCACGGCCGGATGCGCTTTGGCAAGAGCCGTCGCCGCCGGTTCAGTCACATAATGGCTCAGTCCTTCCAGTTCGTGATCGCTGGCGCGCTCTAAACGCTCCGCCAGGCGCCCGGTTTCCTTCACCTTCAGCCACAACTCGATAAGCGACGCCAAATCGCCTCGTTCGGCGGCCGTCATCGCCCTTTCGTGCCAGGAAATGCGATCGGGCTTCGCAACATAGCGCATCAGTTCTTCATAGGCGAACATACCTGGATGCTTCTCGAACTCCGCCCAGGCCGACTCCAATGCTTCCTGCCCGCGCCCCAGCTTCTTGAGCAGGGCACGATGCATTCCGGTGAGATTATTGTCTGCGTAAGCTGTGAAGCGCTGTGATCCTTCCATTGCGACGCCGCGCTCGATCCAGATCAGGGCATCGTCGAGTTTGCGCTTGGCCTCGAGCATGATGGCGACGGCCGCGCAATCGCCCGGCGTAAGCCCGGCTCGTTCGGCAACGGCAAGATATTTCTCAACGCTGCCCTGCTGCACATAGATCGACTTCAGAGTCTGCGCCCAGTGATCGCTGGAGTAGCTGCCGGATTGACCGTTTTGATCTCTGCGGGCCATTTCAAATCGATCGTGCACTTCTTTCTCGAAGGCTGTCAGGCCGTCTGCATCCAGAACCTTCACAGCATCGGATCCGAGGTCGTTGAAGAATCCATAATCGTCACGGTCGATCCATGACAGAAGGGTTCTGGCTGTTTCCACGTGATCGACACCACCCGCCTGCCGTGCCCAAATCCATCTGCTGGCAAGCTCGCCAATAAAATTGCCAAACTCCCACTCCGAATGGATTTCGTTGGCTTTTAGGTAACAGGCCGCGATGAAAGCTTCATACAGGTGGGCGGCACGAGCAGGATCGCTGTCTATCAGAGCGGCAACGTCGCGCTCGACCTCTTCCAAATCGGCTACAAATGCACCCTCCTGATTCCAGGCAATAAAACGTCCGGGCTGAAGAGCCGATTCGATCGCACTCTCTATGGCATTGCCGTGCCTGACCATCCATCATGCTCCTTTGCAGGACCTCGTCACTACGCTCATCGGCGAAGATGTTCGAGCACCCTTGAGGCAGTCCATACGCAGATTACATTTCCAGGTCGCCCCGAGGCAGCACATCTGCCATGTGATTCGCCATCGCTGCTATTTCTCACTCTACTCAAGCCAAGCATCCCTTCAGTCATCGGTTGTACATCATGAAACTCGCGTTGCATCGGATACAGTGGTTTGGTGCCATCGGGAAAAAGCAAATGCAAGTGGTCTCGCTGGATTGAAATGCAGCTCGCATTTTCTCCGCTACTCGGACCATAGCCTGTTCAAAGGGAGCGCATGCAAATTGGGAGCAAACGGAATTACCTCGGTTCCGGAATATAGGATCACGCCTCGGATCCAGTTTTTTCCAACCGCGGTCGCCAGGGCTTGCAAGCCGCGAACGTCGTTACTTCCAAGCGTTGCTGCTGCTTTCACTTCAATTCCGACCACTTTGCCAGTGCGATCCTCCAGCACAAAATCGACTTCCTGGCCAGAGACTGTCCGCCAGTAAAACAGCTCCGGCCTGATCGCACTCCAGCTGCACTGCTTGCGCAACTCCATTAAAACGAAGTTTTCGAGTACAGAGCCGACCAAGCTCCCTTCCGTCTTAAGGCGCCAGGCGGAAGCACCGAGAGTGTATGCCAGCAAGCCGCTGTCATTCAGGTAGACCTTCGGAGTTTGAATCACGCGCTTGCCCAGGTTCCGTGCCCAGGGGCGAAGGAGCTGCACCAGAAATGTGTTCTCGAGCAAAGCAAAATAGCGCTTCAGTGTCGTTTGGGGCAGCGCCATGGTACGCGACAGATCGGCAAAATTGAGCAGGCTGCCTGCGCGGGCAGCAACCACCGAGAGCAGACGCGGAATGGCCGTCACATCGGCAATGTTGGCCAGGTCACGAATATCGCGCTGAAGCATAGTCATCACGTAGGACTGGAACCAGGCTTCGCGCCGCGACGGGTTGTGGCGGGCCACGGCCGATGGATATCCACCAACGACCATGATCTCCAGCAATTCTTCCCAAGATGTAAGTTTTCCTTTGCTGGACCAGTTTGCGTGATCTGTTGAAAACAGATTCTCGACGAAGTTTTCTGTCATCCCGCGCAGCTCTCCCTGGGAAAACGGCCAGAGGGTGAGGACTTCCATGCGTCCAGCCAATGACTCGGAGAGTTTCGGCAACAGCATCACATTTGCCGAACCCGTCAGTAGAAAGTGTCCTGGCTGACGATTCCGATCGATGGCGGCTTTGACCGCGGAAAACAGCTCTGGCACATGCTGAATCTCGTCGAGAGTAACCGGCAAATTCAGGCCGGCAATGAAGCCGTTAGGGTCGCGTCTGGCTGCGGCAAGAAGACCGGGATCGTCGAAGGTCAGGTATTGCCGATTTTCCAGGCCCAGGTCTCCAGATTGGACAAGTGTGCTCTTACCCGTCTGGCGAGCCCCGTTGATCAGCACGGCTGGCGTATCGGAGAGGGCCTCCCGCAGGAGGGCGGCAAGGTGGCGACATAGCATATCCACATAATCTACTATTTGCGTGGATGATAATCAACCATAATGTAGTTGATTATCATCGCGACGCGCTCATGTGTTGAATTCGAAAAAGCGCGGTGGGAAATGTCTAGGAGGGGGTAGAGAAATGCCACACCAATACAAGGGTTCAGAAGAATAGGCTGGGCTGACCCGCCACGTGTCAGCCCGCCAAGTCGAGCCCAATTTGGTTGGGAGTTTTGGTGTCAATTTGGTGTCAATTAGCGCCGACTGTGCCGGTTTTGCCGGTTATACATGCTAATAACTCCTTTGCCGTCAATAACCTGTGAGATGGACGCTCCATGGCATGGAAGAGGTCGCCGGTTCGATCCCGGCCAGGTCCACCAATCATTTCAATAATTTAGACAGGGCGAACGTTCAAAGGCAGAGCGTTTGTGTCATGGTTTGTGTCATAACCCGCCATTTTGCTGCTATTGGCAACGGTTTCCATCGCTGTGCGCTTGGCTTCCATACGGACGTGGCTGTACCGTTCCAGCATCTTGCGGCTCACGTGTCCGGCAATTGCCATGATGGTTGAATCTGCCGCCCCGCTCTCGGCAAGCGACGTGATAGCGCAGTGCCGTAGATCGTGGAACCGGAAGCCGGGCAACCCTGCTTTCTTCGTCAGAGTCCGCCAAGCTGACCGCCAGCTATTGACGTGCTTTGTGGGGTCAAAGCCCGTGACGTTGTAATCCACCACCTTTTTCCCGCTGAAAGTGAACTTGGGAACGAACGCGGCAAAGACGTAATGCGCCGGGTCCACGGGGCCGAAGGATTCAGCCCGCGTCCGCAACCGTGCCAGGGCGGAGCAAGCAATGTCCGTCAGAGGAATTGTCCGCTCCCCGGCAGCCGTCTTGCTTTTGCGGATTGTCAGAGTACGGAAGAACAGGTCAACGTCTGACCATTGCAGCCCTTTCAACTCACAACCCCGCGCGGTCGTATTCAGGCAGAGGATCGCCGCAAGGTAGGCCGTCTCCCACTCAGGGCGCATTACAGCCGTTTTGAGCAGCCGTTGCTTATCATCCTCAGTCAATGCCCGCCCGATGGTGCTCGGCTCTTTCAGAGGCCGTATATCGTCAGCAACACGCGCCCAGAGTCTCGCCCGCTTCATGATGCGCCGCAAGATGCCCAGTTCCGCGTTCAACGTTGCGGGGCCAGCGCACAGCAATTGCCGGACAGTCTCGCCCGATTTCACCTCTCTGGTTTGGCTGGCCCGCCAAGCCCTGTATTCGATGATTCGTTTCGCCGTGATTGCCTTGAGCGGTTCCTGTTTGAAATAGGCCTGCAACTGTACCAGCAATTGTTTCTCTTTGGCTTGGCTGGCCGGGGCCAGTTCCAGTTTGCGGGCCGTCACGTAATCGTCTGCCGCCAGTCCGAACGGCTGACGCGCTAGGGTGGTTGAGGTCTGATGCAACTTCCCCTCTGATGCCGCCGCTATCAGCTCCTTCTCTTTGGCTTGCGCTTCTCGCCAGTCCGTTGTCTCAAGGCTCTGCCGGAATCGCTGCCCGTTGACAACGAAATGGCAGTGCCACGTCTTACCGCGCTTTTTGAGTGCCATGACTCTTTCCGTCCTTTCTTTGTTTAGCCACCTTCCGTTTTTTGGCGTCTCGGAATCGCGCGACGCGATGCGCTTCTCTGTGCGCCGGGCAACAATACTCTTGATTGGGCCGGTCCTGAAAGAACTGCTCACCGTCGTATGGACAGATACGAAAGCCCAGGCCGCACACCGGGGCAAGAAAAAAGGTGTGGATGTACAGAGCCGTCTTTGCGTCCGGGCAATAGATTGCGGGTCTAAATGCACCCTCAAACCACCAGAGAACAATCTGTGTTTGGAACATTGAACACGCAGCCTCAGAGACTTCGTAGGAGAACTGTCTTCGTGGATTCTTTGCGGCCTTTGGGCCTGAGCGAAGACTGTACATGTACTTGGCTGTTTCCTCCGGGGACATACCGATCCTCGGAGCAAACAATGCCCCAAACTCACGATCTAAGTTAGGGTCCGCTGTCTTTGGCGTCTCGGCTTGCCGGAGCCGATACAACCTTTCCATGCGTTCCTTTGCACGCTCCAAGGCCAGCGGATCGCGGCTCTCTAAAGCATCTCTCAAAGACAGCAAGGCATCGAAGCGAGCCGCTTCTGTGCCTTTGAGCTTTTTCGCTGCTGCTCTCACTTCCTCCAGCGTGATAGCGCGGACATGCGACGGTCCAAAAGCCTCCGATGCAAACGTCGCTTCCCCCCTCGCTTCCGATCCCGAAGCCGGGACCAAGAGAGCGAATCCTGTAACGGCTTTGTACTGGTCACGTTCCATTAAAATACCGTAACAGATACTATCACTACAAGCAAGGAGAATTTTCATGACAGAACGAGAGATTTCCGTAGCCGAAGCCGCTCGCAGGCTGGGCGTGGCCCTTACCTACGTTTACTCACTGCTTTGGGCGGGAAAGCTGAAGGCCCGCAAAGTCAGCAGGCAATGGCGAATCTCCGCAGAGGCGGTCAAATCGCGGCTGAAAGCGAGGGGCGAATAATGGCCGACACGGTTCCCAAACTTCTCATCCTGCGCTCCTCATACCGTTCTTTTGCCCGCGCCTGAATCCAGAAATACTCGACTTCTTCCTGATCCCACATGACCTGCCCATCAATTTCGCTCCACTCGCCGTGGGCCTGCCGAACGCAGTATCGAGTTTCCAAATCGTTGGGTGTGTCCAGCAGGCTCAGCTCGAAGAATTCTTGATCCTGCAAAGGGGTCTTTGGATCGACGGTTTTTGAAAGCACTTCCTGCATGGCAGAAATGATTGCGTCTCGCAGTGAGGATTGCAACAGGCAGGGGAAAGCGAAGACCGCGCTAGAGCTGTACAAACCGAGAACTTAGCTCCAATAGGGACGGGTGGTCCGAAATCTGTTCTCCGGTCTCCTGGGTCACCAGCGGTCCGACCCCAAGGGAAGAGAGCCGCTTGAAGAGAGTTTCCGGTTGCTCCTTTGCCTGTTCGAGGAAATCACGCAGAAGGGATTCAATATACTCCACGTCCTCCGTGTCAACTACTGCAAGCCAACCCGGATCGACGAGAAAGCGCAAGCCGCCTCTCGCATCCTCAAGCACAATTAGGATCACGGGCATAGCCCCACTGAAACCCTGCGCCCTGTAGGCCAAGGCGCAGAACTTCAGAAGCGGGCTTCCGCTCGTTTCCGACCATTCCCGATTCTGTCTCTGCTCTTCGTTCAAGGTCACTAATGATCGTGTCGACCACGTGCTGCACGAGGGAGGCCATTTTGAGTCTTTGGAGGCAGCGTTCAAAGCCTTCCGGGGCCGACGCATGACTCCATTCGGTTGGAATCGCTTCTATCCGTTGCCTAAGTTTATCAGCGTCCAAGGCTTGCAGAACATCCTGAAAACTCAACAATGCCTCAGATGATACCTGACCGTAAATACGCGGATCAAGATAGCGGGAGGCACCAAAGTTCCTCTTCAAGTCCGCCTTGGGACCACCGAAAAGGTGCCCGTGATCGATAAAATGGGCTTCCAACCAACCCTCAGCGTCTTCCACAAAGATGGCTTGCCGGTTGTCCACGTGCTCTGCGCAGACGTCAATCAACCATGCCTGCCAGAAGCTAATTTGGTTACGGACTCGCTTGAACATGGAACCGGGCAGGATTTCAAGGATTCGCTTGCCGTTCTCACCCAGGAACCGCGAGCCGAAACACAAGCCCGAGGCTGGCCGAAGACGACCCTCCGGGGTCTCCATCCAACAGTCGGGATTCTTATCCAGGATGGAATCGGAGACCGCCAGTGGTCTCCACTCAGGAACAGGCAGCCCGCAGGCACGATAAAGCTCGCTTCCTGCGCTTTCGTTAAAGAGCAGATTTGGCCCTTGAAGGTTGTTGGCGAACTTGACTACATAAAGAAGCCCGTCACTTGCCCAAGCCAGAATCGGTTGTGAACCACCGCGTAGATTACGAACATAATGCGTTACAAAGGGTAGGTCTTTCCCCAAGGCAACCATCGGGTCCCCCGAAAAACAAAATTAGAGCAATTCTTTCAGGCTTTAATTCTCTGGAGACATGCCAAGCAACTTATGAACCAAGGTGAGAGAGAACTCATTAAGTCTCTCTCATCGAAACTTCCTGGCAAACGCTCTCAAGCGAAAAAACGGTATTTCAGCTCTCTGGCCGGAGTTCACCGTCCACTTTTGCACAGGAAAATAAGATGACTTTAGAGTGTGACTATTTTCGTGTCAAGTAACTTTTGTGTCATTCCCTACTCCCTGTTTCCTGCTTTACAACATGCCGTCCTGGCGCTCGGAGAGCAGGCTCTGCTCCTCGGCGGGGACCAGCCGCACCAGCCGGTCCACAGTGTAGAAGGCGGGACGCTGGCTGTTGTAGTAGTGGCGCACCTGCAGCTCGCCGAGCAGGCCGAGAGCCAGCAACTGAATGCCGGAGACAATGAGCACCGAGGCGATGACGAACATGGGACCGTGCACATGCGTGACATCCAATTGCGGATTGGCGATCTTCATACCCAGCAAAATCAACGCCATGCTGGCTCCGCCAAGGATGCCCAAAACGCCAAAGCCGCCGAAGAGATGCAGCGGGCGGCTCATGTACTTGAGCAGGAAGCGGATGGTCATCAGGTCAAAGAAGACCCGGAAGGTGCGTCCGATGCCGTAGTGGCTCTTGCCCCGCTCGCGGTTAATGTTCTTGATGGGAATTTCGCAGATGGATGCGCCATATCAACTGGCAAGCGCGGGGATAAAGCGGTGCATCTCGCCGTAAAGCGGAATGTTCTGGATGACCTCGCGGCGATAGGCCTTGAAGGTGGTGCCGAAGTCGTGGATATGGACGCCGGAGAGCTTGGCCATGAGCCAGTTGGCGCAGCGCGAGGGGATGCGCCGCATCACGAAGTTGTCAATGCGCACTTTGCGCCAGCCGGAGACAATGTCGTAACCTTCGTCGAGCTTTTCGAGAAAGTTGGGGATATCGTTGGGGTCGTGCTGCAAATCCCCGTCCATGGCCAGAATGAACTCGCCCGAGGCATGGTCAAAGCCGGCGGCCAAAGCCGAAGTCTGGCCGAAGTTCCGGCGGAGCTTGACGACCAGAACGCGGCTGTCAATGGCTGCAATCTCCTCCAGGAGCTTGTAGGTCCGGTCGTTGGAGCCGTCGTCGACCACCACCAGCTCAAAGGAGTCATCCACCTGCTCCATGACCTGCTTGAGCCGTGCGTAGAAAATTGTTACGTTCTCTTCTTCGTTGTGAAAGGGAACAACGATCGAATATTTTGCCATCTTGAACCTTTAGGTCGTGGGACCACATGGTGATGCGTTCACGCCGCGCGGTCCGCGACGTTGGCCACATACCAGTCGTAAGCCTGCTTGATCCCCTCGTCGAATGGAGTTTGCGCGCTCCATCCGAGGGCGTGCAAGCGGCTTACATCCATCACTTTGCGAGGCATGCCGTCGGGCTTCGATCGGTCGAACGCAAACGTGCCGTTCCAGCCGGCCACCCGCGCAATGCTTTCCGCCAGTTCCAGGATGGTCATGTCGCGCCCCGTGCCGACATTCAGGAAAAGCTCGTCGGAATAATTTTTCATGACGAAGACGCAGGCGTCGGCCAGATCCTCGGTGAACAGGAACTCGCGTTTCGGGGTTCCGCTTCCCCACAGCTCGACCGTGGCGCTGTTCGCCATCCTGGCGGCGTGAATCTTCATGATCAACGCAGCGACGACATGACCGTTCTGCGCGTCGTAGCGGTCTCCGGGCCCGAACAGGTTCGTCGGCATCACGGAAACGAAATCGCATCCATATTGCCGGCGGAACGCCGCGCACAGCTTGATTCCAGCAATCTTGGCGATGGCGTACCACTCGTTGGTGGGCTCGAGAGCGCCGGTCAGCAGCGCCTCTTCGCGCATCGGCTGCTCCGCCATGCGCGGATAAATGCACGACGATCCCAGAAATAAAAGTTTCTTGACGCCGGCGCTTTTTGCCGCGTGGATCACATTGGTCTCGATGACCAGGTTCTCGTAGAGAAACTCCGCGGGGCGCGTTGCATTGGCCATGATGCCGCCCACGGTTGCGGCGGCAAGAAATACGGCGTCGATCTTCTTGTCCGCCATCCAGGCATGAACGTCTGCCTGGCGCAGAAGATCGAGTTCGCTGCGGTCCGCGGTAACGATCTCGCAGTTCTCGCGCTTGAGCCGCCGCACAATCGCCGCCCCTGCCATGCCTCGATGACCGGCCACCCAGACACGTTTTGAAGTCAGGTCGAAACTACTCATGGCCATGCTCTCTGTGCGATTCCTGGGCAATCACTTTCAGATCCGATTCCACCATGTCAGAGACCAGTTCTGGGAAGCTCACCTTGTGCTGCCATCCCAGAACGCGGCGCGCTTTGGAGGCATCGCCCAGAAGCAGGTCGACCTCTGTCGGCCTGAAGTACCGGCTGTCGATCTTCACCAGCGTCTCGCCCGTGGCACTGTCGATTCCGACCTCGTCAACGCCTTTGCCACGCCACTCGATTTTGCGCCCGACCTTGGAAAAGGCCAGTTCCACGAACTCGCGCACGCTGTGCGCTTCGCCCGTGGCCAGGACGTAATCGTCCGCCTCCGGCTGCTGCACGATCCTCCACATGCCTTCCACGTAGTCCCGCGCATGACCCCAGTCGCGCTTGGCATCGAGATTGCCAATGTAGAGCGTCTTCTGCACGCCCAGGTGAATAGCGGCCACCGCGCGCGTAATCTTGCGGGTGACAAAGGTCTCGCCGCGGATCGGGCTCTCGTGGTTGAACAGGATGCCGTTTGACGCGTGGATGCCGTACGCCTCGCGATAGTTCACGGTGATCCAGAAGGCGTACAGCTTCGCGACTCCGTAGGGGCTCCGAGGATAAAAGGGCGTGGTTTCCTTTTGCGGTACTTCCTGCACCTTTCCGTATAGCTCCGAGGTCGACGCCTGATAGAATCGCGTCTTTTTCGTGAGGCCAAGAATCCGGATCGCCTCCAGAATGCGCAACGCGCCAGTCGCATCGGCATTCGCCGTGTATTCGGGCGTCTCAAAGCTCACCTGCACGTGACTTTGCGCGGCGAGATTGTAAATCTCGTCCGGCTGCACCGACTGAATGATGCGGATCAGATTCGTGGAGTCGGTCATGTCTCCGTAATGAATCTGAAAATGCGCGCCAGGAATGTGCGGATCCTGATACATATGGTCGATGCGCGCCGAATTGAACGACGAAGAGCGGCGCTTGATACCGTGCACAATATAGCCCTTCCTCAACAGGAGTTCCGACAGATAGGCGCCGTCCTGTCCGGTAACACCTGTCACTAAAGCAACTTTCGGCATAAATCTCTCCTTCATCGAGTAGGGATTGCCTGCCTAGATGGGTAGCGGCAGTTGTCAGTTTATCGCGACAGCCAATGTCTTTACGACATTACTAATGTTTGCGATTTTTGCCGTTTGACCGGCAGGAATTGCAGGATTCTGTGGCAGAACCCGGAGGAGCTTCGAGCTAATCCGCCTCAAGGTTGGGCCAGGCCGGGATCATCGCGGATGCGTGCTGAAGTAATGCGCCAGGAGCCCCTGGTATTTCTCTGCCGCAGCCTGGTGATAGTAGCTCACGATGCCATCGGTCACTTCTCTTTCCGTGCCCCCGGTTGTGCCCAGATCGTAGAGCGTTAACGATGCCAGGCTGCCTACAATGCTGATGGCCAACGCCGCGGCCAACCATCCCCGGAATCGTGCAAATCTCTCCAAATTCGCCGGGTTGCTCACCGTCAGATACAACCCCAGCAGAGCCGGGAAATCGAACTCGGGATAAAACTCCATCCTGTAGCGGTACGCAATGGAGATGGCCGTCATGATGAGCGCGCTGGGCGCCAGCAGGCCGGCGGCAATGGCCGCAACTTGCATCGTGCGTGGCGAGTTGCGGGAGCGGCGGCGCCACACCGCAATCAGCAAGAGCACGATAAAGCAAAGCGAAAGCAAATCGGTCAGGAAGAAGCTGGATGGTGGCAGTTCGACCGTGTGGAATATCCGCTTCTGCGTATTTTCCAGAAAGAGTGGCCGTCGCTCCCGCGCAGCACCTAAACGGGGATGAAGAAATGGCTCTATAGCACTATTTGTGGGTGAGAAGGGCGGGGCAAGATGCCGCTCCGAGGAAAAGTTCAAGAGCGGGACTTTCCCACCTCGCTTGTAAATCCCGGAGGAGCACCGGGATTTCCACTTCT